>Ga0207678_10000246_pt1 | contig 48851 bp, 41 predicted proteins | sample KBSC63metaG_FD_184319 | JGI IMG/M metagenome (GOLD analysis project Ga0207678, IMG submission 184319) | Corn rhizosphere microbial communities from Kellogg Biological Station, Michigan, USA - KBS C6-3 metaG (SPAdes) (version 2) | ecosystem: Host-associated > Plants > Roots > Rhizosphere > Soil ... | reverse complement strand
CAACCCTTTGATATTGGTCTCGAAGGTGGCGCGCTTCACGCCGGCAGCTTCGGCATCGGGCCATAGAGCTTCGAGCCAGGCTGCGAAGCTCTTGTCGACTGCCCGCTTATAAGCGGCAACGTCGTCCTCGGCAGCGCAGGCCTCGCCCGGGAGAGCTGCGGCCATAGCAAGCATGACGGCAAAACGGATGATCTTGAGCCTGCGTATCAGCACAAGCGTTCAGCGTCCTCGAGAGGTTCAAGCGATTCTGTTGCTAATTTGCGCGGCGCTCAAGGCGCTGCAAAGGCAAAAAGCGTGGCGCCGCACAGGGCGATGTTAAATTTTTGACCGCCCGATGACGCCAGGCTTGGAATTCGGCGCTTGCCATCGGAAACAGCTTGGGGGAGTTCTAACGCCCGGCGTGGATCTGAAAAACCTCAATGAGGGCTCAAAAATGGCTGCTCGCGTGCGTAAGGCCGTGTTTCCCGTGGCGGGGCTCGGCACCCGCTTCCTGCCCGCGACCAAGGCGATGCCGAAGGAAATGTTGACGGTGGTCGACCGTCCGCTGATCCAACACGTGGTCGACGAGGCGCGTGAGGCCGGCATCGAACATTTCATCTTCGTCACCGGGCGCAACAAGGGCGTCATCGAGGATCATTTCGACCGGCAGTTCGAGCTCGAGGAAGTTCTCGCCGCGCGCGGCAAGACGAGCGAGCTTGAACGCCTGAATGACCATCTACCGGGGCCCGGCACTACGAGCTTCACGCGCCAGCAAGAGCCGCTCGGGCTAGGTCATGCGGTGTGGTGTGCGCGCGAGCTCGTTGGCAGCGAGCCGTTCGCGCTGCTCCTCCCCGACGTGCTGGTGCAGACGCCAGGCAAGGGCTGTCTCGCCCAAATGCTCGAAGTCTATGCAAAATACGGGGGCAATATCATTGCGGTCGATCCGGTGCCAGAGGACCAAGTGAAGAATTACGGCGTGGTGTCGATCGGCGAAGGTGACGGACGCGTGTTTCCGGTAAACGGCATGGTGGAGAAGCCGAAGCCAGGCACGGAACCCTCTAATCTCACCATCCTCGGCCGATATATCCTGCAGCCGGAGATCTTCGACCTCCTCTCAGGTCAGAAGCGTGGCGCTGGCGGCGAGATCCAGATTACCGATGCCATGCTCGCGCTCCTCAAGGTGCAGCCCTTTTACGCCCTGAAATACGAAGGCAAGACCTTCGATTGTGGTTCGAAGGTCGGCTTTTTGACCGCCAATGTGGCTTACGCGCTCACCCGCCCAGATATCGCCGAAGCCTTTGCCAACGAAGTCAAGAAACTCGTTTGATTCTTGACCAAAGTCTTGGCCCTCACGATGCCCAATTCCGTGCTAGAATCGGCAGCGTCAGACGGGGGAAAACACGATCATGCCGGTCGGCTTGAAGCGCAGTCTTTCACTGCTGGATGACGACAGCGAAGCAATTGCCTCAGCCACCAGAACCCTGCAATTCGAGGCCGAAGGCTTAACCGCGCTGAAGGCGGCGCTAGCCAACTCGTTGGGCGAGAGCTTCGCCCGAGCAATCGCCATGATGCGCGCTTGCCACGGCCGCGTCATCGTCACCGGTATGGGCAAGAGCGGTCATGTCGGTTTGAAGGTAGCCGCCACGCTATCCTCTACCGGCACTCCTGCTTTTTTTGTCCATCCGAGCGAAGCGAGCCACGGCGACCTCGGCATGATCACCAGGCGGGACGTGATCCTTGCCTTCTCCTGGTCTGGAGAGACGGTCGAGCTCGGCAACGTCGTCTCCTATTCGCGCCGCTTCGCCGTGCCGCTGATCGCGGTGACCTCCAACGCCGACAGCACCCTCGGCACAAGCGCAGACCTCGTGGTTGCGCTGCCGCAGACCAAAGAAGCCTGCCCGCACGGGCTCGCGCCGACTACCTCGACCGTCATGCAGCTCGCGCTCGGCGACTGCCTCGCCATCGCGCTGCTCGAGAGCAAAGGTTTCACTGCGCGCGACTTCAAGGCGCTGCATCCCGGCGGGCAGCTTGGCGCGCGGCTGAAATTCGTCGGCGACCTGATGCACAAAGGCGACCGGCTCCCGCTCGTCAACGCCGACCTCGGCATGGCCGAAGCGATCGTGGTGATGACCGAGAAGGCCTTCGGCTGCCTCGGCGTGGTGGACGGCCATGGCCTACTTAGGGGCATCATCACCGATGGCGATCTCCGCCGCCACATGGGCGACGGACTGCTCGCCCGGCGCACCGGGGACATCATGACGCCAGGGCCCAAGACCGTGCAGCCGGACCTGCTCGCAAGTGCGGCGCTCGAGCTGATCAACGCCTCATCCATCACCGCGCTGTTCGTGGTTGAGGAAGACGGCCGTCCGGTCGGCATCATCCACATCCACGACCTGCTGCGCGCCGGTGTTGCCTGACTAAGCGACCGCCCGCTCCGAGGGCTGGCGTCTCACGCGCGAGAAGGAGCGTCCGGCATTGGGCATCGTGCCGCGCTCGCCCTCGGCCTGCGAAAGCGCACGCGTGATGGCGGCGTAGTGATAGTGCGTTGCCACTTTGAGCGCGTATACGAACAAGATATGGGGCTCGCGCCAACGCGCACGTAGCACGCGAGCAAGTTGCTGCCGGTATCGCGACCGGAGCGCCCCATCCTTCACGAGCGACAAGAGGCGCGATGCCAAGACGCCGAACTTGACATAGTTGAAAAAGCATCGCTTGGCCCAGGCCCAGCGATATTCGGTCCAATAAGGCAGTTGATGCAGGGTGAATTTGAAATTCCCCTCGATGAACTGCGCATCGAGGCGCCGTAAGTAGGCATCGGCCTTATAGCAAGTCTGCATCACTCGCATGAATCCGTCGCACAATTGTTCCCGCGACATACCGAGGGGAATGACGTTCGTGCCATATTTGTCGCTCGCCTCCTCGTCGTTCAACCGCCCCACCTGTTTGAGACGATCGTAGAGAGGCGTCGTGGGTATCGCGTGCAGCATGCCGATGAGCGCAGCCGAGATGCGTGCCTCGTCGAGGAATTTGGGCATCGACTCGAAGATCGAAGGATCGTCGTGATCAAAGCCGACGATCATGCCGCACCAGACGTCAATTCCGTGGCCTTGCACTCGGTGCACGCGTTCCAGAAGCGTTCCGGTGTTCGGACGCACATTCTGGTGCTTCTTGGTCTCGCGCAGCGAGTCCTCATTCGGCGTCTCTATCCCGATGAAGACGTTCTGGAAATTAGCCAGACCCATCAACTCCATGAGCTCTTCGTCCTCGGCCAGGTCGAGCGAGGCCTCGGTGAAGAGGGTCAGCGGATAAGCGCGCTCTTGCTGCCAGCTGACGATGTCGCGGAGCACGGGCTTGATCGCCTTCTTGTTGCCGATCAGATTGTCATCGACGACGAAGACGATTCCGAGCCCAGCCTTACGGAACGCCTCAAGCTCGGCCAACACCTGCTCGCTCGTTTTGAGGCGCGGCCGCCGGCCAAATGTCACGATGATATCGCAGAACTCGCACGTGAACGGACAGCCGCGCGAGATCTGCAAGCTTCCGAACATGTAGCGATCGGTTTTGAGCAGATCAACGCGCGGCAGAGGCAACCGAGCCATCTCGGTTTTATCCTCCTGCTCGTAGCGGGTCTTGTGGCAGCCCTGCTCCCACTCCCACAAAAACTGCGGCCAAGTCTCATCCGATTCGCCAACGAAGATGACGTCGGCAAGGCCTTCGAGGACTTCCGGCTCGACAGTCGCCATGGGTCCGCCAACAACGACCATGACACCCCGCGCCTTAACCTCCTCGAGGATCTCAATCAGCCGACGCCCCTGAATGCTCATGCCGGTCAGGCACACAAGATCCGCCCGGCCGAGACGGTCGAAGTCGATGTCCTCGACATTCTCATCGATGAGCATCACCTCGTGATGTTCGGGGACAAGGGCCGAGCAGAGCGAGGCAGGCCACGGGCAAGTTGGCGCGCTTCCCGAATAGCGGCATGCAATGCTCCAATCCCCAGAAGGAGATTCGAAGCGGGGATTGATGATGACGATATCGGCCATTGATCCTTCGGAGTGATGCGGCAAGAAAGAGATACTGATAGCGTGGCCGTCCCCTGTCGAGACGAAATGTTGTAGGTAGATAACCGTTCAGAACTCCTGGGGTTCGCCTTTCTGCCGGGGGTAGAAACGCTCATCGAGGCCCAGGACGCTGGTGACCACGCACTCGGTCGACGTTCTCGTCATTGGCGGAGGAATCCATGGCGCGGCAGTGGCGCGCGATGCTGCCGGGCGCGGGCTCAAAGTCATGCTCGCGGAGAAGGGCGACTACGCCTCCGCGACATCATCTGCTTCCTCCAAGCTGATCCATGGCGGACTGCGTTACCTCGAGCATTTCGAGCTGCGGCTAGTGCGCGAATCGCTCATCGAGCGCGCACAACTGCTCAGCACTGCGCCCTATCTCGTGGCGCCGATCCGGTTCCTGCTGCCGATCTATGGCTGGCAAAGGCGCCAAGCGATCAAGCTCAGGGCAGGTCTTGCCATCTATGACGTCCTATCGTTCGGCGACGGGTTGCCGGCAAGCGGGCGGCTCGACGATGATGCAATCGCTCAGCTCCCGCAGTTGCGCCAGACCGACCTCACCTCGGTTTTGCAGTACTACGACTGCAAGACCGACGATGCGCGCCTCACTCTCGCCGTGCTTCTCGATGCGCGAACGCAAGGCGCCGATATCTTGAACCGGCGAGCGGTGACCGCCATCGCGCCGCTTGCCGATGGATATGCAATCGAGCTCGACGAGCGCGGTAGTAAGCGCCGCGTCGAGGCGCGCTTCGTCGTCAATGCGACCGGACCATGGGTCGGAAATGTCGATGGGTTGACCACTGCCTCGCCCCCGGCCCATCCCTTGAGGCTCGTACGCGGAAGTCACATCGCCCTCGGTATGCCTCAGCCCCCGCAGACTGACGCCTATACGCTGCAAGACGAGGAAGAGCGCGTCATTTTCGTCATTCCCTGGCTTGGTGCCCGTTTCCTGATCGTCGGCACGACCGATGTGCCGCATCAGGGCGATCCGGGTGATGCCAAATGCTCGGCCGAAGAAAAGGCGTATCTGCTCGATGCGTATAACCGCTATTTCGCCGACCCGCGCGGGCCGGCCACCGAGGCCGATGTCGTCTACAGCTGGTCGGGGGTGCGGGCGCTCCACGATGATACGGGAGAAAGGCCGAGCCGCATCAGCCGAAGTCCCGTTCTTGCTTCTGTCGCAAATGGTGCGGGCGGTTTCGTCACTATCTATGGCGGCAAGCTCACCACGCATAGGCTCTTGGCCGAGCAAGTCATGGGCACTCTGCATGGGCTTGGCGCAAAAATGGGCGGCCCCTGGACCAGAGGCGTGCCGCTTCACGGCGGCAGCTTTACTCCGCCCGAGCTTCTCTCGCGCGCAGATGAGGGGCCACAAGCCATTCCGCTTGCGACGCGCCGCCGGTGGGCCTTTACCTACGGCGATCAGATCGAGACCCTGTACCAGCGCGTCGCAGCAGATCCCGCGACCTCCAACCAGATTGCGCCCGGTGTAACTAGATCGGAGCTCGAGCATTCAGTCGAGGCGGAGGACGCTATGACCGCTGAGGACTTCCTGCTTCGCCGCACCAAACTTCATCTGTTGCTCGACGAGAGGGGACGAGAGGCGGTGACCCGCTGGTTCGCGAGAGCCGTTTAAGAAGGAACGACCATGGCTACATACACAGTCCGCAAGGGCAGGCGCTATCGAGCAACCATCGCCCTCGGGCTGCTGCAAAGCGTCGCCAGCAACGACATGATCGCCGACAGATTCCGCGAGGCTGGTTTCGCCGATGTCGAGGTGAAGGGCTCGGGGCGCACGCGCAGCGGCCACGCGCTATGGCCGCACGATGATGCGAGCGCCAATATCCCCGACGAGATCACCTCGGTTGAGGAAATCGAAGCTTGAGGCGGTTAGGCGGCGGCTACGCTGCCTGCCGCAACGACCTTGAGCAGAGTGCCGTCGGCACCGACCACTTTGATTCGGGCGCCTTTGGCCAATTCGGGCCCTTCCACCCGCCAGATCGTATCGCCGGTCTTGATCGAGCCGCGCCCATTCACGATGGGATCGACGAGATCGAAGGACTGGCCGATCAGCTGCACCGCGCGCTCGTTCAGAAGCGGCCGCTCGCTTTCGAGCGGGTGCTTGCGGAGATATTTTGCCGCAATCAGCACGGCGGCAAGCGACAAGGCGCAGAACCAGATGAGCTGCCACTGCCATGCGACATCGTAGCGAAAGGCGATGATGCCGGTGACCGCAGCGGCAAAACCGAACCACATGAAGAAGATGCCTGGCGCGGTGAGCTCGAGCGCGAACAAGATAGCCGCGAGGATCATCCAGTTCCATGCGCCGAGTGCCATGATCGTTTCCATGGGAAGTCCTCGCGTCCGCTAGACCGAGGGCACTGAGCCGCCGGCCCGTGGCCGCGCCGCGACCTGCCGCTTGGCTGGAGCGGATTCAGGAGGAGAGGCCGAGTTTCCGCCGCCGCTATTGCCGAATGCCTCGCGCGCGATCTCCGACACGCCGGCAATCGCGCCGATGACCGATGAGGCTTCGAGCGGCAGGATCAGCACCTTCTGGTTCTTGGCCTCGGCGAGCGCTTTCAGCGCGCCGACATAGTTGTTGGCGACGAAATAGTTGATGGCCTGCACGCTGCCTTTGCCGATGGCTTCGCTCACCACGGTGGTGGCCTTGGCCTCTGCCTCTGCCGAACGCTCGCGCGCTTCGGCGTCACGGTAGGCGGCCTCGCGGCGTCCTTCGGCGGCCAAGATCTGCGCCTGCTTCTGTCCTTCGGCACTCAGGATCGCCGACTGCCGTTCGCCCTCCGCCACGAGGATGGCGGCGCGCTTGTCGCGCTCGGCTTTCATCTGCCGCGCCATGGAGTCGACCAGGTCGCGTGGCGGCTCGATATCCTTGATCTCGATGCGGGTGACCTTGACGCCCCAGTTGTGGGTCGCGTCGTCAACGACCTTGAGCAAGCGATGATTGATCTCGTCGCGCTCAGATAGGAGCTTGTCGAGATCCATCGATCCCATCACCGTGCGGATGTTGGTCATGGTGAGATTGAGGATTGCTAGCTCGAGATTGCTGACCTCATAGCTCGCCTGCGCTGCGTCGAGGACCTGGAAGAAGGCAATGCCGTCGACTCTGACCATCGCGTTGTCACGGGTGATGACCTCCTGGCTCGGCACCTCGATCACTTGCTCCATCATGTTGAGCTTGCGCCCGATGCGGTCGATGAACGGGATGATGAGGGTGAGCCCAGGCCGGAGCGTGCGCGTATATCGGCCGAAGCGCTCGACCGTGTAATTGTAGCCCTGTGGTACGATCTTTACGCCGGCGACGACGATGAAGATGAAAAGGACAAGCAGGAAAATGACGAAGACATTGAAGCCGAGCATCGCACCCTCCCAAGTGGCGTTGTGGCTATGGGTACTTGTTTCGAGCCTAGTTCGCCAACCTTCCTCGCGGCTGATAAATGGGTGGAGCAGGCACCGAATTTAAGTACCGCGCCGTTCGATGACTGCGTCTAGTGCGGGAGAAGCTTAACGATGTCGGCTGCCGCGGCGGCAGCGGCAGCATCGGCGGCTGCACCCCATTTTTTGTCGAGCGACCCTTTCTTAACGTCCTTGGTCTGTCGAGTGACGCCAAGCTGATTGCCATCCGGATCGAGGACGACCCAGACGATCGTCACGGTTTCCCTGCTGCCTTTCACGGAACTCACCCGCACAGTTCCCTGGATGTCGTAAATATTTGCTTCGAAGGCGGTGGCCTGCTTCACCCCCATGCCGGAGAGGCGCTTTGCGAGCGCTGTGGCGAGCGCCTGCTGGCCGTCGCCTGGCGCACCGGCAACGGAGACATAGGCTGAAGGTCCCCCGGTTTGAGCCTGTGTGCCGCCCTCCGCGGCGTAGGGTGGAGTCGCCACGAGCAACGCGCAGAGCCAAAACAAGATGGCAGCCAAGGCGATGCGCATGGTCTCAGCACTTCTTCTTGGCTTGCCTCAGCTCGGCAAGCTTGCGATCGATGGCGGCCGCCCATTCTCCCGTCGCGATGGCGACATTCCTGCCATAAGTGCCAGCGACGAGATTGAGCGCGGCGAGCGCAGGCGCAACGGATTGAATGCCGGCGAGCAGCCTCTGGTCGTTCTCGGCCTTCTCTTTTTCCAGCGCTGCGATCTGCTTGTCGATGCGCGCGCAGCTCGGCTTTACCGCATTGATTTCGCGCATGGACATGGGAGTGGCGCAGCTTGCAAGCACAGCCGATAACAGCAACAACGCCCCCGTCCGCATTTCCCCCTCCACGAACGGACTTTTATACCCAGACCTGAAGCTCCCGTTCGATCACGTGAACCAGCACTTGGATCCCTTCGTTGCTGTCATTGAGGCAAGGAATGTAGCTGAACTTTTCGCCGCCATGCTTGAGGAAGATGTCCTTGTTATCCTGCGCAATCTCCTCAAGCGTCTCAATGCAATCGGCGGCAAAGCCTGGGCAGACGATGGCAATCCGCTTGACTCCGTCTCGCGCCAACGCTTCGACCGTCTTGTCAGTATAAGGCTTGATCCACTCTGCCCGGCCAAAGCGCGACTGGAAGGTAAGCTTGAGCCTGGCACCGGGAGGTCCGAGCGCGTTGCGCAAAGCCTCGATCGTGCGCAGGCACTGCTGCTGATAAGGGTCGCCCTGGTCCACATAATCCTGCGGCAGTCCATGAAACGATGCGAGGATGACTTCCGGCTCGAAATCAAGGTTGCGAAGATGCGCCCTCATCGATTCAGCCACCGCGTCGATATAGACCGGGTCGTCGGGATAAGGCGGGACGGTGCGGAGTGCGGGCTGTGCGCGCATCGTCTTTAGTGCGTCGAACACCTTGTCGTTCGCGGTCGCAGTGGTCGGCGCAGCATATTGGGGATAGAGCGGGAAGGCGAGCAGCCGGTCGCAGCCTTGTGCCGCAAGCCTCTCGATGCGCGAGGCGATGGTTGGGTTGCCATAACGCATGGCCCAGTCGACGATGATGCCCTCATAGGAGGAGAGCGCAGATGCAACCTTTTCGGCCTGGCTTCGCGTGACGGTGAAGAGCGGAGATTCGTCGAGCTCCTCGTTCCAGATCGAGCGGTATTTCGCCCCGCTCGCGAATGGCCGCTTCACCAGCACGACGCAATGCAAGATGAGCCACCACAGCACGCGATTTACCTCGATCACCCGCCGGTCGGACAAAAACTCCTTGAGGTAACGCCGCATCGCCCAATAGTGGGTTCCATCGGGAGTGCCGAGATTGATGAGTAGGACGCCGATCTTTCCGGCACCGGCTCCCGCACGCGCGGTCTCGGACCTGGATTTAGAGGCAGCCGTTTTCTTGCGCGCGGTATCGTCCATGGCAAGCTCCAACCGCGCTTAGATAGAGCATCGCCCCCTCCCCGCCTAGGCTTGCACAGCGGTCCTTTTCAGCCGTGAGGCTAGCCGCTCGGCATCGCTCAGAATTGCTGCGTGGTCGAACGCGAGGGCATGCCTTCGCCAATCGTCGATCCATGCGGCCCCTGCGGCATCAGAGCCCGCGCGTGGAGCAACGGCGCGCGGCAACAAGGCGAGATAGGCAATGCTCACCGTGTGGCCGCGCGGGTCGCGCTTCGGATGGGAATAGACACCGACTAGGCTGAGTTCGCTGACCTCGACGCCCACCTCCTCATCAACCTCACGCCGGCATGCTGCCTCTACCGTCTCGCCGATGTCGACGAATCCGCCGGGAAGCGCGTAGGAGCCTTTGAACGGCTCGTTCTTGCGCTTGATGAGGAGCACCCGGCCCTCATTGTCGAAAATCACGCAATCGGTAGTGAGCGCCGGCGTCTTCGGGATTGCCAAGACCAACCTCCATTGCCCGTCGCAACCGACTGAACGCTGCAAACAGCGATGTCACGGCTTCAGAGCCGCCCGACTTGGCCTAACCCTGCGGCTGCCTGACGATTCGGATATACGGTCGCGGCGCCTTCCATCCTTCCGGATAGATCTTCTTCGCCTCTTCGTCCGAAACCGATCCCGCGATGATCACGTCGTCGCCCTGTTTCCAGTTGACTGGCGTGGCGACGCGATGCTTCGCGGTGAGCTGCATCGAATCGATCACGCGGAGAACCTCATCGAAATTGCGCCCGGTGGTCATGGGATAGACCAGGATCAGCTTGATCTTCTTGTCCGGGCCAATGACGAAGACGTTACGAACCGTCTGATTGTCGGCTGGCGTCCGCCCCTCGGACGTACCTGAGGTGCTGGCCGGAAGCATGCCATAGGCCTTCGAGATCTTGAGGTCGGGATCGCCGATCATCGGATAATTGGGCGCGAGCCCTTGCGTCTCCTTGATGTCCTCCGCCCATTTGGCGTGGCGATCCACGGGATCGACGCTGAGGCCGATGATCTTCACTCCGCGCTTGTCGAACTCGGGCTTGATCTTCGCCATATAGCCAAGCTCGGTGGTGCAGATCGGAGTAAAATCCTTGGGATGTGAAAACAGCACGGCCCAGGAATTGCCGAGCCAATCATGAAAGCGGATTCGCCCTTCGGTGGTATCGGCTTCGAAATCCGGGGCGGTGTCGCCGAGTTGGAGTGCCATCTCACCCCTCCTTTCTTCTCGCGTCGCGGCGAAGAACTTCCACACGCCGGACGTATTGATCTAGTTGGCACTATGTAGGACGACGCTCCTTTAGTCGCAATCTAGAGTGGGCGAAAGAAATCCGTTCTCCCTTTACCGGCAAGGTCGAGGACAAACCGCCAGTGCCCGCGCCGATATGGCACAGCGGGGCGCGGGCATTGAAAAACCTCAGAAAACCTTGTGGCCGCGGCCAGAAGTCAGGCCACGGCTCTCCGCTGGTGAATTCCTTCCCCCATCTCCTCGATGATCTTGGCAGAGAAAGCCTCGAGGTCGCCTGGATTGCGGCTCGTGATCAGGCCCTGATCGACTACCACTGCCTTATCGACCCAATTGGCCCCGGCATTCTTCACGTCAGTTGCCATGGAATGGTAGGAGGTCATCTTGCGGCCCTTGACGAGTCCTGCCTCGACCAGCACCCAAGGAGCGTGACAAACCGCCGCCACCGGCTTCCCGCTATTGTAGAAATCCCTGACGAAGGCAACGGCGTCCTCGTCGGCGCGCAATAGATCGGGATTGATCTGACCGCCAGGAATGACCAGCGCGTCATATTCATCGACCTGGACCGCATCGATGGTGCGGTCGACGGAGATCGCATCTCCCCAATCGTTGTGATTCCAACCCCAAATCTCTCCGGTCTTGAGCGAAATGATGTCGACCTTGGCGCCAGCCTGCTCGAGCCTCTCCTTCGGCACCATCAACTCAGACTGCTCGAAACCATCAGCCGCGAGCATCGCGACTCTTTTGCCTTCAATGTCGTTCATGGGAACAACCTCCTGGCTTGCTGTTGCGCGGTGAACGCGCCAAAGCCCGAGATTGTTTCGCGAGGAAATAGCTGAAGCGCTGGCAGACTTAGAACGGCCTCGTCGGGCCCAAAGAGGCCATGAACATCAACACTCCAAACAGCAGGATGATGATGGCGCCGCCGATGGCGCAGGTGGTCCACACCATGCTGGCCCAGGTGCTGTTGGTGCCGCCAAGCCTTAGCGCGAGCTCGCGCGAGCCGAGCGCGAGCGTGGCGAGCACCGCAACGGTGATGGCAGTACCGAGTGCCATGGCGAAAGTGGCGGCAACCCCTGCCCAAAACAGGCCCTGCGTCAGGGCGAAGACGAGGACAAGGATCGCGCCGGTACACGGCCTGATTCCGACCGAAAACACCACCGCCATCATTTTGCGCCAGGAGATCGATCCGGCAAGCTGCCGCGCATCGACCATGTGATCACAGGCCTCCCCCGGCGCGTGATGGTGATTGTGGTGGTGGTGGTGTTCGTCATGACCGTGATGATGGTGGTCTTGTTGCGCATGGTGATGATGGTCACCATGACCGTTGTCATCGCGCGCCTCGATGACCGTTACGGGAGCATCCCCCTGCCAGCGACGCCAAATGCTCTTGGCTTGGCTCAATAGGAGATAAAGTCCCACAAGGGCGATCATCGCGTAGCTGATGCTTTCGAGCTGATTCGACCACGCATTGACCTGGAGCCCGGTGGCGCCAAGCGCGATCAGGAGCACACCGACGAGAACGACCGCAGTAAGCGCCTGAAGTCCCGCAGCGATGAAAGAGATGATCACGCCGCGGCGGACGGTCTCCTCATTGGCGACCACGTAAGAGGAAATGATGGTCTTCCCGTGCCCTGGCCCTACCGCATGCAGCACGCCATAAACAAAGGAGAGCAAGGCAAGCGTGATCGCGCCGCGAAGAGGGTCAGTCTTGAGAGATTTGACGCTCATGGCAAGAGTGCGTTGCAGGCTCTGCTGCTTGTCGAGCACCCACGCGAAGACACGGCCCAGCGGCCCCGATGCTTGAAACGGAGCAGCCGCTGGCCGAGCGAAGGCTGAGGGTGCGCCCGGGACAACTTCCGTCCCTGCGAACGGACTGATCGGCTTGAACTCGGCCTGGACGGCCGTAGCGACGAAGAGCAGCGCGAGACCGGCAATTAGGAGCGCCCGGACAAAGCCTAGAGCCGCACCGCTCATAGATGCGAATCCTTGCACTTCACCGTCGCGGTCTGGGCGAATTGCGATCCGAAATTCGAGTTCGGCCCGAGCTGGCTGAAGAAGGATTCAGTCAAAGCCTTGGTGTCGGCCGCAGTCTCGGGATCGGGCAACGTGATCTCGGCAGTGCAGCCTTTGCTGTCGGCGCCGGCGAGCGTGACCGGCTTCTCGGTGGCGAAGCCGAAGGCGACAAAGAAAGAAGGATCATAGACATCGACTTGCACCGGCTTGCCATGCGTATCGACCGGCTTGTCGAGCGGCAGGGTGAAATGGAGCGTGAGCACGTTTTTGTCGTAGTCGATCCAATAGTCGACCGGCGGCTTGAGCGGCAGCATCTTGTCTTCTTCGCCCTCGAAGTGAACGAAGGTGAAGTAATCGAAGTCCTTGAGCGACTCGACATTGACCTTGGCGAGAGGTTGCAGCTCCTCCTTCGAGTAGATGCCGTCCTTGTTGGTATCGAGGCCCTCCACCGCCATGGCGGTGTAGAACTCGTCAAAGGTCCAAGAGTGGCGAATGCCGATGATCTGGTGATTAGCCCCGAGGAGAATCTCGGAGTGGACCGTGGCCCAGACATGGGGATGGGCGTCTGCGGCCTGAGCGAGGCCAATGGAGCCGGCAGCGGCCAAAGCAAGCGTCAGATGCGATCGATGTCTTTGCGCGCCCCGCAGCAACAAGGCTTGGCTCCTTGAAAGCTTGCCTTCTTAGGCGGGGAATATGGAGGATTTAGGGGCTGGGCCGGTGCGTCAAAGACGTCCTGGCGGCCCGAAGCAATGGCCGGCGCGGAGGTCGCCTTGACTCTGGCTTCGACTCTGGTTAGAACAAAACAGGAACGAGAGTTGAGGTGTGTCGCGTTGCGTAACGACGTTCCAGGCGGTGCAGAAGGTCTCCTCGTTCCGCCGGCTGGCGTTGAAAGAGCAGGCGGGGCAAGGGGTAGGGTTCTGATTGAGCAGTTGCGTGCTTCGATCCGCGCGCTCGAGCAGGTTCCCGTGTCTCTGGCCATCCCCCCCGCACCGGGCACGGCCCCTCCCCACCCCGCCTGCTCTCTATTCTCCTCCTCCGAGCTGTCATCGCCCGGCTTGACGGGGCGATCCAGTAACTCTTGGCCTCGAATCGAGGCACTGCGGCAGCCAACCAAAAAAGGACAGGGATTACTCGATGCCCGCCTTCGCGGGCATGACAAAGAGACGAGAAAATTTCCGCTGAGCAAGCTCAGTCAAGGCGGGGTCCATGAACTCAAGGCAGCCTCCTATCGAGATTATCCTGCCGCGCTTGCTTTAGTCCTTGCCGCTGTCGCTGAAGCCGCGGCCAAGGCCAAACGGCGAAGCCTCGTCTTGTGGTGCCTCACCAAGGAGACCGCGCGCGAATGGGGCCGCCCTTACGGACCTGGACTTTGCGCGCTCGGCCTCGATCCGTCGCGCTTTCTCATCGTCGAGGCGCGGACGGCGCAGGACGCAGCCTGGGCGCTTGAAGAGGGCTTAAAGAGCCGGGCGCTCATTGCCGCGCTCGCGCAAATCGAGATCAAGGCGCCGCTCGTCACGCGCCGCCTTGGGCTCGCTGCACAAGCCTCGAGCACGCCGTGTCTGTTGCTGTCGAGCCATCAGCAACCAACTCTACCGGGAACGCTCACCCGTTGGCGCATCGCGGCCAAGAGGAGCGGGCCAGCGCCTTACGATGCAAATGCTCCAGGCCCCGCCTCCTGGCAACTCACGCTCGAGCGCTGCCGGGGCGAAGCAGGAGGGAGAAGCTTTATCGTGGAGTTCAGTCATGAGTCGTTACGTGTCCGTCTTCCTGCCGCATCTTCCCATCGAGCGGCTGAAGCGGGAGAGAGCGGAGAGCGGCGAGGCGCCGTTACCGGATGATCGGCCGTTCGCTCTCGTCGGCAGCGAAGAGCGCGGGCTCGTCCTCACCGCCCTCAATGAAGCAAGCCTCAACGAAGGGTTGAGCGAGGGTTTCGGTCTCGCCGATGCCAGAGCCATCTGCCCGTATCTCCTGACCGCGCCTGCCGCGCCTAAGAAGGACGAAAACGCGCTACTTGCGCTCGCGCGCTGGGCTTCTGCCCGTTATAGCCCAACCCTAAACAAAGACGGCGATGACGGGCTCTGGCTCGATGTCACCGGCGTGCCGCATCTCTTCGGCGGCGAAGCTGCGCTCCTTGCTGACATGGCGGCACGGCTCACACGCGCTGGCTTTAGCGCACGGCTTACTGTCGCCGAGACTTTAGGAGGGGCGCATGCGCTTGCCCGCTATGCGGCAAGCTCTCCAACCATCGTATCCCACGGAAAGATCGGCGAAGCGCTTCGTGCTCTTCCCGTAGAGGCTTTGCGGCTCGAGCCGGAAATCGCCCTCCTTTTGCGGCGGCTTGGCTTGAAACGCGTCGGTCAGCTCTACGATCTGCCACGCGCAAGCCTCGAGCGGCGGTTTCATTCCAGGGATGTGGCAGAAGCCGTCTTGCGCCGGCTCGATCAGGCGCTTGGGCTTAGCGAGGAGCCGCGTCTTCCCCTTCGCCCCACGCCCGACTTCGTGGCGCGACTTCCTTTCCCTGAACCTCTTATCAGCCATGACGGCGTTTCCGGCGCGCTTTCCCATCTTGCCGCAGAGCTTTGCCGAACGCTTGCGCGCGTAGGGCGAGGCGCGCGGCGCCTAGCGCTGTGGGTCGCCCGCGCCGACGGCTCGTCCACCGTGATCGAGGCGGGCTTGAGCGCACCCTCGCGCAAGCCCGAGCATCTCTTGCGTCTGCTCAAGGACAAGATCGAGACGATCGACGTCGGTTTCGGCGTCGATTTGATGGCGCTCGCGGCGCTTGCTACCGAAAAGCTTGCGCCGGCACAAACCACGCTTGCCGAGAGGGAAGGCGAAGCAGAGCCGGAATCTTTGATCAATTGCCTCGCCAATCGCCTGGGCGCCCGTGCCGTGCGCAGGCTCGTGCCCAAGGCAAGCCACATTCCAGAATTGGCGCAAGTCTTCCGCAGCGCCTTTGCCGGCCCATCGTTTTGGACTTCGCTTGCCGCTGCCAAGCCACCACGCCCGCCGCTTCTCTTTGCAAAGCCAGAGCCTGTTGCCGCGCTCGCCGAGATCCCCGAAGGGCCTCCAGCGCGCTTCACCTGGCGGCATGTGATGCGCCGCGTGGTCAAGGCCGAGGGGCCTGAGCGCATCGCGCCTGAATGGTGGGGCGCACTCAAATCCTTACCTACCCGCAAGGAAAAGGAACGCAAGAGGCCGCGCGACTATTACCGCATCGAGGATCAAGACGGGCACCGCTACTGGATCTTCCGCGACGGCCTCTATCAGGAGAACGGGCTCGGAGTACCCTCCTGGTATCTGCACGGGGTCTTCGGGTGATGGCTTTCGCGCCGCCCCGCTACGCCGAGCTCGACGTCACCACCAATTTCTCCTTCCTGCGTGGCGGCTCTCATCCCGAAGAGCTGGTAGCGACGGCGAAGCTGCTCGGCCTCGAGGCAATCGCCGTCACGGACCACAACACGCTCGCCGGCGTGGTCCGCGGCCATCTCGCGGCGCGCGAGGTGGACGGGATCAAGTTCATCGTCGGCGTACGCCTCGACCTCAAAGATGCTCCGAGCCTGCTCGCTTATCCGACGGATCGCTCGGCCTACGGCAGGCTGTGCCGGCTGCTCACGCTTGGCCAGCGCCGCGCCGATAAGGGCGATTGCATCCTTCATCTCGACGACGTCGCAGCCGACGCCGAAGGTCTGATCTTCATCGCTCTCACATCGGATGAAGAAATGGCGGCAAGCTTCGGGCCGAAGCTTAGGCGGATTAAGGACGTGCTGGGGTCGCCGTCGCGGTTTTATCTGGCAGCACGGCACTCTTATCGCGGTGACGATCGCGCCCGCATCGCCGCACTTGCCGAGCTTGGGAAGCGGACCAGCATTCCCATCGTCGCCACCAATGGCGTGCTCTACCACGCCCCGCACCGGCGCGATCTCCAGGACGTACTCACTGCGATCCGCGAGAAATGCACTGTCGCCGAGGCTGGTCTTCGCCTCGAAGCCAATGCCGAGCGGCACCTGAAATCGGCGCACGACATGGCGCGGCTGTTCTCAGGCCATGAGGATGCGCTTTATCGTACCATCGAAATCGCTGAGGCCTGCACCTTCTCTCTCGACGAGCTCAAGTATGAATATCCCGACGAACCCGTCCCTGAAGGCAAGACTCCGCAGTCGCGTCTCGAAGACCTCACTTGGGAGGGAGCAGCCTGGCGTTTCCGCGATGGCATCCCCGAGAGGGTGCGCGATACGCTTGAAAGGGAGCTCGCGCTGATCGCAGAGCTCGACTACGCGCGCTATTTCCTCACTGTTCACGACATCGTCCGTTACGCGCGGAGCCAAGGCATTCTATGCCAGGGCAGAGGGTCTGCCGCCAATTCTGCCGTCTGCTATTGCCTCGCCATCACCAATGTCGATCCCACCGAGATCGATCTCCTGTTCGAGCGCTTCGTCTCGCCAGAGCGCAAGGAGCCGCCCGATATCGACGTCGATTTCGAGCATGAGCGGCGCGAGGAGGTCATCCAATATATCTACGCGCGCTACGACCGCGACCGCGCAGGGCTTGCCGCGACCGTCATCTGCTATCGCGGGCGGCTTGCGGTGCGCGAGGTGGGCAAGGCGCTCGGCCTGTCCGAGGACACCGTCGCGGCGCTCGCCACCACCATTTGGGGCCTGAGCAATTCGAGCCTACCTGAAGAGTATGTGCGCCAGGTGGGGCTCGATCCTTCAGATCCGCTGCTTGCCCGCTGCCTCGAGCTGACACATGAGTTGATCGGCTTCCCGCGCCATCTCTCCCAACATGTCGGCGGCTTCGTGCTGACGCGTGGGCCGCTCTCCGAAGTCGTCCCCATTGGCAATGCCGCCATGGAGGACCGCACCGTCATCGAATGGGACAAGGACGACCTCGATGCGCTTGGCCTGTTAAAGGTCGATGTGCTCGGCCTCGGCATGCTCACCTGCATCCACAAGGCCTTCGCCTTCTTGCGCGAGCATTACGGCAAGGACATCACGCTCGGCACGGTGCCGCGCGACGATCCTGCGGTTTACGACATGCTGTGCAAAGCCGACTCGATCGGCGTGTTCCAGGTCGAGAGCCGGGCGCAGATGAACATGCTGCCGCGGCTTCGCCCCCGCGTCTTCTACGATCTTGTTATCGAGGTCGCCATCGTGAGGCCAGGGCCGATCCAGGGCGACATGGTTCATCCTTATTTGCGCCGCCGCTCAGGGCTCGAAGCCGAGGATTACCCCTCGCCCCATCCAGACCATGGTCCATCAGATGAGCTGAACCAAGTCCTCGGCAAGACTATGGGCGTGCCGCTGTTCCAAGAGCAGGCGATGCGGCTCGCCATGGTGGCGGCGAAATTCTCCGGCCCAGAGGCGAATGAGCTTCGCCGCGCCATGGCGACCTTCCGCCGCCGCGGCACCATCGATCGCCTGCGCGAGAAGATGGTCGGCCGCATGACGGAGCGCGGCTATCCGGCAGAGTTCGCCGAGCGCTGCTTCAACCAGATCAAGGGTTTCGGCGAATATGGCTTTCCCGAGAGCCACGCTGCGAGCTTCGCCCACCTCGTTTATGTCTCGGCCTGGATCAAATGCCATTACCCCGCAGCGTTCGCAGCGGCGCTGCTCAACTCGCAGCCCATGGGCTTTTATGCGCCGGCGCAGATCGTGGCCTGCGCGCGTGCCCATGGCGTCGAGGCGCGCGCGCCAGACATCAACCACAGCCTGTGTGATTGCACGCTCGAGGAGGCGCGAGATGGCGCCTTTGCGCTGCGTCTAGGTCTCCGCCAGATCGATGGCTTACGCGAAGCTGAGGTGCAGCGTCTCGTCTCAGCGCGCAACGGCATCCCCGCCGAGCTCAATCCCCATCTGTTTGCACCACAGCAAGCCGACCTCCCCACCAGGGGAAGGTATGAAGACGTGTGCGACCTATGGCGACGGAGCGGCATCAGCCGCGCGAGCATTGAGAAGCTCGCCGCTGCTGATTCCTTTCGTTCGCTCGGGCTCGACCGCCGTCAAGCTCTGTGGGAAGTGCGCGGGCTTCCGAAGGAGAGCCCACTGCCGCTGTTCGATCATGCCGCGACTGCCGAGGCCGGCGATGAAGAGAAGGTGCTGCTGCCCTTGATGCCATTGTCGGAGCACGTGGTGAATGACTACCGCACGCTTCGTCTTTCGCTCAAAGCCCATCCCATGAGCTTCCTGCGCACTAAAGTAGCGGCATCGCGCATTCTCTCTTGCGCCGATCTCAAGCAGACCCGCGACGGCGCATGCGTGAGCGTTGCCGGCGTCGTGCTGGTGCGGCAGCGTCCGGGTTCCGCGCAAGGCGTTGTGTTCATGACCATCGAGGACGAGACCGGCGTCGCCAACTCGGTGATCTGGCCTAACGTGCTCGAGCGCGAGCGCAAGGTGGTCATGGGCGCGCGGCTCGTGGTGGTGCATGGCCGCGTGCAGCGTCATGAGGATATCATCCATGTGGTCGCAGAGCGGCTAGAGGATCGCAGCGACTGGCTCCATCTCCTCACCGAGGACGGCGAGAATTTAAGCGTCGCGCTCGCCAATGCCGATGAGATCCGCCGCCCTGAGCCTGGGTCTTGGCGCGACAAGTCAGACGAGCTTCCTCTTCCCATCGCCCACGGCGATCACGTCAAGCATGCCAGCGGCGAGGACCCTTGCGAGCGCAAGCAAGAACGCGGACACCCACGCTGGCATCCACGGCGTCATCCCCGCACCGAGCGCATCATCCCGCGATCCCGCGACTTCCATTAGCCGAACCGGGGTGGCCAGCCCAGCGAAAGCCGCTATGCTGCCGGCCATGAACCGCAAGCCTTTACTTGCTGCCGTTACCCTCGCGCTGCTTCTCGCCTTCGGCGCGCCGCCGCTGCTCGCCTTCGAGCAGCCCGAGCCTCCGAGCGGCTTTACGCCGAAGCCGCTCGTTAAGGCTAAGCGGCGCATGGTGGTCGCCGCGCATCCACTCGCCGCCGAGGCAGGACTCGCGATTTTGCGCAAAGGGGGCAGCGCGGTCGATGCCGGCATCGCGACTCAAATGGTGCTCAACGTCGCCGAGCCGCAGTCATCGGGGATCGGCGGCGGCGCCTTCATCCTTTATTGGGATCAGGCGGCGAAACAGCTCGCGGGCTTCGACGGCCGCGAGACAGCCCCGGCCGCTGCAACGCCCGAGCTTTTCATTGGGTCTGACGGAAAGCCCCTTCCCCGTGATGCCGCCATGGCGAGCGGCCTCTCAGTCGGCACACCTGGTGTGCTCGTTGCGCTCAAGCTCGCCCATGACAAATATGGCAAACTGCCTTGGGCCGATCTGTTCCAGCCAGCCATCGCGCTTGCCCGCGAAGGGTTCCCTGTCTCGCTGCGTCTCGCCAAGGTGCTCGCCGACACCGGGCCGCAAAGCTTCACGTCAGAAGCCCGCGCCTATTTCTTCGACGCGCAGGGCCGCCCGTGGCCCACCGGCTACAAGCTTGTGAACCCCGCGCTTGCCGGCACGCTCGAGATCATAGCGCACGACGGCCCCAAGGCATTTTACGAGGGCGAGATCGCGCGCGACATCGTCAAGGCAGTGCAAGAGGATCCGCGGCAGCGCGGCAAGCTTTCCGCTGAGGATCTGGCGAATTACCGCGCCAAGGAGCGCGATCCGGTCTGCGCGCCTTACCGGGCTTATCGCGTGTGCGGCGCCGGGCTCCCCTCTTCGGGGGGGGTCACGGTGAGCCAAGTGCTCGACCTGATCGGCCCGTACGATCTTGGGTCAACGCCGCTCGCCCCGACGGCCGTCCATGTTATTGCTGAAGCCGAGCGCCTCGCCTTCGCCGACCGCGCTCTCTATCTCGCCGACAGCGACTTCGTTTCCGTGCCTCTGAGCGGCCTGCTCGATCCCAGCTACCTCGACACACGCCGCGCCTTGATGAATCCTTCCCGCGCACAGGATCATATCAGTGCAGGCACGCCACCCAATCAGCGCCAAGGCGCGTTCGGCCGTGACGCCACCACCGAGAGCGTCGGCACGAGTCAGATTTCCATCGTCGACGACGCGGGCAACGCCTTCTCGATGACCACGAGCATCGAGCAGTCCTTCGGCTCGCGAACCATGGTGCGCGGTTTCCTGCTAAACAATCAGCTCACCGATTTCTCCTTCCTTCCCACCGACGAGCAGGGCCGCGCGGTGGCCAATCGTGTCGAGGGCGGCAAACGGCCGAGAAGCGCAATGGACCCGACCATTGTGTTCGCAAGCGGCGACGGCGCTCTCCGCTACGTGCTCGGTAGCCCTGGCGGGCCTGCGATCATCCTGTTCAACATCAAGACCATTGTCGGGCTGGTCGACTGGCGGCTCGATCCGACGCAAGCAAGTGCGCTTGCGAATTTCGGCGGCACCGAGGGACCGGTCCTGGTCGAGTCCGGGCCGAAACTGGATCAGCTCGCGGCAAGCCTGACCGCCATGGGTCATGATGTGCGCCGAATGGAACTCACCAGCGGAGAGCACATCATCGCCGTCACGCCGGACGGACTCGAGGGCGGGGCTGACCCGCGCCGCGAAGGCGTCGCGCTCGGCGATTGATGACGACCCGAAAGCAATCCATCGCGGTTCGCGGGGCCGGTGTCGTTGGCCTGTGGCAGGCGCTGACGCTCGCCCGCTCCGGCCACGCCGTCACCCTGTACGAGCGCTCGGCGACCCCCTTCGCCGACGCGTGCAGCGTCTTCGCCGGCGCCATGCTCGCGCCGCGCTGCGAAGAGGAAGGATCGGAAGCGCTGATCGGCGCACTTGGCACGCGCGGGATCGCACTTTGGCAGGCAACGTATCCCGGCACGGTCGTCAACGGCACGCTAGTCACGGCGCTTAACCGCGACCGGGCCGAGCTTGATCGCTTCGCCCGCATGACGGGGGGGCACCGGCGTCTCTCTGCCGAGGAGCTCGCCGCACTAGAGCCTGCGCTCTCTGGCCGCTTTGCCGGCGCGCTCTATTACCCTGATGAAGCCCACCTTGCGACCGAGCCTGCCTTGCACTTCCTGCTCGAGCAGGTTCGGGAGGCAGGAGTCACTTTGCGTTTCGGCGAGAGCGAAGTTCCCAAAGGCAGCGACATCGTCATCGACTGCCGGGGTCTTGCCGCCCAAGATGCACTGCCGACGCTTCGCGGCGTGCGCGGCGAGAGGATCCTGATCAAGAGCCGAGACGTCAGCTTGTCACGGCCGATCCGCCTGCTGCATCCGCGTTTTCCCCTCTATGTCGTGCCCTGGGGCGATGGGTTTTACATGATCGGCGCCACCGTGATCGAGAGCGAGGAGACTGGGCCGATCACGCTCCGCTCGGCACTCGACCTGCTCTCTGCAGCCTACGCACTCGACCCGGCCTTCGCCGAGGCCGAGATCGTGCGGCAAGGCGCTGGTGCGCGGCCCGCATTTCCCGACAATCGGCCTAGGATTATCGCGGCAAAGGGCTATATCTACGTGAACGGTCTTTACCGGAACGGTTTTCTGCTTGCGCCCGCTCTGGCCGAGCTTGTTCAGAGCCATATCGAAACCGGCACCATCGAACCGGAGGTATTTCTTGAAGGTCCTGCTCAACGGTGAGCCTTTCGCCACGGAGGCGGTGACGCTCGATGAGCTTTGCGCCAGCCTCGGCTTTGCCGAAGCTAAGATCGCGACCGCCCTGAACGGAAGCTTCGTCCCCGCGAGTAGCCGCGGCGCGACGCAATTGGCGCCGGCCGACGAGATCGAAATCGTCGCACCGAGGCAAGGTGGCTGATGCTTACTCTCTACGGCAAGAACTTCACCTCGCGGCTCCTGCTCGGCACGGCACACTATCCGTCGCCAGAAGTACTAACGCGCGCGGTCCAAGCGTCACAGGCCGAGATCGTGACGGTCTCGCTCAGGCGCGAATCGGCGCGGGCGCGCACGGGCCAGGGCTTCTGGGCCCTGATCGAGGAACTCGGCTGCCGCGTGCTTCCCAACACTGCTGGGTGCCATACCGCCAAAGAGGCGATCGCCACGGCAGAGATGGCGCGCGAGCTGTTCGGCACGAGCTGGGTCAAGCTCGAAGTGATTGCCAATGACGACACGCTTCAGCCCGATCTATTCGGCCTCGTCGAGGCGGCGCAGGTGCTGGCGGCCGATGGCTTCGATGTGTTGCCTTACACCACCGAGGACTTGAGCGCGGCGGAGCGTCTGGTTGCCGCCGGTTGCACGGTCCTAATGCCCTGGGCATCGCCGATCGGGTCGGCGCGGGGACTGATCAACAAGGACGCACTCGAGACGCTTCGCGCCTATTTCCCCGATATTCCGCTCATCATCGACGCCGGTGTCGGCGCACCCTCCCACGCGGCGGAGGCCATGGAGATGGGTTACGACGCCGTGCTGTTGAATACCGCGGTGGCCAAGGCCGGCGATCCCGCCAAGATGGCTGAGGCGTTCGCTAAGGCGATCGAGGCTGGGCGGCTCGCCTTCGAGGCGGGGTTGATCGAGCCGCGCGACATGGCTTCGCCTTCGACGCCAGTAGCAGGTACGCCGTTCTTCAAGATCGACCACGCCTCCTGACGACGTGATCGTTTGGGCGCCCCGTGCTCAGCCTCGATCCCTTCTATCCCATCGTTCCCGACACGGAGTGGCTTGCCCGGCTTATTCCCGCCGGCATCAAGCTCGTGCAACTCCGCATCAAGGATAAGACTCCAGAAGTTCTTCGCGGAGAGATCCAGAACGCAATTGCTCTTTGCGCAGCGCGTCGTTGCCAGCTCGTGATTAATGACTACTGGCATGAGGCGATCGATGCCGGCGCGAGTTTCGTTCATCTCGGCCAGGAGGACTTGGCCGCCGCCGATCTCCCAGCCATCAGGCGAGCCAACATCAAGATCGGCGTCAGCACGCACAATCACGCGGAACTCGAGAGAGCCCTCGCCGCCGAGGCTGACTACGTGGCCTTAGGCCCGATCTATGCCACCACGCTGAAGGTCATGCCCTGGGGTCCTCAAGGCCTTCCCCGAATCGCCGAATGGCGGTCGCTCATCAACTGCCCGCTGGTGGCAATTGGCGGCATTACAGCCCAAAGGGCGCCCGTGGTGCTCGCGGCAGGCGCGGACTCCGTGGCGGTCATAACGGACATTGTGACAAGCGAAGATCCTGAGCAGAGGACACAAAATTGGCTCTCGGCCACCTCGCGATGCCGGAACTTCTCCACAGAACGTCCACAGGGTAATGGCGCTTGACCTCGCACCCCTCGCCCGGGGATCATTGAGGCCGGGTGGACGGGCGGCCCGCGAGGGCTTTTTATGACCTATCGTCTCGATCCGGCGAAGCCGATGAGCGAGGCCCTGCGGCAGGTGGCCTTCGCCGAGCTTGAAATCGCGCATGGCGCCCTGTCGACGCCTCCCGAGCGCCACAGCGGTGTCCACAACGCCCGCAAATGTCTCAAGCGGCTGCGCTCGCTCCTCCTTCTTGCCAGACCCGGCATGCCCGAGCCTGCTTTCGCAGATTTGACCGACAAGCTCACGACTATCGCCCGCGGCCTCGCGGCTGCACGCGACGCGCATGCTCTGATCGATGCGGTCGATAAGCTGCACCGTGAAACGGGGGCCGGTCCTGGTGTGGGCCCGATCCATTCGCTGCGCGCGTGGCTGGAGAAGCGGCGTCACGCCGCCGAGCAGAATCTCGAGAAGAGCGCTGCGTCGGACGCGATGCGCGACCTCTTGGAGCTTCGGCCCGCATTTGCCGGGCTCGCGGTTTATCCAGATGACTTCCGCTCACTCGCCAAGGGTTTGAGGCTTTGCTACCGCGATACCCGCAAAGCCTTTCAGCATGGGTTCGCCAGCGACCGGGATGAGGATCTGCATGACTGGCGGAAGGGCGTGCAGCACCATTGGAGGCAGATGCAACTGCTCGCGCCGTGCTTTCCATCCGAGCTCACCGCCCGAGCCGAAGCCGCGCGCACGCTGTCGCAAATTCTCGGCGATGACCACGACATTTCCTTGCTGAGCCGGCTCATCTCGACGCCCACCATGGTCTTTGGGACGCAGGAAGAGACGGCAGCCTTCCTGAAGCGCTGCCGCAAACGCCACAAGGCGCTCCGCAAGGAAGCGAGCAAGCAAGGCGAGCTGCTCTTTGCCGAGCGGTCGCGGCCTTTCGCCGAGCGCCTCGCCGCCTATTGGTCTATCGCCGCGGGCGGCGCCGCGAAGGCCGCTGGCGAAGCGCGCGTCGATAATGTCGTGGCGTTCGGCGACGTGCGCACTCCGCGCGCCGGCTAACTCAGATTCCGCGCGCCTCGCGCCAGGCCTGAAACATCAAAACGGTCCAGAGCGAAGCGTGCCAATTGCGGCGTCCATCGAGATGCTCACGCCAGCGCGCAAGGATCGGCGCCGGATCGAACAGGCCGCCCTCGACCAGGCGCTTTTCCGATAGAAGCTCTGCGGCCCAAGGTTTGAGTGGGCCTCTTAGCCAGCTCGCGATGGGAATAGCGAAGCCGGACTTTGGCCTTTCGACCAGTTGCTTCGGCACGTGCCGATAGAGCACCTGCCGCAGCAGCCATTTGCCCCTGCCGCGCCGCATCTTGAATCGCTGCGGAAGGCGCCACGAAAATTCCACCACGCGATGATCGAGGATCGGCACTCGCACCTCGAGTGCGACCGCCATGCTCGCGCGATCGACCTTAGTGAGGATGTCGTCCGGGAGATAGGTCAGAGTGTCGAGATATTGCATGCGGTCGAGCGCATCGGGCAGAGCGGCGGCAACGGCGGGGTCGAAGATCGGGCCCATCGACTCGCGTCCGAGCTTCGCGATGCTCTCGGGTCGGTCCCACGCGCTGACCAGGCTGCGATAGGCCCCTTTGCCGCCCTCGCGCAACATGCTTGCGGTCTTGAGCATCTTGTCGCCAGCAAGCGACGGCCGTCGGCGCGCCGGAAGCAGGCTGAACACGCGGTCCCACAGAGACGGCCCGGCGAGACTCAAGCCGCAGGCAAGGCCACGGCCAAGCGTTTCAGGCAGGCATGCCAAAGGCCGCGCGAAGCGATGCCGCGTGTAGCCAGCGAACAACTCATCGCCTCCGTCGCCCGACAGTGCCACAGTGACGTGCTCACGCGTGAGCTTCGACAGAAGATAGGTCGGTACTTGCGAGGAATCGGCGAAGGGCTCATCATAGATCCTGGGAAGCTCAGGGATGGCGTCGTGCGCCTCGCGCGGCGAAACATAGAGCTCAGTATGCTCGGTGCCGAGATAGCGGGCGACCGACTTGGCATGTGGCGCCTCGTCGTAGCCCTTCTCGGCAAACCCGATCGAGTAGGTCCGCACGGCTGCGTTGCTTCTCACCCGCATCATTGCCGCAACGGTCGAGGAGTCGATGCCGCCAGAGAGAAACGCGCCGAGCGGCACGTCTGACACGAGCCGCCGCTGCACCGCATCGCCAAGCAGTGCTTCGAACGCGTTCGCGGCCTCTTCATCGCTTACATCGAGAGGGGCCCGCTTCCCGCGCTCCGCTACGTCGCCAAGCCTCCAATAGGCCCACGTCTCAGCCTTGCTATCAGCCTCGATGGTTACCCCATGACCTGGTGCGAGCTTGTTGATTCCGCGGTAAATGGAATGTGGAGACGGCACGTAAGCGAATCTGAGATAGGACACGAGAGCATCGTGATTGAGCTCGGGCCGCCAGTTCGGGAGCACCTCGAAGGCCTTGAGCTCCGAGGCGAAGACGATGCGGCCGTTCTGCCGACCCCAATAAAGCGGCTTGATGCCGAGCCGGTCGCGCACGAGGCTCAATCGCCGGTCCTTCCGATCCCAGACCGCGAAGGCGAACATGCCGATCAGCCGCTCGACGGTGGCGCGCAAACCCCACTCGGCAATTGCTTCGATGATGATCTCTGTATCGGAGTGGCCCCTGAAGCGGTGGCCGAGCGTCTCAAGTTCTGGCTTGAGCTCGTCACAGCTGTAGATCTCGCCGTTATAGGTGATGACGTAGCGCCCGCACGAGGATGTCATCGGCTGCGCGCCGGCTGGAGATAGATCGATGATGGAAAGGCGGGTATGACCGAAACCGATACCGGCATCGGCATCGACGAAAATGCCGCGCGCGTCAGGTCCACGATGGGCGAGTTTCGCCGCCATGGCGCCGGCAATCGCCTCGAGCTCCTGCGTGCCGGGGCGACGCTCTAGCTCGAGGAAACCGGCAATACCGCACATGAGGTCACACCCTTATCTCCATGCCATCATAGGAGACTTCCCAACCGGCCGCCTCAACCGCGGCACGCTCGCGGGAATTTTCGCGCAGCGCCGGATTCGAGTTGTTGATGTGAATGTAGATCTTGCGTCCGATATCGAGCGGCGCAAATTGCTCGAGGCTGCCCTCGTGGCCCGACATGTTCATATGGCCTATGCGCTCGCCAGTCTTGTTGAGAAGCCCTTGGGCAATCATTTCATCATTGGTGTAGAGCGTGCCGTCAAAAAAGACGAGCGACGCTCCTTTGAGTCGCGCACGCAGCGCATCGTCAAGTCGCGCGCAGCCGGGAATGAAGACGAAATAGCGCCGGGTGGCTGAGTCGGTCACCTTCAGGCCGACAGTGTCGCCTTCCCGCGTGCCGAGACCGGCGCCGGCGGCTGCATCCTCAAGATAAAGCGCGACCTTGCCCGGCACGGGGAAAGCCTCAGTCTCGATCCCGACCGGACCGGAGGGGCCTTCGACCGCAAACGGGCGGTTAAGCTCCATCCTGACCCGCTTCACAAGCTTCGGATCGAGTACCTTGAAGATACTGTTCGAGGCCAGCACGTCGAGCACGCGGGCGGTGCCATAGATGGTGAAGGGCTGGCCTTCGCGCAGCGTGAGCAGCCCCGCGATGGCATCGACATCGCCATTGGTCAGCACCACGGCCTTGATCGGGCTGTTGCGCGCGCCTCCTTGCAGGTCGGGATGAAGCGCCGGCGTGTCGTTGATCTGCTGCCTGAGGTCGGGAGAGGCGTTGAGCAGAACCCATTGGCGGCCCTCGGCGCTAACAGCGACTGAAGTCTGCGTGCGCGGCGCAAGTCCAGCCACGCCTTTACGCACGTCCGCCGAGTTGCGGCCGTTGCAATTCCACTGCGGGAAGCCGCCGCCGGCCGCTGAACCGAGAACCTTGATCACCATGGCGCCGCGTCAGATGGCGGCGGGGCAAGGCCTTCGTCAAGCCCAAAACCGCCACCGCCCGCATGGCGGAGGCCGCTTTTCCTAGACGCTCGTGAGGAGCGGACTGATTATCACCACGCTAGCGAGCCTTGGAATTTCAGCGCGCCGTCGGAGGTGACGTCGGTCAGGCCGAATTGAACGCCGACGTTGAAGCAGAGCTCCATGTTCGGACGACCCGGGACCTTATTGTTGTCCTCGTCCTCGTCACCTCCCTTGGCCTCCTCCTCTTCGCTACCCGGGTTCCAGAACAACGTCGGGCCGATGCTGTGGTTCTGGTCATCGAAGGAGCCGGCATTGGCGAGATCTTCGATCTCGCCAAACATCTCGACACCGATTCCCCAATGCTTGGCGAAATCGTATTCGGCGCGCCAGCCATATTCGAAACCGAGTCCGTCAGTTTCCCGATTTTCGCCGACCTGGGCCCCGAAAATCGGATTGAATGTCAGCAGGAGATCGCCGGTGCCAAGCTCGACAATCGGACCGAACTCGATCTCGTCAGCGTCGCCGCCCCGAGTGGCAAAGCCGTAACCTCCAAAAAACGCCAAGCCAAGGCCCTTGTTTTCCTTGATCTCGATCAGCTCGTATTGCAGCTCGAGCTCCACCGAGCTCAGCGCGAAGTCCTCGTCGAGCGGCTCATCGGCGGTGAGCGTGGTGGAGAACAGCCACCGATCGGTCAAGCCGTAGGAAAACTCGAAATCATGGCTTTGGCGCAGGGGTCCCTCCTCCTCTTCTTCCTCGGCCGCGGCTCCCTCATTTTGTTTCTCGCCGGCGTCTTCTCTTTCAGTCTTGGGGAAGCCCCAATGGACGGCGCCGCGATATTCGAACTCCTTCTCGCCCTTCTCGACGGTGGATTCCTTGATTTCGAATTCGGCGAGAGCCGGTTTGCCGGTGCCGATGGTCAGACCGGAAGCCGCCAGCGCGGAAGCCGTCGCTGTCAGCGCCAAACGCCGCGATCCCCGCAGCGCGCATTGATAGTGTTGCAAGAACCGCCCCGAATTAAGCCCTGCTAAGTACGAGTCTTTTATCCTCGGAGATTAGCAATTGTCCCCCGGGATAGCCTGGCAAAAATAATGCTTGTATTTCCGGGCTTCTGAGGGCTTCTCGCTGGCCCGTCACGCGACCATGAAAAGAGCCTGACTTCAGTTGAAAAAAGACGTGACGTTGATCGTAAGACACTGCCAAGCTTCAAGAAAAGTGCTGTATAGAAGGGCCAGCAATTATCCCGGCGGTACATGGCTTCTACTGGCCGCGCCTCAGATAATGCTGCTCTCCTGGTTTTGCCGGCCAGGGCGGCTCTGAGACCTTCCATGCGTTACCAGACTAAGCTCCTCATCACCGCTGGATTGCTTCTCGCCATGTCGCTCTCCGCCGCGGCGCTTACCTATTGGGGCGTCGCCCAGTCCCACAGCTATCTCCTGCGGTCGCGGATTGCCCATCAGGAGCTTGAACGGCAGCTGCAGCTTTCCCGTCACAGCCAGCAGCTGTTCAAGGCTTGGACGGACACGCTGCTCACCGGCATCACCGACCGGCCTCTCGGAGCGGCCTACCTGCACAAGGTGATCGAATCCGATCTCTCCGAGCTTGAGCAGCTTACCAAGAGCGAACTGGACATGGTCGGGCCGGAGGAGCGCAAGGCCGAATCCGCCGAGCTCGATCGCCTCAATAGCATCAAGCAGGAGTACCAGCACACGCTGGATCAGCTTGGCGAAGTCGAGCAATTGCGAAGCCGCGGCCGTCCTGATATCGCCTGGCAGAGGCTGATCGATCTCCTCAAAGGCGGCATCGATCAGAAGCTTAACGAGCTCATCGAGGTTGGCGTCGCCGACGAGACCGCTGAGGTGCTCCGCATCGACGCCGACGCCGCACAGCTCCTGAGCCGGCTCGAGCGCATCAGTCAGATTCACGCCGCGCTCGCCATTCTCGTCACGCTAGCGCTCGTCATGGTTCTGTTGCGAGGTTTGCGCGCACCGCTAGCCGAGCTGCTGCAGGGCACGAGCAAGCTTGCCGAAGGCGACCTCTCGCACCGTATCAGCGTTTCGGGTCGCGATGAGTTTGCCGAGCTCGGGCAGAGCTTTAACCGCATGGCCGACGACTTGCAGGCGCACCAAAAGGCCTTGCAGGACGCGCACGACAATCTCGAAACCACCGTCGCCGAGCGCACCGAAGAGCTTCGTCGGGTCAACGAGTCCTTGCGCAGGATCGATGACGCCCGCCGCGGATTCTTCGCCGATATCAGCCATGAGCTGCGAACCCCGCTAACGGTCATCCGTGGCGAGGGCGAGATTGCGCTGCGGGGATCGAACAAGAAGGTGGCAGCCTACAAGCAGTCGATCGAGCGCATCGTCGAGCAGGCGAAGCATTTGTCGGTGCTCGTCAACGACCTGCTATTCATCGCCCGCCAAGGGGCGGGCGCCGCGCGGCTCAATCTACAATCGATCGATTTGAGCGAGCTTCTCAAAAAGGTATGCGGCGACGCTAAGGTGATCGGGCACGAGAAAGCAGTGGACATCGCCTTTGCCAATGGCAGCGCCCACGACATGGTGCGCGGCGACCCGGCGCGGCTTAGGCAACTTTTCCTCGTCCTCCTTGATAATGCCGTGCGCTATTCCAAATCCGATAGTGAGGTGAAGGTCGAGGTCGGCAAGAGCGGCAACGAGATTATGGTGCGTGTCTCGGATCATGGCATCGGCATTCCGCCGGAGGAGCTTGAGCGGATTTTCGAGCGTTTTCGGCGTGGCGGAAATGCTGCCGCCATGAATGAAGAAGGCTTGGGCCTTGGCCTGCCCGTGGCCAAGGCCATTGTCGAGGCCCATAAGGGAAGGATCGAGATGGCGAGCCGCGTCGGTGAAGGAACGACGGTAACGGTCGCGCTTCCGGCTGAAACCGCGGAGGCCTCCAAGTGAACGTGCTTCTGGTTGAAGACGAACCGCGCGTCGCGGACTTCATCGACCGCGGCCTGCGCGCCGAAAATCACGGCGTGACGGTTGCCTCGACAGGCACCGAGGGAGTCGATCTCGCCAAGATCGGCGAGTTCGACGTCATCGTCCTGGACCTGATGCTGCCTGACATGCACGGCTACGACGTGTGCCAAAGGCTCAGGCTCGAGGGCGACCACACTCCGATCCTGATGCTGACTGCCATGGACGCGCTCGAGGACAAGATCAAGGGTCTTAAGGTCGGCGCCGACGACTACCTCACCAAACCGTTCGATTTCGATGAGCTGCTTGCCCGCATCGAGGCGCTGGTGCGCCGCTCGCACAATTTCGCGCCAAGCTCAAACGTGTTGCAAGTAGCCGATCTCGAGCTCGACCGTGAGGCGCTCGAGGTCAGGCGCGGCGGCGACACCATCAAGCTCACCGCGAAGGAGCTCGCCATTCTCGAGCTGTTGATGAGCGCGCCCGGCCGCGTGTTCTCAAGGACGCGCATCCTCAATCAAGTATGGGGCTATAGCGAAGATCCGCTCACCAATGTCGTCGATGTTTATATCGCGCGGCTGCGCCGCAAGATCGACACGCCAAGTCGCCAGCCCCTGTTCGAAACCGTCCGCGGCCATGGATACAGGCTGAAGGCTCCGAGTTGATGTGCCATGCGGCTCAGGAAGTTTTGCCAAGACGCCTGCTTCGACCGCGACAATCGCACTGTGGAACCTTGCGAACTCCGCCGGGATCGTTAGATTATGCCCGCCACTCTTGCCGATTACGCGCCATCAAATCTTCCGGGCCTCGTCGGAGGGCCACGGCGAGGTTTGCCGCGCCGGCGTGCGGCAGAGCTAGCCTGCGCTCTCTCCCTGGCAGCCCCAATGCAACTGGATTAGTGCAATAACAACGTGGAGGAACGCCCGTTGCGGTCAGGTCTGTTAGCTTTCTTGCTGTGCACCATAGCGGCCCTAGGCTTCGACCACGCGGCGAATGCGGCGAACAAGGTCAAGGTCGGTGTCCTCAAATTCGGCACGGTGAGCTGGGCGCTCGACACCATCCACGCCAACGGTCTCGACAAGGCTGAAGGCATCGAGCTCGACATCGAGCCTCTGGCGAGCACGCAAGCGACCACTGTCGGCCTCCAAGCCGGCTCTGTCGACGTCATTGCTACCGACTGGTTGTGGGTATCGCGCGAGCGCAGCGGCGGCGCCGACTTCACCTTCTCTCCGTTCACCACCGCGCTAGGTGCCATCATGATGCCGCCCAACTCTCCCATCAAGACGCTCACCGATCTCAAGGGTAAGCGGCTTGGCGTGGCCGGCGGTCCTCTCGACAAGAGCTGGCTTCTGCTCGTGGCCTATGCGCTCCGCACTGCCAATTTCGATCTCCGCTCGGAGACGAGGCAGGAATTCGGCGCGCCTCCCCTGCTCAATGAGAGGGCGAAGCAAGGCGAGATCGACGCGGTGCTCACCTTCTGGCCTTACGCCGCGCGACTCGAAACCGAGGGCTTCAGTCAATTGATCGCCGTCGAGGACGTCGTGCGCGAACTCGGCGCCAAAGGCGAAGTCGCCATGGTGGGCTACGTGTTCAGTGAGAGTTGGGCTAAGAACAATCTTGATGCAGTCCAAGGCTTCCTTCGTGCCGCGGCCAAGGCCGACGAGTTGTTGGCGACGTCCAACAAAGAATGGGAGCGCCTCAAGCCGCTAATGAGCGAGAATGATCCCACTTTCACCGACGCGACCTTCGAGGCGTTGAAACGGCAGTATCGAGAGGGAATCCCCGAGCGTTCGTCGGCCGAGAACGAGGCTGATGCCAAGGTTCTTTATCAGTTTCTGCGCGAGCTTGGCGGTGAGAAGCTGGTAGGTCCCGGCACCGAGCTTGCGCCCGGCACGTTCTGGCATGGTGGGAAGCCATGAGCATCACCTTCGCGCGGCCCGAAGCCGCGCAAAACTTGCGCCTCTTTCGTGGACCGGTGGTATCCATTCTATCGGTCGCCGGTTTCCTACTCGTTTGGTTCATAGCTGCTGAGATTGCGCAGAGTAGGCTTCTGCCAGGCCCCGGCGCAGTGCTTCACTACATCTACGAGGAAAGCGTACACGGCGATCTTCTGACCGAGCTCGGCATCACCTTCTGGCGGGTGGTCGCGTCCTTCGTTGTGTCAATGGCGATCGGCAGCGTGATCGGCCTTGCCATGGGGCAGATGCCCGCGCTCAACCGCGCGCTTGATCCCTGGCTGATCGTGCTGCTCAACCTCCCTGCCCTCGTCATCATCATCCTCGCCTATGTATGGTTTGGACTGAACGAAGCGGCCGCGATCGGTGCAGTTGCGCTGAACAAAATTCCGAATGTCATTGTCACGTTGCGCGAAGGCGCTCGCGCGCTCGACCCGGGTCTCGAGGAGATGGCCCGCGCCTACCGGCTCACGCCCATTAGCAAGCTGCGTAACGTCACCCTGCCGCAGCTACAGCCTTACTTCGCAGCGGCGTCGCGTTCCGGCATCTCGCTAATCTGGAAGATCGTGCTGGTGGTCGAACTGCTTGGCCGGCCGAACGGCGTCGGTTTCGAGCTTCATCTGAACTTCCAGCTGTTCAACGTGACGGCGATCCTTGGCTACACGCTTGCTTTCGTTGCCGTCATGCTCGCCATCGAATATTTAGTGGTGCAACCCATTGAACGATATTCAACGCGCTGGCGTAACAAGCCGGTTTGAAGTCCGCATCGAGGAGAAGACTTACGTCGGTGCCGACGGCACACTCGTGCCGGCGATCCGCGACTTCGTGCTTGACGTCGAGCCGGAGAGCATGACGGTGCTGATGGGCCCTTCGGGTTGCGGCAAGACAACCCTGTTGCGCATCGTGGCAGGCCTTGACGAACGCTATGCGGGCGAGGTCGGTATCCCGGCCGGCACGCGCATCGGGCTGATGTTTCAGGAGCCACGCCTTCTGCCTTGGCGCACAGTGCGGCAAAACATAGAACTGGTTGCCGCTCCCGGCTTCGCGCCCCAGGATTTGGAGCGGCTTGCGCACGCTGTCGGCATCGCCGATATGCTGCCCCGTTATCCACAAGAGCTTTCGCTCGGTCTGGCACGCCGGGTAGCACTTGCCCGCGCCTTTGCCACCACGCCCGATCTCCTGCTTCTCGACGAGCCCTTCGTCTCGCTCGATGAGCGAACTGCCGATCGCTTGCGGAAGCTTCTGCTCGAAGTGTGGTCGGCGCGTCCGACCACGGCGCTTCTCGTGACCCACAATGCGCGCGAGGCGATCATGCTGGCCGACCAGCTCGTGCTGCTCGCGCCACGGCCCACCCATGTGGTCGCGATCGAGACCATCGCGGTGCCGCAGGGTGACCGGAGCGCCGAGGTGGTCGACGGAATTTATGCCGACCTATTGCGGCGCTATCCCGCCAATTTTGCTCTAAGCTAAATCGGTGATTTTAGAGGTTGGGAGTGCTTTACCACTTAGTACGTTCGCGACGGGGGCGCATCAGGCAGGCGTATGGCAGTCTCCCTACCCCAAGAGCCAAGAAGCCGGTTAGGCTAAGAGGAGGCTCTCTCCCAGCTCACAAGCAATTTGCCGCGTCGTCGCGAGGTGATCAATTGGCTGAGCTCGGCCTACCCACGGCATTGTTGGAGACAAGCGGATGTCTCAGGCCGGAGCTGGGGCCGTCCCCACCTTCCGCTGCTGTATCCCGAATGACGGGTCGTAGGCCCAAACCGACAATGCCAGGAACAGCAGCGTGCATCCGACCACGATGCCGAGTGCCTCCCAATTGACCTGGAGATAGAAGGCAAAGCGAATCAGTTCGACCGCCCAGGTGAACGGGTTGTAGAGGCAGATGTAATAGAGCCAGAGGCTCCCCTCGCGCATCTTCCATAGCGGATAGAGCGCGGACGAGGCGAAGAACATCGGGAAGATCACGAAGTTCATGATGCCGGCGAAGTTCTCGAGCTGCTTGATGGTCGATGACAGCAGCATGCCGAGCGCACCAAACATCATGCCCGACAGCACGAGCGCGGGGAGCGCGGTGAGATAGCCGAGCGGCGGCAATTCCACGCCACAGAAATAGGCGACCAGAAGAAACGTATAGACCTGGAACAGCGAGACGATCACGCCAGCGAACAGGCGCGAAACCAACAGGAACCAGCGCGGCAAAGGCGTCGTCAGCAGCACACGCATGGAACCCATCTCGCGGTCGTAGACCATCGACAACGAGCTCTGCATGCCTTGGAACAACTGGATCATCGCCAGCAGGCCCGGTGTGATGTACACATCGTAGGTGATGTAGGTCTCGTAAGGCGGGATGATCGAAATGCCGAGTGCGGCGCGGAACCCCGCAGCGAAAATAATGAGCCAGATTAGTGGTCTAACCAGAGCCGCAAAGAATCGTTCGCGTTGCTGAAAGAAGCGCAGCAACTCGCGCCAGACGATGCCGTAGAACGCGCGGAAATAGTGCATGAGATTCATGCGGCGACGTCCTCTTCGGTATCGCCGCCGATGAGCAGCCTGAAGGCGCCGCCAAGATCCTTCGCTCCAGTCTCGGCCACCACATCCTTGGCCTTGCCGCGCGCCACGATCTTCCCGCGATTGATCACGAGCAAATCGTCATTGGGTTCCACCTCGTCGAATAGATGGGTGGCCCACAGCACGCCGATATTGTCGGCCCTTGCGAGTTCATGTACGTGGCGAACGATGGCTCGTCGCGTCGGATCATCGAGGCCGATGGTCGGCTCGTCGAGCAGGAGAAGCTGCGGGCTATGCAGCAGCGCGCGGGCGATCTCGACTCTGCGGCGATGGCCGCCGTTCAGCGACCGCACGCGCTCGCCGATGCGCTCCTCCATATCGAGAGCTTTCAGCGCGCGTAGCATGCGCTCGTCGGCCTCCTTGCGCTTGATCCCTCTTAAGGCGGCGAAATAGCGGAGGTTCTGCTTGACAGTCAGATCGAGGTCGAGCGTGGGCTGCTGGAACACCACGCCGAGCGGCCCGAGCGCCCTGGCGCCCCATTCGGATGCCGACCGCCCGCAAATTTCAATGCGCCCGGTTGGGGCGTCGAACAGTCGGGTAATGAGGGAGAAGAGCGTCGTCTTGCCGGCGCCGTTAGGGCCGAGGAGCGCCGTGACCCTGCCGGGAAATACCTCAAAGCTCACATCGTCGAGCGCCTGCTTCGATCCGTACCAGTAAGAGACGTGGTACACACTAAGAACTGCCATAGGCGACGAGTGATCTTTTGGGGCTTCTTTTTGCATAAGCAGTTCTCGAGGGAATGTCCGTGAGCGGCCGAAGTGGCCATGCATAGGCTCTAGCTTTAGCGCACACATACCGCCGGTTAGGGCGTTCCACAAGCGGCCTTGCTTTCCAAGCGGATGGCCTGGGACACCACGCGCGAATAATTTACGCCCCTTTGGGCGGCGGCGTGTGCTTCGATGATCGGTTGAGGGACGCTCTATTTTCGGGATTTGCTTTTCGACAACCAATGCGAACTAAAGGTCCGTCCCGGAGGGCGGCCTACGCAGCTCTGGAGAAGGCAAACCTCGGGTTTAGAAATAGATGCGTGCGCCGGTATAGAAGAGGTCGAAGCCTTCCAACGGCACCGAGCGGTGACGTAGGTCACTATCGATCAGGTCCAGCTCGGGCGAGTCGAAGTGCTGATACACCCAATAAAGATGCATGCCTGACTTGGCCAGCTCCTGGTCTGCGGCGACCTGCCAGCGATTGACCTCAGAGCCAACAACTTGGAAGGTTCCGTTTATGCCCGCCCCCGGAAAAGCGGTGGTGGCGTTGATCAGGCCGTTTGCTGGAACGGCGCCGAGTCTAGTATTTGGGTTGTCGAAAACAATGAGACCCTGTGATACACCGCTGCTGCCTTGCGCAAAACCGTCATTGATTTGGGATAGGCCGCCCCAGATCGATGTCTCGCCTAGCGAATCCAGGCCGAACCAAGATATTTTGCGCTGTATACCGAATTGGACATCCCAGGCATTCATCAGCGGGGGACTCTTGCCATTAAACGCGCCGATTGCATTCGAGTCGTTCGTATCGGAGAAGCTGAAGGCGTTGAACACAAACAGGCCCGTCGGGAGGTGCTTGATCGATTCAGAACCAGCCCATTCGTCGAAGTCTCGACGAAAACCTGCGAACCCGCCGCCTCCATTCAGCAGGCGCTCATCCGTGATCTTAGCGTAGGCCCAGCCTGCGCCGACTTCCCAGTTCTCGCCCCACTCTTTCTGATATCGCAGCGCCGCGCCCCATTCGTCGTCCTCGAACCAACCGGCAGAGGCTGTGAAGCCCTCCCATTTCGGGGACCAGTAAGCGAAACCGTTTTTGCGCGTCGAGCACACGAAGGCATTTGCCGATTCGAAACATCTTGAAATATCCGACCACCTTATTGTTGATAATCCCTCCGCGTTGTGAGGGGAATTCTTTGCTCTCAGAAAGAAGCTCTGGTTCATTCGGTTGTCGGAGTGCATCGTGTCTTCGAGTTCGGTGACGTTGGTGTCCTTGGTGATGTTGTAAATGGGTGTGGCCGTGAGGCCGAGGCGGACCTCGCCCCACTTCTTGTTATTCAGATAAAGGAAGCTATGCCGAACGTTCAGAGCTCCTGCGGCATCCATCTGGTTATTGTCATTAAATTGATTGAGCCTCGCCGAATTTGCCTCCGTGGGTTCAACTTCCAGGCGGTAGCCTGCGGACCAATCCCCGGCAATCTTGGCCGAACCTTTCAAGCCGAAGCGCGAAGACTCGTAATTGTTGTCGACTGCATAGGTGTTCGATTCAACGTGGTCGTCCCAGAAGAGAACCGCGCGATTTATCTGCCCGTAAAGTGTAACCGAGACCTTCTTGTTGCCCTTCCGCACAGTTGTGGCCTCGAGTTCGGCCACCCGCTCTTCTAGGTCTGAGCAACAATCGCCACCGAGATCGGCCGCTTTTACTGGGGCTTGGACGACGAGCACCGCCCCTGTGACACCTAAAATGGCAGCGAGCGCATAGCGGCCAGCGACCTCAGCTAATCCCCCAAGCATCAACTCTCTCCACTGTTTTTTGCGTGCACATAACCCTATCTAAACAGTCGTGTTAAGCAACCCTCTCCTGTTTCTTTTTATGTGCAACTCTTAAAATGACTTTCTCCTGTGACAAATCTGCAATTCGAAAAGGCTGTGAGCCCAAGCTCACCGTAATGGGTGGGAGCGACACTCCATGAGCAGCTTTTTTCCACCGAACGCTCTCCCAAGCCACGTTGATGAGATAAGAACAGAACTCAGGCGGCGCAGCGCCTATATCCCCCATAAGGGCGCTCGTTGCGAAGCATCTGGTGATGCTTGAAAAAGAAGAAGCCGCCCCGCAGGGCGGCTTCCGCGTTTGTGAAATTCAAGTCTGGTTGGCTAGAAGAAGATCACGCCACCAGCCATGAACATATCCAGATCCTCGAAGCTCTGGTTGACCCTGTGGAAGTTAGTTTCAACGGCCAGGTCCCGGCCGACGAAGTCGCCATCGAGCTCAAGGTGCTGCCAATTGAACCAGACATGCATCGCCGCCGAGTCGATTTCCTGGACGACGCCCGCGCCCCAGCGGTTGACCGTGGAATCGGTGAAGAACACCTGGGCAAATCCCGCGCCTCCCTCTTGCGCACATACGCCGCCCTCGGAGAAGGAATTGAAAGAGCCCGAACCCAAGGAAGCGTTGCCAACCGCACCGCTGCAGACATTGCCCAAAGTGCCAGAGAATTGATGCTCGTACTGCCCACCTTCGCCAAACAGTACGGTCGCGCCGAGCGGAGTCCAAGTCCGCCTGATACCAGCCTTCACGTACCAAACATCGGAGCTGTTCGCGTCGGAATTATCGAACACGTGGCCATTAGCGCCTTGGAAACCAGTGGTGAATGTAGTTCCGTCGTTGTCCTCGTGTTGATATAGGCCATAGGCAAACAAGCCGGTTGGCACGTGCAAGATTGAGGCGCCGACCTGGTTGACAGTCGCGTCCCTGCGGAAGCCCTGGTTGGGCGTGCCACCACCACCAGTGAGAGCGAGGGCACAATTTGCGCCGCCGAAGTTGAAGCAGCCTTCGTCCGTGCTCTCAGTAAAACCGTAGGCCGCAGAGAATTTAAATCCGCCCCACCAATTGAAATCCGTCGCGTATTTGACGGCGGCATCCCAAATATCGTCCTCGTAATAGCCACCCGAAAAGCTGAACCCATACCAGGTTGGCGTGTCGTAACGGACGCCATTATCCGGATAGCCGTTGCAGTCTGCGCCGAGGCCGCCGCCGCCTTCCAGGCAGTTCGTCACGTTACCCCACGTGACCGTGGACAAACCCTCGGCGTTCTTCGGAAAGCCCTTTGGCCGCAAGAAGAAGAACGATCCATCGAACAGCACGGCGTTCGATTCGATGATCGTCCCGGAGAGGTCGGGCAGAAGAGCCACGTTGTCGGTCGCCTGGCTGAGCTGGCCCCAGTTCAGCGTGCCCCATCTGTCGCTCTTGATCCACATGTAGGACAGCAGGACGCTCTGGTTGTCAAAGATGTTAATTCCAAGAAAGCCCAGACCTTGGGTAGAGTTGTCGTTGAACTGGTTGTCGTCGCCGACCGCGTTCCCGCCTCTCATTTCGAGAGACAGCGTATAACCACCTGACCAGCCAGGAGCGATCGTTGCCGACCCTGAGATTTGCATATGGCTGGATAGCGTCGTGTGCTTGTCACCGACGTAGAAGTTGGTTTCCACGCCGTCATCCCACCAGTCCCCATATTTGACCACCCAGCCGGACAGTGTCACCGACACCTTCTTGTTGCCCTTGCGGACAGTCGTCGCCTCGAGCTCGGCCACCCGCTCCTCGAGATCCGCGCAGCAGTCGCCTCCCAAATCCGCAGCTTTGGCGGGATGCGAGCTCATAACGAAACCCCCGAGCGTCATGCCAAGTGCGGATGCGATGGCGATGCGGCTGGATGTTTTTGTCAGTCCCCCAAACATGTCCATCTCCACCTTCCCTGATAAATTGCCTAAGCCAAACTCTCGCTTCGAATTAGCCTCTCGGCACCGGTTCGGCGAAACCCCGCCTACAATTGGACAGAAATCCCCCCGACAGAGAGTTCTGAAATCTGCTTATACGCGTTCCTGCCGGAAGGTAAATTGCTATCAAAGCGGCGGTGGACGTTTTTGGCCTTCTTGTGACATTTCCGCCACGAAGCTTTCGCCAGAACCGGTGCGCTGCTGGAGGGTAGACGTCGGTAGAAAACTAAGCTTCATCAGAATCTTGAACAGCACCACCGCCCGCGGTGGAAGTTCCTGCGTCGAAGCGCAACGTCTGTGTGCTCCGCACTGGCGAAGACTCGGGCTGTCCAATTGACTTCCAGTGAGAGCTCATTACCAAGCCAGCGATTGATTCTCTCTTCGCGTCAGGCGCTTGGCGGCGTTTCTCCGCCCACCAGGTCTCGCAAGCGCTGAAATCCTAGGCCGCGGCCAGCGACCGTACTGGCGAAGCGGTCCAGATCTAGAAACCCACTACACCCCGTGATTCGGCTGGAATTCGAGTCGCCCGCCGCATGAGTTGGTAGAAGTGCGCTTCCTCTGCTAAAGAGGCGGAGGCGGACAAGAGCAAGCCAACCCAGGCAGGAGGGATGATGGCTGACCAGACCCCTGAGGAACTTCACCTCAAGCATGTCAGGGCCCCGGACTACAAGGAAATCTCAGCCGACGGGACCTTGCACAAGATCGTCAACAATCACCTCGTCATCACCTTCTACATTGAGGATTCCCGGGTCACCGGGGAGGTCCTCAAGCGAGATGGGCAGGATACCTACCGGATTGCCGCCATCGAGGAGGAAAAGCAGCGATTGGATTTGCTCGCTGTGCGTGTGCCCACCAAGGCGATCCTCGGGCTCGCAGCCGCAGTCGCCGAGCGCCTGACCCATCAGTCCGAGAAACAGATGAGGGCCCCGGGTAAGAAATAGCTAATCTCTATTTGGCTTTTCTTGGGATCCACTCGGTCTTGCCAAGTGTTCCTTTCACGCATTCAGCTTGGAAGCGCTCCAAGGATGCGGCAAAAAACGCGACACACCACAGGCTTGCCGCGCTTGTTCGCTCGACGCTACGATGTTATTTCAAACGCTGCTGGATGAGGGCCGCGCTTGAATCGTCGAAGTGGGGACGTCGGATAGTCGCGTTTTGGCTGGCCAAGCTTCTTAGTCTCGGCCACGTTCTTAAGGACTGGGCATGAATTACGAGGATCGCTTTCGTCAGCATCTTGAGGCGCTGCACCAGGAAGGCCGCTATCGCGTTTTCGCCGACCTGAAGCGCCGCTGCGGCGCCTACCCGACCGCAGACCACTTCGCCGAGAGCGGTACGCGCGGCGTCATCGTGTGGTGCTCCAACGACTATCTCGGCATGAGCCAGAATGCCGCCGTGCGCGCCGCCATGCACGAAGCGATCGAGGAGGTGGGCGCAGGCTCCGGTGGCACGCGCAACATCTCCGGCACCACACACTACCATGTCGAGCTCGAAGCCGAGCTTGCCGATCTGCACGGGAAGGAGGCGGCGCTTCTGTTCACGAGCGCCTATATCGCTAACGACGCGACGCTTTCCACCCTGCAACGGCTGATACCGGGACTCATCATCTTCTCCGACGAGAAGAACCACGCCTCGATGATCGAAGGCATCAGGCGCGGCGGCGGCGCGAAGCATATCTTCCGCCACAACGACGTGGAGCATCTCGAAGAGCTGCTCAAGAAAGTCCCGGCCGCGACGCCGAAGATCATCGTGTTCGAGAGCGTCTACTCGATGGACGGCCACATCGCGCCGATCAAGGAGATTTGCAACCTCGCCGAAAGATATGGCGCACTCACCTATCTCGATGAGGTGCATGCTGTGGGGCTTTACGGCCCGCGCGGAGGTGGCATCGCCGAGCGTGACGGCGTCATGGACCGGCTCGACATCATCAACGGGACGTTGGCCAAGGGTTTCGGCGTGATGGGCGGCTATATCGCCGCGACCAGAGCCTGCTGCGACGCGATCCGCTCCTATGCGCCTGGCTTCATCTTCACCACTTCGCTGGCGCCTGCGATCGCCGCAGGCGCGCTCACCGCGATCCGGCATTTAAAGCGGAGCGAGATCGAGCGGGCACGGCTCAAGGAGCGGGTGGGCAAGGTGAAAGGACTGATGAGCGAGGCCCGCCTGCCGGTGATGGAAAATCCGAGCCACATCGTGCCGGTGCTGGTCGGCGACCCCGTGCACTGCAAGGCAGTCACCGACACCCTGCTCAACCACTATCGGATCTATGTGCAGCCCATCAATTATCCGACAGTGCCGCGCGGCACCGAGCGCATGCGCTTCACGCCGTCGCCGGTTCATACCGACGCGCAGATCGCCGACCTCATCGCAACGTTGAAAGAGCTGTGGGCCGCCTGCCCTGTCGGCAAGGGCCAATATGTAAGGCTCGCCGCGGAATAAACTTTGCGAGCGAACTGATTTGAGGCGCTGATTGTTGTCCTATTCATTTCAGAGCTTCAGCCTTGTTAAGGTAGATACGCGCGCTATTCGAGGCCGCTTAGGAATGTGTCCCGAATGGACTCGTCCGGCGACCCCAGCCATGTCTTTTCCTTGCCCGTGAGCAGCAGGCCCCAGGCCTTGGCGCCATTCGGCGAGAACAGCACGTAGAGCTGGTTGTCGCCACAATTATTCGGCTGGCAGGTAAATCCCAGAGTGTAAATGTTGTCGCCGGCCGTGACCGCTATTGACGGCGTGGCCGGGCCGTCCAAAGTCTTGGCGTACTCTTCGACCCATTGCGGAAGGACCGCACCGGCGAGCATGTTGACCCAGGCGCTTCGATAGGGCGGGAGCTTCAACAAGTCGCCGAGAACAGGGCCTTTGGTATCTTCGGCAACAGCCGTAACGCTGCTCAGGGCGAGCACCAGGACAAACAGCAAGCGGGCAAGCATCAGTTACTCCGTTACGACTTTGTGGAAGCAACCCAAGGCAGCCTATGATCAGGCCGACTTTATCATGCCATCGCGCAGGATGCCTTGGCCTCTTCGATGTCTAAGCTGCCAGGTCTTGTCGATCTTAGCGAGCCTTCTTGTGCTTTCTCGACAATGGCTCGACTTTTGGTATTTATTCGCACCAAAAGGCAGCCGAGCGACTACGGCACTTTCCTCAATGCGAAGAAGTAACCGAGTAGGTAATTCTGGATCGAGCACCCGACGGACAGAACCTTGAGACAAGGCCTTGGCGCTGGAGCATTGGCGGCCATAATGGTGGCGGTCGTTTCATTTGCGGTGGGAGCTTCGCCGCTAATCAAGAGCCGCTCCCCGTCTGAATCTATTTCCTCTCGAATGTCACTCTTCCGTCAGGTACTCATCTACGCCAAGGAAGGAAGTCCAAAGCTCGTCGATGGGCGCTGGAATCTCGGCCAGAGTGAGTCCAAGCTCGGCATAAAGCTTTCACCTGAGGAGACGAAACAACTGATGGCGTGCACGGGGCAGATCATGTGTGAGACGCCTGGAGTCCACGACGAGGACGAGGACAGAGTTGGAGTCAAAGTTAGCGCGACCGCGGTGAGCGTGCTCAGACCGGACTTGCTAGTGACGGCGAAGCACGTCTTCTTCGATGGCAAAAGAGCAAAGGTGTCCTTTGCAAGGTGTAGCTTCCGCAGCTATTTGCACAGAAAGGTCGCCATTCCAGTTCTTGTCGAGAAAGACCAAAGGAAGGGATACGTTTTGAACAATGAGGATTTTATCGTCGTTCGCCTCAAGCACGAATTAGAGGGCTGCAACTCGTTTGCGATAAACGATTCTGATTCATCTCTGCGTGAGGAAGAACAGATCCTTTCAGTCACCGGTCAGCAGCTTCATACCTTGAATAAAATTTCGGGCCAAGAACCGGTCCTCGCCAAGGGAAAGATAAGAAAGGTCTTCGAAGGAGTCCTCGGGGGGCCGCCGTTCTACTATGCCAAAGGAGTCCTCGGGGGGCCGCCGTTCTACTATGCCGACATTGACCTCGACGAAGGAGGTTCGGGGGGAGCGGTTTTCGCTCTAAAGGATGGACGCCCGGTTTCAGATGATGAGGGTCACCTCATCCTGAGGGGAATATCGGTGGCCTTCGGACCGCATGCGAAGGATGGAAGGCTCTACAGCGAAGAGCGAAACTACACGATCATCGTTGGCCTCCAGGCGGAATTTAGAGACCTGGTCAAGGGCAAAGCGCATAAGCCCGCGGCTGTGGAACCAGCGCCCTGTTCCCAAGGCGGGGCGGCTAAGATCAATGTGATTTCAGAATCTGTTCCGTTGACTCAGTCAGAAACGCTTGCACCTTTCCTTCAGCAATACGCGTGCAGCCGCGAAGCGACGCCCGACCGCAAAGCTCGAAAGGCGAACGCCAATTGCGCAGGGCTCGCAAAAGGATTGAAACTAGCCGCATCGCGGCGAGTAAAAGAAAAATATGAATTCACGCTGAAGAACGACACAAGCTGTGCGATCTGCTTCACCTATAATCGTTGCAATGACTACGGATGTTGGGACGCAATGGTGAGGTTAAGCGGCGAATCAACACTTTTAGCCGGAGCGACAGAGCAGGCGCCCCTGATCAAGAGCCCGCAATTCTGTAAGTAAGCAGGATGGTCTGCGCGGTGCAGAGGACTGTAAGTGTTGTCTAGCGCGGCGAAGAACGACTTAAATCGCCGCGGGCATCTGATTAAGCGTCCCTGGTCTCTCTGGGCAGGGCTTCATCCAACCGCCTGCGGCGCTAAACGGATCTCCGAGATACCCATCCTCGATCTTTGTCACCGATGGATTTTCACCGTTGTCGCCAATCCAGGAGTCAACTGCATATCGCTGACCCGTTTTTCCCCCTTACGGTCGCTGTATAGGCCAAAGCCTCCCAGTGAGAGTCCCGTAGAGCAGATTATCCTCTTCCAACGTGCCCCCCGACCGTGTGATATCGCAACAATCCGTTGGATTGCAGTACGATCAGGTAGCTGGTTGTGTTGGTTGATTCGTCCACGCAGTCCTGTTGGGTGGGATCGCCAGAGGCTGTCCACTGCATGCCGGCCTTGTCGCGGATACCAAGCACTGCTCCAACCTGCCTTTCCATCAACCCAATAGCATAAGCAATTGCTCGACGTTCCTCTGCAGGCGAGTCATTGCGCTTAATTTTCCGTATTAAGCTCGTGATCTCCGCAATGTTAGTGCTGGTGAACTCATAGGAGGTCTTCATCTGGCAGGTGTAAGCGTGGCAGACCTCCACCCTGTTCGCTTTCGGCGCATCCATGTCGAGCTTGATGAACTGCTTACCAGGATCTGGTCCGTCATCGTAAGTGCAGCCGGCAAGCTGCACACTCGACATGATCAAAACGCTCAGCAAGCGAAAGTGCATTCGTCCGGTCCTTCCGGCGAGCCCTTTCATATTCAAGGCTGAATGCCAATCAAAAGAGCGCGGCTCTGCCGCGAAGGCGCAGTGCCCCGGGAACAATTGAGCATGAAGGTGAACAGCTTTGGTGACCCACAGGCAACCGTCGTTTGCTAATCATGCGACTCAAATTGGACAATTCAAAATTTTCGGCTCCGCATGCTCAGACACCTGTTGCTTGTGGCGACTGGTTTCTGTTGCGTGGCAATTTCACTAACTTTCCTTTATGCAAGAAAGTGAGGCCGCCGATTTCTGCCTCCAACTCTTGCAGCTCCGGCGGGCTCTCTCTCATTCTTAGCTTGCTTGTCAATCTCCGCACGAAGCTTGGCGCGTCCTTTTGCCTGCATACTCAGCACAGCATTCCGCTTACAGCTCAAATATAGCGTGCGTGAGACTGCCGAGTTGCTGATTTGCCACAGATTACAGCTATTATTTTGTACCTCCGCAATTGTCATGGGCCCGTCATCTCCAAACAAGAAAAACGGTCGGCACAGCCGTCAACATGGTGCTGCGAATTCGCATTCGAAGTCGGTGGAGGGGGACATGAACGGGGGACTGAGAAAATTGAACGACTATCTGCTCGCCGGTGCGGGCGTCATCGGTCTAATGGCGACCGGGGCTCCGGAAGCCAAAGCCCAACAAAATCTCCAGCAAATTCAGGCGCAGATCGATCAAATGCAGGCCACGATCAAGGCCCTGCAGAAACAGGTGGAGGAGGCTAAGGCGCAAGCTACTGCGGCCAAATCGGCCGCCGCAAATTCCGGGGGGCCGAGCGATATCGACCTGCAGGTGAAGTGGAAAGGCGCGCCAGAATTCTCCAGCAAGGACGGGAAATTCAAGATGAAGGTCCGCGGCCGCCTCGAGGCGGATTACGAAAAGGCCGACCAGAACACGCGGATCACAGGCTTCCCGGATCTTTCGGCCACCGAGTTTAGGCGCGCCCGCCTCGGAGTCGAAGGCATCCTATGGTACGATTATAAATACGTCTTCGAAATCGATTTCGCCAACGACGTGGTGAGAGTGAAAGACGCCTATCTCCAATACCAGGGTTTCAGACTTGCCGACAATCCCGTGCTCTTCCGAATCGGCAATTTCAAGACCTTCAACACATTCCAAGATGAAACCAGCGATCGCTTCGTCGATAACATGGAGCGTGCAGCGTTTATCAATGCTTGGGACATCGACCGGCAAATCGGCTTCGGAACGATGTACTATGCCAAGCACTTTGGATTGGCAGGGGGCGTTTTCGGCGAGCGCGCTCCATCCAATCAAGACCAGCCGCTCTTTCCCGGCTTCACAGGGGATGAAGATTTGACACTCGCCGGGCGTGCTTTTGTTTCACCGATCAATCGCGAAACCAACGGCGTACCGCAGGTCCTGCATTTCGGCGCAAGCATTCGAAACCGCCAGTCCGGCGATGATCAGCCGCTCTTCCAGTATGGAAACAATGCGCACGGTGCCGATCTTCATATGACCAACACGCCCGTCCTCACCGGCCGCATCGGAGACGAGGACACCTTCTGGGGTGTCGAAGGTGCTACGCTTTGGGGGCCGTTCGCTTTCCAGGGCGAGTACGGGCAACTCGATGTCAATCTGCCTGGCGGCTCCTTCATACGCAGCAACCCGCCAGGCGCAGGACGCCTTGCGAGCGCAACGAATCCCTTCATCGGCATCCCCGATCCAACTTTTAACGGCTGGTATATCGAAGGAAGCTGGTTCTTCGGAGGTCACAAGACCTACGAGGAGGACGGCAGGTGGGGCCGTCCGGTTGTCTACCACCCGCTGTTCCACGGCAGTGGCGGCTGGGGCGCGTTGCAGGTCATCGGCAGCTTCGATGTCCTCGACCAGAGCGACAATGAATTCAACAATGCTGGAGGATGCCGGAACACGCGGCTCTTCCCCGGGAGCGTGCCAAACTCTGCCAACAATCAGCTGAATTCAAACAGCATTCCGCTCTGCGGCGAGATGCAAACTTGGAAAGTCGGCGCGAACTGGTTTATGAACGATTATGTGCGGCTCATGTTCCAGTACTCTGAGTCTGACCTTAGTGATTATCCCTTCTTCGTTCCACAAAACCCGAAGCTACCTCCCGGAAAGAACAACGGCTTCGACGACGCAACCATCAAAGGTTTCGGAATGCGGATGCAAGTTGACTGGTAGCGGAAGTCCTTCCCCTCTCCGCTTCTCTCCCGCCGCTCCGAAAGGGGCGGCGGGCTTTTCCCCTCAGGGTGAGTGACGATTCTTCCCTAGGCCGTGAACTCATAAACGCGTGCCATATGCATTCACTCATCGTCCCAATCGAGATTATCAAGTCCGGGGTATGCCGTCGGGCCTCCCCATTTTTGTGAAGACATATGCGCCGATGCGTGACGGTCCTTCGACGCTGCCGGCCAGGGCTGGTCAAATCCCCGACGGACTACAAAGTGACTGAAACCTCGGCCGCCGAAACCACCCCCGTGGGAACCGCCTCCCAAAGCATCACCGTGGAAGACACCTCCGCCAAAGTCCCCGCCGTGTCCGAGAGGCTGCCAAACGACCCGGCTCTTTCCCGGCAGCGTACCGAACGCTAACAACGATCAACTCAATCCAAACAGAATCCCACTCTGCGGCGAGATGGAGACCTGGAGCATCGGCCTGAACTGGTGGATGACCGAATATATGCGGCTCATGTTCCAGTACTCAGAATCTGATCTAAGCGATTATCCCTTCTTCGTTGCGCAGAACCAAGACTTGCCGCCCGGAAAGAATAACGGTTTCGACAACGCAACCATCAAAGGATTCGGTATGCGAATGCACGTCGACTGGTAAGCGGAACTGTCCCCTCGGCTTCTCCTCCCGCCGCTCCGAAAGGGATGGCGGGTGGGGGCCAACCCCGAACGTTCACGTCACTTGTACACTAGCGTGGTGCCTGGACACGTGGGTGCCGGCGTTACCCTACAAAAACACCTTCGCTGACACCTGAGCCGTTTCCGCTACCTCCAGGCATGGGCTGGGTCGGCTGCGATCAAGCACAAAGCATTCCTAGCGGCCGGAGTTTTCGTTAAAGGTTTGCGCACGACACAGGCGGGCATTCTCTTTGAGGTTGGCCCGTACCACAAAATAGGGAATGGTGATCTTCAGATCACCGACCTTGGCGCAGGGCCTCTTCTTTCTGGCGCCATTCGGTTGAGCCACCATTAGTTCGAACCGGCCGGCACAACGGAGTCTTGAGTCCTCTCTCCGCAGCGGAAAACCACATCACGCCCTGGGTCGGGCACGATTACCAGTTTCTGTCCTTTGGCGTGGCAGTATTGGCCCGCCTGCGACACCGCGGCATTGGTGGCTTCGTTTCCGATAACCACTGAATTCGCGCCGCGCGCCACGCCAATCTTGTACGTCCCCGGCGTGACCTCCCGCACTTGTCCGACACTCGAAGTGGCACAGCCTAGCAAAATGGGTAACAGGGCAGGAAAACCAGCATAAGCCATTACCCGCATAAACTGCTGCAACCCTCCGCTTATCAGCCGCCTTCCCTCACACAAGCAGTCACTTATCATGCGCAGACCCAGTGTTAATCGTCGGCGTGAGGATCTGCAGGCATGTGCGACCCTTCATCCTACTCTTTCGGCTTTGGCTGACAGCTCTCAGTGTGGCGCTCGCGCAGTCGTAGGACATCAAGATCTGCTTTGCCATTAGTTGATCGTATTGCTACGGACGTCCGAAGACAAGAAAACCGGCCATAAGGCCTGGCCTGCCAGCTGGAGCTCCCCGCGACCTCAAGGATTATGCA
>Ga0207678_10000245_pt1 | contig 49012 bp, 49 predicted proteins | sample KBSC63metaG_FD_184319 | JGI IMG/M metagenome (GOLD analysis project Ga0207678, IMG submission 184319) | Corn rhizosphere microbial communities from Kellogg Biological Station, Michigan, USA - KBS C6-3 metaG (SPAdes) (version 2) | ecosystem: Host-associated > Plants > Roots > Rhizosphere > Soil ... | reverse complement strand
GAAGCTGGCGAGCTTCCGGATGATCGGCACCGCGGTCACCATCATCGTGCTCGCCTTCGTCGTCGCCCCCCAGGTCAAGCGCTACACCGGGGACCCGGACGCGTTCCAGCGGTCGCTGACGATCACCGTCGGCATCTTCGCGGTGGTCGGTTTCGCGCTCTACCTCTTCCTCTTCTTCACCGCACGGGAGACCGTCCAGCGGGACGTCGCGCACGTGTCAGGCAAGCAGAGCCTGGCCGCCCTGAAGGGCAACAAGCCGCTGGTCATGCTCTGCGTGGCCTCGCTCGCCTTCCTCACCGCGCTGTTCTCGCTGCAGACCATGAACGTCTACTACGCCCGCGACGTCCTCGGCAACGCGAACTACCTGACGCTCCTGACGATCCTGAGCACCGCGTCGATCTTCGTGATCGCCCCGCTGATCCCGCGGATCGTCAGGGCCTTCGGCAAGAAGACGGCGTTCCTCGGCTTCGGAGCTATCGGCATCGCCGGCGGCCTGGGCATCTCCTTCTCCCCACCGGCCACGCCCTGGGTGTCGATGGTCTTCTTCGCCGTCATGGGCGTGTCCACGGCGGGGGTGAACACGCTCATGTGGGCCCTGGAGGCCGACACGGTGGAGTACGGCGAGTGGAGGACCGGCGTGCGGACCGAGGGCATCACGTACGCGCTGTTCTCCTTCACCCGCAAGCTCGGGCAGGCGGTCGGCGGAGCGGTGGCGGCGTACGTCATCGCCTTCGGCGGCTACGTCGGCGGTGCCAAGGTGCAGAGCGGGGGTGCCGTGGACGCCATCCGCCTCGCCGCCGGCATCGTCCCGGCCGTGTTCATCCTGATCGGCATCGCGATCTTCTTCCGGTACCCGCTCACCGAGCAGACGTTCGCCCGGATGGTCGCCGAGACCGCCGAGCGCCGCGCGGCCCGGGTGGCGGACACCGCCGGGACCACGACTGGAGGCCAGACATGACAGCCGGTCCCTCGACCCCGCCCGTCATCACCCTGTTCGAGTCCTACGGCGCGGGCGCGAGCTATGTCGGACCCCGGGTGGCGCAGGCACTCGGCGTGCCGTTCCACCGGCAGGCGTTCTCCTCCGAGGAGATCGAGCGCGGGGCCAGCGAACCGGAGAACGAGGGATTGCTGTCCCGGGTCTTCGGTGTGATGGGGGGCTCGTACGCCGCACTCGGCGCCGAGGGCCACGACGTCGCCAACACCCAGCGGGACAGGTACGAGCTGATCATGCAGAACACGCGCGAGGTCAGGGAGGAAGCCGCGCAGGGCGGGGTGATCACCGGCCGCAACGGCGCGTTGATCCTCGCGGACTGGCCGGGCGCCCTGCACGTGTTGCTGGACGGTCCGCTCGAGCAGCGGATCGAGCGTGCCGCCGCGGAGGGCGGCATCGACCTGGACCGGGCCGCGGGGCGGCAGAAGCGGGAGGACCAGATCCGCTCCGACATGTCGATCCAGCTGTACGGGTGGAACCCGCGGGACCCGACCCGCTACCACCTCACGGTCAACACGGGCCTGCTGGACCTCGACACCTGCGTCGAGATCGTCGTCCACGCCGCGCGCGTCAGGGCCGGGCTGCTGCAGCGCTCGCCGTGACCGGTGCCAGTGGACTTGGGCCGGGCCACCTCGTCCGAGCTCCCCCGGGCGCTGCCCGACCGGCTCGAGCCCGGGCCGCATGTAGGCCGCGGTTCAACGCGGGACCGGGACGGAGACGGCGACGGCGAGCGTACGGTAGCCGCCGCCGGAGGCGAGGGCGATGGGCTACTGCGACCATCTCACCCAACCTGCGCTCGATGGGATCATGAGATACTTTCGAAGAGTACGTAGCTGTGTCGATGCGTGAAGGGAAGGAAACGCTCATGGCGGACGATCGGGTCGCAAGCAACCTCAAGGGTATGGACGATCTCGACTTCGACGGATGGAACAACGCCGACTGGAACGGCGTGTTCGCCCACCACCACACCGACGACGTGCTGGTGGACTGGAAGGGTCAGCCACCGACTCACGGAATTCAGCAGCACATCGATGCCATGAAGGCATACGTCGAGTCGGCGGGGGGAACGCCGCCCCAGATCACAGCGCACCCGATCGCGTTCGGATCCGGCGACTGGACCTGTGTCGTCGGCGAGTTCGCCGGCGGCGGGCGCATGGTGACCGTGGCGAAGTGGCGCGACGGCGCGATCACCGAGGAATACATCTGGTCCTGACGCCTGGGCCGAACTGCTTCCTCCCCGGCGGCCGTCACGTCGCCGGTGCGGCTGACGTCGGCGCCGGGCTGGGCCGCACCGAGGTGGCCGCCGGCGCCGACGGGAGCGACGACGCCGGCGAGGTGGCGACCGACCGCGACGTACCGGACGGAGCACCGGTGGACGTCGGGCTCGACGGGGCCGTCGTGGCGGCCGGGGTCTGGGTCGGTTCCGGCGACCGGGTGGTCCGGGTCGGGCTCGTACCACCAGTGCTGCCCGCCTCCGGAGGCGGCCGAACCTGCAGGTAGAGGATCAGCACCGCCACGTACAGAAGGCAGAGCAGCAGCGTCGAGGTCCGCAGCCGGCCGTTCAGCAGCGTCTTCGGCAACCGCCGGACCCTCACGCGGGCTTTACCGCCGGTTCGTCGGTCGGCCCGGCCGCGGAGCTGATGGCCGCCCGCTGCAGGGCGGCCGCCACCCGGACCCGCAGGTCGCGGCCGACCTCGAACTGCTTGCCCGGCAGCGTGCGGGCCACCATGCGCAGGTTCACCTGGTCGACCTCGAAGCTCTCCACGCCCAGTACCGTTGGCGCGTCGAGCAGCAGCGGCTTCAGCTTCTCGTCCGCGAACGCGTCCGCGCCGACCTTGCGGAGCACCTCGCTGGCCTGCACCACGTCCATGGATGTCGGCAGCGGCACGTCCACCACGGCGCGGGCCCAGTCCCGGGACAGGTTCGTCACCTGGACGATCTGGCCGTTCGCGATCACCACCACCTCGCCGTCCGGTGTGCGCAGCCGGGTGGTGCGCAGCGCCACCTCCTCGATGGTGCCGGTGGCGCCGTCGGTGAAGCCGATCGCGGAGACCCGGACCACGTCACCGAACCCGTACTGGCGCTCGGTGATGATGAAGAAGCCGGCGAGATAGTCCCGCACCACCTGCTGGGCGCCGAACGCCAGGGCACCTCCGACGATCGCGGCCGGCGCGACGACGCTGGCGACAGGCACGCCGAAGCGGATCAGGATGAGGACGCCGGTCACGCACCACAACAGCGCGAGCGCCAACCACACCAGGATCTGTGCGATCGCATGCCGGTGTTTCGCGGCCTCCGACCGCACCAGGCTGTCCTGGTCATGAGCGGCACTGTCGATGCGCCGGGTGATCCGGTCGCCGACCCACCTGATGAAGCGGCCGAGCAGCACGGCCCCGACGACCAGGAGCACGATCTCCAGACCGCTGCCCCGGACCCACGCACTGAGGTCGGTCAGCGGGGTGTCCGCCGCGAGCACCTCCACGGGCCTCACCATAGCCGCGCTGCGGTCCGTCGCCGCGGTGTCGGACGGTCGCGCCGGAGGCGCTGGCGGGCCCGCAGCACGACCTTCAGCAGCTCGCCGAGCCAGAGGATGGTCGAGCCCACGGCGGCACAGGCCAGCCACTGACCGGAGGACAGGTCGGTCGTGGTGAAGAAGCGGTTCAGGACCGGCATCTCCACGGTCGCCACCACCAGGCCGACGACGACGGCGGTGGCGACGAACGCCGACGGGTTCTCGAAGGTCTCCCGGCTGAACACGCTCCGGGTGTCGTGCCTGACGTTGAGCAGGTTGAAGACCTGGAAGAAGACGAAGGTGGCGAAGGCCATCGTGCCCGCGGTGGTGGCCGCCCCGAGCCGCGGTTCCGGGCCAGGAGCGTAGTGCAGCACGGCCAGGGTGCCGGCGGCCATGACGGCGCTGGCGAACAGTATCCGCAGCAGCCGGGGCCGGGTCAGGATCCGCTCGTGCGGCCGGCGTGGCGGTCGGCTCATCGCATCGTGGCTGACCGGGTCGACACCGAGGGACATGGCCGGCGGCCCGTCCATGACCAGGTTGACGAACAGCGTCTGCAGGGCGGTGAACGGCGCCCCGCCGGCGATGCCGGCGATCGAGGCGACCAGGAACGTGAGGACGAACCCCAGGGCGGTGGAGACCTGGAAGCGGGTGAACGTGACGATGTTGGCGTAGATGCCGCGGCCCTCGCGTACGGCTCCGACGATGGTCGCGAAGTTGTCGTCGGTGAGGACCATCGTCGCCGCTTCCTTGGTCACCTCCGTCCCGGTGATCCCCATCGCCACGCCGATGTCCGCCTTGCGCAGGGCCGGTGCGTCGTTGACGCCGTCTCCGGTCATCGCGACGACCTCGCCCCGGCCCTGCAGCGCGGTCACGATCCGGATCTTGTGGGCCGGCGACACGCGAGCCACCACGCCGACCCCGTCGAGCCGGCGGGCCAGCTCCGAGTCGTCGTCGATCTTGTCGAGGTCGCCGCCGGTCACGGCGGCGCCGTCGATGCCGAGCTGCCCGGCGATGGCGCCGGCGGTCACGACGTGGTCACCGGTGAGCATCCGGACCCGGATACCGGCGTGCCGGCATTCGGCGATGGACCGCCGGGCCTCCGGCCGGGGCGGGTCCACGATCCCGACGAGAGCCACCAGCACGATCCGGTCGAGCATGTCCTTGGGGTCGTCCGTGGGAACGAAGCCGTCGGCCGGGAAGTCCTCCGCCCCGACCGCCATGACCCGCATGCCGCGCTCGCCGAGGCTCGCGTTGGCCTCCGCGTACCGCCGGCGGGCGGCGTCGTCGAAGGTCAGGATCTGCTCGCCGCCGAGGTACCGGTCCGCCCGTCCGGCCAGCACGTCGGGGGCACCCTTGACGAAGCACCTGACGACGTCGGATCCACGGTCGTCCTGCCAGCGGTGGAACGTGGCCATGAACTTGTAGTCGGAGTCGAACGGGATCTCCAGCACCCTGGGCCGCTCCTGCCGCAGCCGGACGACGTCGATGCCGCCCTTCTCGGCGAGCACGATCAAGGCGCCCTCGGTGGGGTCGCCGACGAGCTCGCCGTCCCGCAGCGCCGCGTCGGTGCACAGGGCCATCGGCAGCAGCGCCTGGTCCAGCGTGGCCGGCAGCGGCGACCCGTCGACGGTCCGGATCCGCCCGTCGAGGGCGTAGCCCTCCCCGGAGACGGTGAACCGGCGGCCGGCGAGCAACAGCTCGCGGGCCGTCATCTGGTTCAGGGTGAGGGTCCCGGTCTTGTCGGTGCAGATGTGCTGGGTGCTGCCGAGGGTCTCCACCGACGCCAACCGCTTGACGATCGCGCCCTGCTTCGCCAGCCGGCCCGCTCCCATCGCGAGCGTGAACGCCACCACCGCCGGCAGTCCCTCCGGGATCGCCGCGACGGCCAGTGATACCGCGCCGACGAACAGGGACTCGAAGGGCTGCCCACGCAGGAGTCCCAGCACGATGACCACGACGATGACGACACCGGCGATGGCGGCGAGGGTCTTGCTGAGGCTGTCGATCTGCCGCTGCAGCGGGGTCGGTGCCCGCTCGGTCGCGGACAGCATCCTGGCGATCTTCCCGGTCTCGGTCGCCATCCCGGTCGTCGTCACCACGGCCTGCCCGCGGCCGCGCGTGAGGCCGGTGTTCATGAACACGGCCGTCACCCGATCGCCCAGCTCGGCATCCGGGCGGACGTGCTCGGCGGCCGACTTCGGCACCGAATGGGCCTCGCCGGTCAGGGACGACTCCTGCGCCTCGAGGGACGCGGTCGACAGCAGCCGGCCGTCCGCCGGCACCCGGTCACCGGCTTCCAGCACCACCACGTCGCCGGGGACCAGCTCCTCGGCGTCCAGTCGGACGATGCCCGCGTCCCGGCGCACGGTCGCCGTCGTGATGGTCATCTGCCGCAGCGCCTCCAGCGCCGACTCGGCCCGGGACTCCTGGATGAACCCGATGACGCCGTTGAGCAGCACCACGACGGCGATCGCGGCCGGCGTCTCCCACTCGCGCGCCACCGCCGCGCTGGCCACCGCCGCAGCCAGCAGGATGAGGATCATCGGGCTCTGGAACTGGCGCGCGAACACCCGCCACCGAGGCTCCCGGGTCGCTTGCACCAGCCGGTTGGGGCCGTACCGCTGCTGCCGACGAGCCGCCTCCGCCGACGACAGCCCGGTCTCCGGATCCACCTCCAGCCGGCGCGTCACCTCCTCGGCGGTCATCGCATGCCAGGGCGGTGGCGGGGCGTCGGTGGGCTGGCTCACCGGCACATCGTCCCCTGCGGACCCGGCTCCGGCCCGCCTGTCCCGGTGCGCCGGCCCCGGTGCGCACGACCAGGTGCCCGGCTGCGCAACCCATCCGGAGCCGGTACGTTGCAGGCTGCTCGGTCTCGTCGAGAAGGGGTTCCTCGTGGTCGGGACGTCTGGTGCCACGACCGAGCCGCCGAAGGACACCCGACGGGCCTCCCTTCCGGCGGATCGGTTGGGGTGGGCGGCGTGCGCCGCGACCGGCTGCGCGTTCCTCGGGCTCCTGATCAGCTGGCTGGCGGGCGGCTGGACCGTCTCGCTGCCGTGGGCACCGACGCTGGGGCTGCGGCTCGCCTTCTCCCTCGACGGTCTCGGCGCGCTCTACTCGCTGCTGGCGACCGGCATCGGTGCGCTGGTCTTCGCGTACGCGACCAGCTACCTGTCGCTGCACCTGGAGCACGAGCACCGGCCGGCGGCGGAGCGGTGGCGGTTCTGGCCCTGGATGGCACTGTTCGCGCTGGCGATGGTGGGCCTGGCCACGGCGCAGGACCTCATCCTGCTGTTCGTCTTCTTCGACGTGACGGCGGTCTGCTCGTACTTCCTCATCGGCTTCGACCGGGACCGTCGCGAGGCCCGCACCGCCGCGCTCATGGCCCTGCTGGTCACCGTCGTCAGTGCCGTGGCCATGCTGGTCGGCGCCGTGCTGCTGTACGCGACGTACGGCACGTTCTCCATCCCGGAGCTGGTGGCGCGGGTCGGGTCGGGCACGACCACGACGGTCGCGGCGGCGCTGCTGGCCGTGGCGGCGCTGGCGAAGAGCGCGCAGGTGCCGCTGCATTTCTGGCTGCCCCGGGCGATGGCCGCGCCGACCCCGGTGTCGGCCTACCTGCACTCGGCCGCGATGGTCGCGGCCGGCGTGCTGGTCATCGGCCGGGTGCACCCGCTGCTGGCCCGCAGCGACGTGGTGCTGACCGGGCTGCTGGTGGTCGGCGCGGCGTCGATCCTGGTGGGCGGCGTGCTGGCGCTGCGCCAGGACGTCCTCAAGCAGGTCCTGGCCTACTCCACCATCTCCCAGTACGGCTACGTGGTGATGCTGTACGGGATCGGCGGAACGGCCGGCAACAGCGCGGCGGCGTTCTACGTGCTGGTCCACGGCATCGCCAAGAGCGCGCTGTTCATGACGGCGGGCGCGGTGACGATGGCCACCGGCGAGGACCGGCTGTCGCGGCTGGGTGGCCTGGCCCGCCGCATGCCGGTGCTGGCGGTCGCGGCCGGGGTGGCGGCGGCGACGCTCGCCGCGCTGCCGGTCACCCTCGGATTCTTCAAGGACGAGCTGCTGTTCGCCGCGGCGGTGGACGCCGGCCCGGTGACGACGGCGCTGGCCGTGGTCGCGGCCGCGCTGACGTTCGCCTACATCGGCCGCTTCTGGCTGCGGCTGTTCCTCGGGCCGGCGCGCGCACCGGCGAGCGGCATCTCCTGGCTGCTGGTCGCGCCGGTCGTCGTGCTCGCCGCGGTCGCCGTGGCCGGGGGACTGGTCGTGGCGCCGTTCGCCGACCTGGCCGCGGCGGCCGGGGCGGTCTCGAGCGGCCGGCCGGCCGTCCTGTCCCCGGCCTACCACCTCGACGCCCGGGCGGAGAACGTGATGGCCCTCGCCGCCTGGGCGCTGGGCGGCCTGCTGCTGGTCTGGCGGCGGCCGGTCGGGGTGATGTCGCGCGGCCTGGCCGCGGCCGGCGAGCGGCTGGGCCCGCGCCGGGCGTACGAGGAGGCACTGCACGGGCTGGCCCGGCTCTCGGCGGCGCTGCACAGCCGGGAGGTACGCGACCTGCGGACCAGCATCGCCGCCGTGCTCGTCCCGGCCGGGGTGCTGATCGCCGCGGCCTTCGTGACGACGCCCACCGCCGGCGCGTACCAGCTCGGCGGCGTGTCCGGTCCGGACTGGCTGATCCTGCCGCTGCTGGGGATCCTGGTCGTCGCGACGCTGGTGATCGCGCTGTGGCGCGGCCGGCTGGCCATCGTGCTGGCGCTGTCCGTGGTCGGGTTCGCGCTCGCCGCGATCTACGCCCTCCTCGGCGCGCCGGACGTCGCGCTGGTCGCCGTGGTGATCGAGACGATGTTGTCGCTGGTGTTCCTGGCGGCGCTGGCTCGGCTGCCCCGCGACGGACCCGACCGGTTCCGGGCCGCGCCCGACCGCCGCGCCCGCCGGATGCGAGACGTGCTGGCGGGCGCGATCGCCGGGCTCGCCGTGCTGGTCTCGGTGTGGGGGTTCCTGTCCCAACCCGCGCACACGAGCGTGTCCGCCGAGGAGATCGCGCTCACCCCGGAGGCGCACGGTGGCGACACCGTGACGGTCATCGTCGCCGACTTCCGCGGCCTCGACACCCTCGTCGAGGTCACGGTGCTGCTCGCGGCGGTGATCGGGGTCGCCGCACTGCTGCGGCGGGGGAAGTTGTGGTGAGGCCGGGGACCGGCGGCGACGGCCCGGACGTCATCGTCCGGGTCGTGGCGCGGTTGCTGCTCGGTCCGAGCGTGGTCGTGGCGGCCGACCTGATCGCGAAGGGTTACGCCGAGGTGGGAGACGGGTTCGGGGCCGGAGTGATCGTCGCGCTGGCCATCGGGCTGGCCTACGTCACGCTCGGCGCGGCCGGCGCCGAGGCCGCCCTCCCGATGCTCCGGCACGCCCCGAAGCTCGCCGTCGGCGGGCTTCTCCTCGCGCTCGGCAGCGGCTTCTTCTCCGTGCTGCTCGGCGATCCGCCGGTGACCCACCAACCGAGGCCGGGCGAGCACGTGGTGAAGATCGGCGTGCTGGAGCTGATGACCCCGGTGCTGCTGGACGTCGGGATCTTCCTGCTCGTCGTCGGCGTGTTGACGGTGTTGCTGCATCAGCTGGCCGGTCCGGACGAGGAGGCGGATCCATGATCTTCGCGATCGCTCTCGCCGCCGCGGTCCTGTTCGGCTGCGGGGCCTACCTCCTGCTCAAGCGGGACCTGGTCCGGGTCGTCGCGGGGATCATGCTGATCTCCCAGTCCGCCACGGTGACGATCATGGGATCCAGCCTCTCCCGCGGCAGTGCGGCCATCGACGTGCGACCCGGTGAGGCGGTCAGCGACCCGCTGCCGCAGGCGCTGGCGCTGACGGCACTGGTCATCGGCCTTGCGACGGTGGCGTTGCTGCTCGCCCTGGTGCACCGCGTCGTCCTGGTCTTCCGGACCGCGGAGCGGGACGAGCTCGCCGCCGGCGAGGCGGAGCACGAGGCCGACCTGGCGGCCGAGCGGCTGGCCGACCAGGAGGAGACCGGGTGACGCTGTCGGCGGCGCTGATCCTGCCCTGGGCGACCGGCGTGCTGCTCGTCGCGCTGGACGGCCGGCGGCGCGCGGTCGGCCTGCTCGCGGTGGTGATGCTCCTGGCGACGCTCGTCCTGCTGGCCGTGCTCATGGCCGGCGTGCTGGCCGACGGCAGCCGGGACGTCGTGACCGGCCGGTGGCCCGAGGGAGTCGGCATCGTGCTGCGGGCGGACACCCTCGGCGTCGCCTTCGCGCTGCTGTCGGTCCTCGTGCTGCTGGCCGCGACCGCGCACGAGGTGATCGCCGGCGTCCGGGACCGCACGTTCCCCGGGCTGGTGCTGCTCCTCGCCGGTGGGCTGACCGGCCTGTTCCTCACCGGCGACATGTTCAACTTCTACGTCTTCTTCGAGCTGGCGATGACCGCCTCGTACGCCCTGAGCACGTACGGCGGCGGGCGGCGCCAGCTGCGCGCGGCACTCATCTTCACCGCGGTGAACCTGCTGGGCTCGTTCATCTTCCTGCTGTCGGTGGCCGGCACCTACCGGACCACCGGGACGCTGGCGATGCAGGACGTGGCCGAGCGGATGGCGACCGTCGACCCGAACGCGGCGCTGCTCATCGCGACGGGCTTCTTCATCGCGTTCAGTGTCAAGCTCGGCCTGTTCCCGTTCCACTTCTGGCTGCCGACCGTCTACGCCGGCTCCGCACCCGCCGTCGCCGCGATCCTGAGCGGCGCGGTCGCGAACATCGGCGCGTACGGGCTGCTCCGGTTCGGCGCCGGGATCTTCCCGGTCGAGCTGCGGCTGGCCGCCGTCACCCTCATCGTCCTCGGCGCCGCCTCGCTGCTCTACGGGGCGGTGTTGGCGGTGGCGCGCGGCGACGTCGGCGAGACCCTGGCGTACTCGGCGATCGGACAGGTCGGGTACGTCCTGGTCGCGATCGGCGTGGGCGGCCCGGTGGGGCTGGCCGCCGCGGTGCTCTACAGCGTGGTCAACTCGCTGAACAAGACCCTGCTGTTCCTGGCCACGGGCGTGCGCGGGGCGCTGGTGGCCGGCGCGTTCGCGATCGGCGCGCTCAGCGTCGCGGGGGTGCCGCCGGCCCCGGGCTTCGTCGGCAAGCTCGAGATGTTCCGCGCCGGGATCGCGGCGGACAGCCCGGCGCTGGTCGTGCTGCTCGTCGTCGGCAGCGCGCTGTCCGTGGTCTACATGTTCCAGGTCTACCAGCACCGCTTCTGGCGGCCGGACCCTGACGCGGCGGTGGCACCGAGCCCGCTCCCGCTGCGGGCGCTGACCGTGACTCTGGCACTGCTCATCCTCGCCACCGGCCTCTGGCCGGAGCCGCTGCTGGCGCTCAGCAACAGCGCCGTCGATACCCTGCTCGCCGGGAGGCCGGGATGACCATCCTGCTGTTCCGGGTCGCCACGCTCACCGCCATCTACCTGCTGGTGCTGACCAGCGTGGCACCCGGCGACATCCTCGTCGGGATCGTCCTGTCGCTGCTGCTGGTGGCCGCCGGCCGGCGGATCCGACCGCTCGGGCCGCCGATCGGCGTGCCGATGGCCGGTCGGCTCGCCGGAGCGCCGGCCCTGATCGGCGGCACGCTGGTCGACCTGGCCGGCAGCACCTGGCGGACCGCCGTCTGGTGCCTCAGTCCCCGCCGCACGCCGGCCGGCCTGGTCACCGTGCCGATCCCGCCCTGCCCGCCACCGTCGGCCGGCGCCTGGGGCGTGCGGGTGGGGCTCACTCCGGACACCATCGTGGTCGAGCTCGACAACGAGGAGGGGCGGATGCTGCTGCACGTGCTCGACGCGCGCGACCCGGACGCGGTGCGCGCCGGGCAGCTCGAGTCCTACGAGCGGCGCCAGCGCCGGGTCTTTCCCTGAGCCGCCATGTCGGACGCGATCCTCATCCCCGCCCTGGTCTGGGTGACGCTGCTGCTCGTCGGCGGCGGCCTCGCGCTGGTCCGCGCCCGCGACGTCCTGCAGCGGCTGATCGCCTTCGACTCGCTGGCCGTGCTCGTCATCGCACTGCTGGCGATGCTGTCCTACCTGCGGGACGTGGGCTACTACCTGGACGCGGCGGTCGCGCTCGCCCTGCTCTCGTTCACCGCCACCGTGGCCGCGGCGCGGTACCTGGCTTCCGGAGGTCCGTTCGGATGATCTCGACCGTGCTCGACGTGATCGGCGGCGTGCTGCTGTTCCTGGGCCTGACGCTGATGACGATCAGCCTCTACGGCATTCTTCGCCGGCCGGACACCTACGGTCAGCTGCACGCCCAGGGGCTGGCCACCGGCCCCGGCGTCATCGCCGTCCTGGCCTCGTCGATCGGAACGGAGAACGCGGCGATCATCACCTTCGCCGTGCTCGCCATCGCCTTCGTCACGCTGACCTCGCCGGTGTCCGGCCACGCGATCGCCAGGGCCGCCCACGAGCGCCGCGGCAGCGGCCGGACCGGTTCGTAGCGCCTCGCGGGCTCGTTGCCGGACCGGTTCGTCGCTCTGCGGGCTCGCCGCCGGTCCCGCTCGACGTGTCAGCCGGGGACCAGGGGGACATCATCCTGAGGAGGCCGCAGACCAGCTGAGCGCCGCAGGCCCCGGAAGGAGTCGTTCGGATGGACGTGCCGGCCGTCGTCTGGTGGTTGACGGTCGTCGGAATCGTCGGGCTGCTGGTCTTCGACTTCGTCTTCCACGTCCGGACCGCACACGTCCCGACCCTCCGGGAAGCGGCGATCTGGTCTTCGGCGTACGTCGGGATCGCGCTCGCGTTCGGCATCGGAGTGTGGATCTTCGGCGGTGGCGAGATGGGCGGCGAATACTTCGCCGGCTACGTCACCGAGAAGGCGCTGTCGGTCGACAACCTCTTCGTCTTCCTCATCATCATGTCCAGCTTCAAGGTGCCGCGTGCCGACCAGCAGAAGGTGCTGCTGTTCGGCATCGTCGTCGCGCTGCTCGCCCGCACCGGCTTCATCTTCCTCGGCGCTGCGCTCATCAACGCGTTCGCCTGGGTCTTCTACGTCTTCGGCCTTGTTCTCCTGCTCACCGCCGGCAACCTCATCAGGCCGGAAGGAGAAGACACCCATTCCGCCGACAACATCGTGGTCCGCCTCGCCCGCCGGTTCTTCCACACCTCGGACAGCTACGACGGCGACAAGCTCTTCACCACGGTCGACGGCCGGCGGGTGATGACGCCGATGCTGCTGGTCGTGGCCGCCATCGGCGGCACCGACATCCTCTTCGCGCTCGACTCCATCCCGGCGATATTCGGGCTCACCCAGAACGTCTACCTCGTCTTCACCGCGACCGCCTTCTCGCTTCTCGGGCTTCGCCAGCTCTACTTCCTCATCGACGGACTGCTCGACCGGCTCGTCTACCTCAGCTACGGCCTGGCCGTCATCCTTGCCTTCATCGGCATCAAGCTGATCCTGCACGCCCTGCACGAGAACAACGTCCCGATCATCAACAACGGCCAGCCGGTCGAGGTCGTCGAAATCAGCACCGGACTGTCCCTCGGTGTCATCATCGGCGTCCTGGTCGTCACGGTCGTCGCCTCGCTGCTGAGCGCCAAGGGCAAGGCGCAGAACGCGGTGAGCGCGGCCCGGCACCACGCGATCGAGTACCTCGACGTGGAGACCGACGCCGCCCGCCGCGAGGAGATCTTCGCCGACCTCACCGCCGAGATCGAGGTCATCAAGAGCCTGCCGGAGAAGTACCGGGCCCGGATCCGGCAGGAGGACGACCTCATGGCGCTCTTCGAACGCGCGCACGCCGAGCATTCGCGCGCCACGGTGGTCACCGGCCCCGGGCCCGGGGGCGCCCGGTAGCCGCGCCGCCTGGCGATCCTTCTCGGCCGGAGTGCGCTGCGCCGGCGCGGCCGCGCGGAGCTCCCACGGGCCGACCGATCCGGCAGAGCCCGGTGCAGCGGGCGAGGCGACCCGCCCCTGGCACGGGGGGACCAAAGGCGGGTCGCTGGCGCGGAGGGTACGCCGGCAACGCACAGTGCTTGAGCGGTCCCGCTCCCCCCACGCGAGAGCGGGACCATGCGCCGATGCTGCCCGCGGTCGCGCGAACTTCCTCCGTACCGCAACGACGAGTTAGCGGCCTTCCGCTACGGGCGCTGCACGCTGCGTGCCTCCAGCGAGGAGATCGGGCCGGGTCCGGCGCTCCTGGTCGGCGCGGAGGACGCCGTCTGGATCACCGGGAACCGGCACGAAGCCTCTGCCGCGGGACACTAGATTCTCGACCATGGGCCGCGACCGGTGCCGGCCCGACGGGAGGTGGACATGCCGAAGCCCACGATCGTCCTCGTCCACGGGTCCTGGGCCGACGCGTCCAGTTGGAACGCCGTCGCCACCGAGTTGCGGAGCCAGGACTTCACCGTCCTCGCACCGCCGAACCTGCTGCGCGGCGTCGCCGTGGACGCCCCGTACATCGCGTCGTTCCTCACCCAGCTCACCAGCGGTCCGGTGGTGCTCGTCGGCCACTCCTACGGCGGCTTCGTCATCACGAATGCCGCGACCGGAGGCGGTGACGTGCGGGCGCTGGTCTATGTCGACGCGTTCATGCCCGACGACGGCGAGACGACCTTCCAGCTCGTCGGCGGGTCCGGGTCCGCGATCGACGTGCCCGACCCGACCACCGTGCTGGACATCGTCGGCTACCCGGGCGCACCGGAGGGCGACGCCGAGGCGTTCCTCAAGCCTGACACCGTGCACCGGTCGTTCGCCCAGGACCTGCCGGAGGCCGACCGCTGGCTGATCGTGGCGGGCCAGCGGCCGATCACCTTGAGCGCGAACACCACCGGGTCCACGACCTCGGCGTGGAAGACGCTGCCGAGCTGGACGGTCGTGGGTACGGAGGACCGGATCATCCCGCCGGAGGTCCAGCGCCGGATGGCCGAGCGGGCCGGCGCCACCATCAGCGAGGTGGCCGCCTCCCACGTCTCGATGGTGTCCAAGCCCCAGGCGACGATCGACGCGATCCTCGCCGCTGTCGCCGCCATCGACACCTGAGCCGGCCGGCGCCGATCCCCTGAGGCTCGGAACCCCGCCGCGAGCGCCAGACGTCCCGCGTCGCTCGATGAGGGCACCATCGGTGTCGGATCGGGGCAGTGGCGTTCGTTGCCGGGGTGAGCGGCCGCCCACGAGGGGCACCGCCGGAACACAGGAGATGATCCGCAGTGCAGTACCTGGTTTCCGTGATCAACGACTCGTCCGACCTGGCCACCCAGGAGGAGATGGCCGCCATCGACGCGTTCAACGACCGGATCAAGGCCGCCGGGCACTGGGTGTTCGCCGCCGGCCTCGGCTCGCCCGACGCGGCCACCGTCATCGACAACCGCGGCGACGAGCCGCTGTTCAGCGACGGTCCGTTCGTGGAGTCGAAGGAATACCTCGTCGGCTTCTGGATCATGGAGGCCGCCGACCTCGACGTCGCGCTGAAGCTTGCCGCCGAGGGGTCCAAGGCCTGCAACCGGAAGGTCGAGGTGCGCCCGATCCTGTGAGCGCGGTCGACGCCAGGGCGGCGGTCACCCGGGCCCACCGCGAGGAGTGGGCCAGGGTGGTCGCCTCCCTGACCCGGCGCTTCGGCGACCTCGACATCGCCGAGGACGCGGCGGCCGAGGCGTTCGCGACCGCCGTCGAACAGTGGCCGGCCCGCGGCGTACCGCCGAACCCGGGCGCCTGGCTGACCACCACCGCCAACCGCAAGGCGATCGACCGGATCCGGCGCGAGAGCAAGCGCGACGACAAGCAGAGGGAGGCTCAGTTGTTGTACGACGACGAGCCGCCGGAGCCGCTCGGCGCCATCGAGGACGACCGGCTCCGACTGATCTTCACCTGCTGTCACCCGGCGCTCGCGATGCAGACCCGGGTGGCGCTGACGCTGCGCATGGTCGGCGGCCTGACCGTGGCCGAGATCGCGCGTGCCTTCCTGGTGCAGGAGACCGCGATGGAGCGGCGGATCACCCGGGCGAAGGCCAAGATCAAGGCGGCTCGCATCCCCTACCGGGTGCCGTCCGCGGAGGATCTGCCGACACGGATCTCCGGCGTGCTCGCCGTCCTCTACCTCGTGTTCAACGAGGGCTACCTGGCGACCGGCGCCGGCACCGATCCGGTACGCCAGGACCTGACCGCCGAGGCGATCCGGCTCACCCGCCTGGTGCGCGCCCTCATGCCCGCCGACGGGGAGGTGGCCGGGCTGCTGGCGCTGATGCTCCTCATCGAGGCCCGCCGCACCGCCCGGGTGTCGGCCAGCGGCGAGCTGGTCGCCCTCGACGAGCAGGACCGGGCGGCCTGGGACGCGTCGCTCGTGGCCGAGGGCCATCGCCTCGTACGCGAGCGGCTGGCGACCGGGATGCCTCCGGGTCGCTACCAGATCCTCGCCGCGATCAACGCCGTGCACACCTCCGCCCGGGACGTCCGCGACACCGACTGGGCGCAGATCGTCGCCCTCTACGACCAGCTCGCCCGGCTCGACCGCTCACCGATCGTCGCCCTGAACCGGGCCATCGCGGTCGCCGAGCTCGACGGTCCGGAGGTGGCGCTCGCGGCCGTCGACCGTCTCGAGGACTCGCTGGCCGGCTATCACGCCTACCACACCACCCGCGCCGAACTGCTGCGCCGGCTGGGCCGCGGCCGGGAGTCGCGCGCGGCGTACGACAGGGCCATCGAGCTGGCGGGCAACACCGCCGAGACCGCCTACCTGACCCGCCGCCGCGACCAGCTCGGGGTCCGCGACTGAGCGGTCCGATGTGGACGGTGCGGCACGGCCGGCGGCAGGTCGAACAGCCGGAACACCGCCGGGTCGGCGAAGGTCACGCAGGACCGGACGAGGCCGCCGCCGACCTCGAACACCTGCAACGAGTGCGCTCGCAGGTCGTCCGTGCCCGCGGCCGGGGCATAGGCGGCGACGGCCGAGCTCCCGTTGGCGCGCACGGGCAGCAGCCGCCAGCCGGTCCCGCGCAGGGTGAAGACCCGCTCCATGAACTCGCGGTAGTGCGTTCGGCCGGCGAGCCACAGCGGCACCGGCGGCATCTCCAGCACCACGTCGGCGGCCAGCAGCCGGGTCAGGCCGGGCACGTCGGCCGCCTCGAACGCGGTGACGTAACGCTCGATCACCGCGTGCTCGTCGGCGTCGGCCGGTTCCCGGAGCCGGTCCAGCTCCGGCCCGGCGGCCCGCAGCGTCGCCCGGGCCCGCTGCAGGCTGCTGTTGACCGAGGCCACGCTGCTGTCCAGCGCCTCGGCGACGTCAGCGGCCGGGAGTTGGAGGACCTCGCGCAGGATCAGCGCCGCACGCTGGCGAGCCGGAAGGAGCTGGAGCGCCGCGACCAGCGCCAGCCGCAATCCGGCGCGCTGCTGGGCGACGTCCGCCGGGTCGCCCAGCCGGTCGTCCGGGAAGGGCTGCAACCACGGGATGTCGGGGTTGGGCACCAGCGGTGCCCGTGGATCGTCCCCGGCGGATCCCAGCCCGCTCGGGAGCGGCCGCCGGGCTCGTCCTTCCAACGCGCTGAGGCAGGCGTTGGTGGCGATGCGGTGCAGCCAGGTGCGCAGCGAGGCCCGCTGCGGGTCGTACCGGTCGGCCGCCCGCCAGGCCCGCAGCAGCGTCTCCTGGACCAGGTCCTCGGCCTCGTCGAACGAGCCGAGCATCCGGTAGCAGTGCGCCAGCAGGTCGCCGCGGAAGGCCTCGTACCGCGCGTCCCGGTCGTACGTCGCCCCGGTCACCCGGCGAAGCGTACGCCCGGAATGTCGCGCACCGGTGAGCGATGAGTCGACCGCCCGGGGCCGGTACGTGGGGTGCAGGCGGCCGGCCAGCGGCCGCCACGGCAGAGGAGTCCTGGATGGGTGACGTGATCGTGGTTCAGTTCTCGACGGTCGACGGCGTGGTGTCCGATCCCGACGGGCGATCGGGCACCGCGTACGGCGGCTGGGCGTTCCGGTACGGGCCGGGGCCGGTCGCCGAGGACAAGTTCCGGCTCGGTGTCCGGATGGAGCGCGGCGTCCAGCTCTACGGCCGCCGGACCTGGGAGCGTTTCGCCCGGCTCTGGCCCGGCCGCGACGGGGACTTCGCCCGGCTGATGAACGCGGTGCCGAAGCGGGTGGCCACCAGGACCGGCATCGATCCGACCGTCTGGTCGAACTCGGCGGCGATCGAGGGCGACCCCCTCGCCTGGGTCAAGGAGGAGACCAGCCGGCGGGACGTCGTCGTGATCGGCAGCCTCAGCCTGGTCCACGCGCTGGCGGCGGCAGACCTCGTGGACGAGTACCGGCTGATCACGTTCCCGACCGTCGTCGGAGCCGGCGACCGGCTGTTCGCGACCGGCGTGCCGGCCGAGTTCCGGTTCACCCTGGTCGACGCCGTGGACGCGGCCGCGCTGACCGTGCTGCGACGCCATCGCGGGGAGGAGTCCGGTTAGGACGGTGCGCGCACCCGGGGCGAGTTCGGGCGAACGGCGCGGACCGCGGGGACGAGCCCGGTCGGGACGGCGCGTGGACCGGCGGGGACGCGTTCGGTCGGGACGGCGCGTGGACCGGCGGGGACGCGTTCGGTCGGGACGGCGCGGACCGGCGGGGACGCGTTCGGTCGGGACGGCGCGGACCGGCGGGGACGCGTTCGGTCGGGACGGCGCGCGGACCGCGGGACGAGTCCGGTCCGGACGGCGCGCGGACCGCGAACCCGCCGCCGTACGGACCGCCACGCGCGCGGCCGGTGGGCCGAGGACGGCGATCGGCCGACCGGGCGCAGCTGCGCATTGACGGGTGGAATCCGACGCTTCTACGGTTCGGGCTACACGTTCGGGCCGCGCGCGGCGGACACGCACCGGACGCGGATGTCGGCGTCCTCCGGAGTGCGCCGGCAGGAGCTGACGGATCGCCTCGGGACACCCGGCGGTAGCGGCGTGCTCTCGGGGCCGGATCGAGGGCGGATGGTGCGATGGTCCCGACAAAGTTCTCCTGGAAACCTCCCCGTGGTCTGGCAGGGCGGCGTGCTCATCTCAGGGCGCTGACCGCCTCGGTGGCGGCCGCCGCCTGCGTGGTCGGGCTGGCCGCCGCCTCGGGCCCGGTCAACGCGGCTCCGCCGGCCCGGGGGACGCCGCTGTACCTGGACGCGAGCGCGCCGGTGCCGGCGCGGGTCGACGACCTGCTCCGCCGGATGACGCTGGCCGAGAAGGTCGGTCAGATGGACCAGATCGTCACCGGGAGGCTGCGCGACAAGACCAACCCGGCCGACGGCAACTGCACCAACGCGGGGGGCAACACCGACCCGCTGCAGCCGAACTGCCTCGACCAGGTGCTGATCAAGAACTTCACCGGGTCGATCCTCGCCGGCGGCACCGACAACCCGGCGGACAACACCGGCAAGGGCTGGGCGGACTGGGCGAACACCATCCAGCACTACGCCATCGAGCACTCGCGCCTGCACATCCCGGTGATCCTCGGGGTGGACGCGGTGCACGGCTTCGGCCACCCGTTCCAGGCGCCGCTGTTCCCGCACTCCATCGGGGTCGGCGCGACCTGGGATCCCGCCCAGGCCGAGGCCGCCGGCGCGATCACCGGGAACGCCATCCGCGCCACCGGCTGGAGCTGGGACTTCGCCCCGGTCCAGGACCTCTACCGGGACCAGCGGTGGGGCCGCAACTACGAGACCTGGGCCGAGCAGCCGGCCCTGAGCTCCGCCCTCGGGGCCGCGTTCGTGCGCGGCCTGCAGGGCGGCAACGGCACCGGCCGGCTCAAGGCGGCCGCGACCGTCAAGCACTTCGCCGGCTACTCGCAGTCGATCAACGGGCACGACCGGGTCGAGGCGCAGCTGCCGATCCGGTACCTGCAGGACGTCTTCTTCCCGTCGTACGCGGGCGGGATCGACGCCGGCGCGGCGACCGTCATGGTGGACTCCGGCTCGATCAACGGCATCCCCGCGACCGCGTCGCACTTCCTGCTCACCGACGAGCTGCGCGGTCGTCTCGGCTTCGACGGCGTGGTGATCAGCGACTTCGGCGACGTCCCGGCGCTGGCCACCAACTACCACATCGCCGCCGACTTCGCCGGCGCCATCGCCAAGGCCGTCAACGCGGGTGTCGACGTGTCCATGACGCCCAACGACTACGCCGGCTGGCAGACCGGGCTGATCCAGGACGTGCGGCAGGGACTGGTGTCCGAGAAGCGGATCGACCAGTCGGTCCGGCGGATCCTGCGGCTGAAGTTCCAGCTCGGCCTGTTCGACCACCCCTACGTCGACCCGACGGCGGCGGACGCGGCGGTCAAGGCCGGTCGGGACGCCACGCTCACGGCGGCCCGGGAGTCGATCACGCTGCTGCGTAACCAGAACAACACGCTGCCGCTGGCGCCGGACGCCAAGCTCGTCGTGACCGGGCCGAGCGCGGACTCGATGACCAACCAGCTCGGCGGCTGGAGCGTCAGCTGGCAGGGCGTCTTCGGCGCCGGCCACGTCTGCTGCATGGGGCCACCGGACCAGATCCCGCCGGGCACCACCGTGCTCAAGGGTCTGCAGGCGGCGGATCCGAACGTGGTCTCCGCGCCGGACCAGGCGTCCGCGGTCGCCGCCGCCGCGTCGGCCGATGCGGTCGTCGTCGCCGTCGGCGAGAAGGCGTACGCCGAGGGCCTGGGCGACAACCCGGCGCCGGCCCTGCCGCCCGACCAGAAGGCGCTGATCAGTGCGCTGCAGGCGACGGGCAAGCCGGTGATCGTCGTCGTCATCGCCGGTCGCCCGATCGGGCTCGGCCCGGGCGAGACGACGGCCGGGCTGCTGATGGCCTACCAGGGCAGCACCGAGGCGGGCACCGCGGTAGCCGACGTGATCTTCGGGAAGGTCAACCCGAGCGGCAAGCTGTCGGTGAGCTGGGCGTCGGATGCGGACGCACCCGGCGGGGACTTCTGCGGCAACTGCCCGTCGCCGCTCGGCGACCAACCGAAGTTCTTCGACCAGCTGCCGGACACCGGCTCGGGCCAGGGGCACAGCTACAACCCGCAGTTCCCGTTCGGGTTCGGCCTGTCGTACACGACCTTCCAGACCAGCGGCCTGTCCGCCACCTCGACCGTCGGACGCAACGGCACCGTCACCGCGACGTTCACGGTGACGAACACCGGTAGCCGGACCGGAACCGAGATCGTGCCGGTCTACGTGCACCAGCCGGTCAGTGCGGTGGTCGTGCCGCCGCAGCGACTGGCCGGGTTCGCCCGCACGAGCCTCGGGGCCGGAGAGTCGAAGGTGGTCAGGGTCTCGTTCCGGGTCTCGGACCTCGCCGTCACGCCGGGAGACATCGACGGCACCGCCCGACCGACGGTCGAGCGGGGGTCCTACCAGGTCCAGGTCGGCTCGATGACGGCGAACGTCACGGTTCGCTGATCCGACATCCACCAACGACGGACGCCACCGGTGCCCGGTGCGAACGGACGGCTCGTCCGCTGCCCGGGCACCGGTGGCGTCAGCCGGCGGCGTAGAGGTCGAGGGCGGCGGTGGCGATCTCGTCGACCGGTACGTCGGCGACGAACGACGGGTCGTGCGGGCAACGGCCGTCGGTGCTCTGGTCCGCGCCGCACTCGGGGCAGACGGTCCGGAAGGACACGCCGACCGGGTGCCGCCGGCGGGTGATCGGGCCGGCGTTGATGAGGTTGCCGCACCAGTAGATCCCGACGGTCGCCGTGCCGACGGCCGCGGCGAGGTGGCGGGGGCCGGAGTCGTTGCCGACCAGCAGCCGGCAGCGTTCGAGCACGCCCAGCATGGCGCCGAGGGAGAGGCGGCCGACCAGGTCCAGCGGCGGCACGGGCAGGTCCGCGCCGATCGCGGCGGCCGCCTTCTCGTCGTCGGCGCCGCTGCCGACGAGCGCGATCAGGGCACCGCGGTCGGCGAGCGCCCGGGCCACGGCGGCGAAGGATGCCGGCGGCCAGCGCCGGCGGGGGTCGGTGGCACCGGGATGGATCGCGACGAGCGGCCGCGCCAGGTCGCCGAGCACCTCCGCCGCGGCGGCCCGGTCGGCGCCGGTCACCACCAGGGTCGGTTCCAGCTCGACCGGGACCGCCCCCACCAGGCCGACCACTTCGAGGAAGCGGAGCACCTCGTGCTGGTAATGGGAGTACGGCGTCCAGCGGTCCAGGGGTGGCGCGCCGACGTCCCGGGAGCCGGCCGTCACCCGCGCCCCGAGTCCGCTGACGAACCGGTTCGACGAGCCGCCTCCGCCGTGCAGCTGCACCGCCAGGTCGTAGCGCTCGCGCCGCTGGCCGGCGAGGAACTCGCGTACCTGCGGGCTGTCCCTGGTCACGTCCTCACCGCCGATGCCGGGAGGCCCGGGGAGCGCGACGACCCGATCCCACGGGCCGGGCCGGCCGGCCAGCAGGTCGGGATGCCAGCTCGACCCCAGGTAGGTGATCCGGGCCGCCGGGTAGGCGGCCCGCAGTGCCTGCAACGCAGGCAGGACCAGGACGAAGTCGCCGATGCTGTTGGCACGCAGCACCGCGATGCGCTCGACGCCCGGCACGAGCGGGCCGCTGGGACGCAGCACCATCACGCCGTCCGCGACACCGCAGGGGGACGCGTCGACAGTGCCATCTCTCACAACCTCGCGACCGGGGACTGGTTCCGGTGGAGTTCCCGCTGCCGGCACGACCAAACGATCGGACGGTGCGGGTAAGGCGTCCGGCTGCCGCTCGGCCGAGCAGGAGCAGGTCCGGAGTCAGGACCGGATCCGCGGCAGGCGTCGGCGCATCCGGGCGGACGCGGCGGACCGGACCGACCGGTCGTCGGCGACGGTCCGGTCGTCCGGCGGCAGCGGCAGCGGCGCCGGCGCACCGAGCAGCCAGGTCAGGGTGACCGCGGCGACGGCCTCGGCGGCGAGCAGGCCGACCAGCACGACGAGCTGGAAGCGGGCGGCGAAGGCGGGTGACGCACCGCCGAACAACGCGCCGACGAACGCGCCGGGCAGCGTGACCAGGCCGACCGTCCGGGTCTGGTCGATCGCCGGCAGCAGCGCCTCACCGGCGGCGGTGCGGGCGATGTCGCGGACCGCCTGCCGAGGGGTGGCGCCGAGTGCCAGCCAGCCCTCGACCTCCTCCCGCCGGGAGCGGATCCCGGACAGCAGCTGCCGGCCGGCCAGCGTGCAGGCGGTCATGGTGCCGCCGAGGGTGATGCCGCTCAGCGCGACGATGTACCGGACCTGGAACGCGACCGCGCCGGTGCCGAACGCGACAACCAGCGTGCACAGCGCGCCGGCGAGCGACGACAGCAACACCGCCCGCAGCGCGCCGTCGAGCTCGCGCAACCGCCGGCCCGCGGTCCTGGTCGCGGTGGCGAGCATGACCAGCAGCACGACCGCGGCCGCGCCGGGAAAGCGGAACACGAAGCCGAGCACCACGCCGATGACCGCCAGCTGCAGCGTGGCCCGCACGGCGGCGACCACGACCTGCCGGCGGATCCGGACGCCGGCCACGGCGAGCGCGCCGGTCGCCGCCGCCAGCAGCAGGACCAGCGCGATCCCGAGGCGGATGTCAGCGCTGATGTCAGCCTCCTCGGGACGCGTCGGGCGGCGCCGGGCTCGGAAGCCGGACAGGCCTCGCCGACGACGGCGGCGACTGTCCCGGCCGGTCGTCGACATCGAGACGGGGCCGACGGCGTACGGGGGTCCGCCGCCGGCCCCTGCTGGGATCGGCAGTGGTCAAGGCCGATCAGCAGCCTGCCACTTTACTACCTCCATCGTAGTAGTTCGTCGGCGTCACGGGGCGACGGCGTAGTCGGCCTGGGCCCGCTCGAACCGGTCCTCGGTGGTCGAGCCGGTCCAGGCGGCCCCGCCGATCGCGACGAGCGTGACCGCGATCAGCGCGGCGGCGGGCCAGCGTCGCCGCCGGGGCGGGGGCTGCAGGAGTGCCAGCGCCCGGGCACCGACCGCGGCCGGCCGCCCCGCCGCGTGCAGGGCGAGGCCCCAGCGACTGTCCGCGGGGGACGCCGCCCGGGCGAGGCCGGCCCGGGCGAGGGCTCGGGCGGCCAGGCGGCGGTCGCCGACCTCGGCGGCGGCGACCTCGTCGGCCCACCGCTCGACGCCCCGTTCGACCTCCCGGGCCAGCGGCCGCAGCAGCGGGTTCGCGGCGGCGGCGAGGCCGGCGAGCTGGACGTAGAGCTGGTGGTAGCCCGCGAGGTGGGCGCGTTCGTGGGCCAGCAGGACCCGGCGCTCGTCCGGCGGCAGCATGCGCAGCATCCCGGTCGAGACGACGACCCGGCCGCGGACTCCGGGCAGCACGAACGCGTCCGGCGCGTCGTCGCGCAGGACGACCAGGCCGTCGGCGTCCGGCCCCAACCGGCGGCAGGTCGCGACGGCATGACCGAGGTCGACGCCGAGGCGGGTGGCCCGCCGCACGGCCGCGACGAGCAGCACGCCGACGGTGAGGCCGGCCGCGGCACCGAGCAGCACCGACGGCGGCCCGCCCGGGCGGACGGCCGCCGCTGACCAGTGACCGAGCTGCGCGACCGGGGCCAGCATCGCCATCGCGTCGAACGCCGCCACGGCGAGGACGAAGCCGGTGGCCAGCGCGGTCGCGAGCGCGGCGAACGTCAGCAGCGGTACGGCGACCGCCGGGTGCAGGCGCCGGCCGAGCTGGCCGCCGGAGGCCGCGAGCAGGACGGCGACGAGGATCGGCGCCCACATCGCGACGCTCATGCCGGCCCGCCGTCCTGCGGGTGCGCCCGGTCCTCGAGCAGTCCGGACAGGATCCGCTCGTCCTCGGCGCTGAGATCGGCGACGAAGCTGGCCAGCACCGACGCCCGGTCGGGGCCCGACTCCAGCAGCCGGCGCATCCCGCGGGCGGTCAGCGAGGCCGGTATCTCGTCCATGTCCGCCGCCAGTCCGTAGGCGAACGCCCGGCCCGCCGGCTGACGGGTGAGCACACCCTTGGCATGCAGGCGGGTGAGCGCCGTCATCACGGTGGTGTACGCGAGGTGCCCGTCGAGCCCGGCCTGGACCTCTGCGGTCGTCAGCGGCCGGCCGGCCGCGGCGAGGCAGCCGAGCACTTCCTGTTCCAGGGCACCGCGTGCCCGTCCCGACGAACCCGGCATCCTCGTCTCCGCGATCTACTACGATCCCCGTAGTACGACGGTGGTTGTAGGAATACAGTGCCACAGCATCCGCACGCGGGGGCCGGGCACGGAGAGGAAGAGCCTCGTGCCCGAGTTGTCCTATCTGCAGGCCGTGGTCATCGGCGGCCTGCAGGGCGTCACCGAGCTGTTCCCGGTCTCCAGCCTCGGTCACTCCGTCCTCGTCCCGGCGCTCGTCGGCGGGTCCTGGTCGCACCTGGTGACCGAAGGGGCCGCGCAGGATTCCGAGCACTCGCCCTACCTGGCGTTCATCGTGGCGCTGCACGTGGCGACCGCGCTCGCCCTGCTCGTCTTCTACTGGCGCGACTGGGTCCGGATCGTCGGCGCGTTCGTCCGGACGCTGCGCACCCGCCGGATCGAGACGTCGACCGAGCGACTGGCCTGGCTGCTGGTGGTCGCGACCATCCCCGTCGGCATCACCGGCCTCGCGCTCGAGCACACCTTCCGGGTGCTGTTCGCCAAGCCGTTGTACGCGGCGGTCTTCCTCACCATCAACGGCCTGATCCTGCTCGCCGGCGAGCGGTTGCGTCGCCGGGCCGAGCTGCGCGGGCAGCTCCCGACCGGGGCGCAGCCGGCCGCGGCGGCGGGCGGCGCGACCGCCGCCACGGTCGGCACGCGGACCACGCGGACCACGCGGACCGGCACCCGGGCGCGGCGGCTGGACTCGCTCGCCTTCCGGGAAGCCGCCGTCATCGGCCTGTTCCAGACCACCGCACTGTTCGCCGGCATCAGCCGCTCCGGCGTCACGATGGTCGCCGGCCTGCTGCGCGGGCTCGACCACGAGGATGCGGCCAGGTTCGCGTTCCTGCTCGCCACGCCGGTCATCCTCGCGGCCGGAGTGCTGAAGCTGCCGGCGCTGGCCGGGTCGGCCGGGACGGGGATCCGCGGCCAGGTCCTGGTCGGTGCCGTCGCCGCTGCCGTCGCCGCCTACCTGTCCGTACGGTTCCTCACCCGCTACTTCACCACTCGTACGCTCACCCCGTTCGCCGTGTACTGCCTCGTCGTCGGCGTCGCCTGCATCGTCCGCTTCGCCTGAACCGACGCATACTCGACAAGGCTGCCGAGGTGAGTCGTCAGGAGGAACGTGTCCGAGTCGCTGACCCACGCCGCGCCGGACCGGCGGACCTGGTCCCCGTGGCGGGTGGTGGTCGGCTTCGGCACGATCAGCCTGGCCGCGGACATGGTCTACGAGGGTGGCCGGTCGCTGTACGGGCCGCTGCTGTCGTCGCTGGGAGCGTCCGCGCTGGCGGTCGGTGCGATCACCGGCGCCGGTGAGGCGGTGGCCCTGCTGCTCCGGCTGGGCTCCGGGGTGCTGGCCGACCGCAGCCGGCGGTACTGGACGGTGACGATCGCCGGGTACGCGCTGACCGCGGTGTGCGTGCCGCTGCTGGCCGTCACGCCATACCTGGGCGCCGCCGGTCTCGCCGTGGCGGCCGTGCTCATCCTGGCCGAGCGGACCGGCAAGGCGGTCCGGAGCCCGGCGAAGTCGGCACTGCTCGCCGAGGCGGCCCAGCACGTCGGCATGGGCCGCGGACTCGGCGTGCACAAGGCCCTCGACCAGATCGGCGCGTTCGCCGGTCCGCTGCTCGTCGCGGGCGTCGTCGCGCTGGCCGGTGCTGTGCTGTGGCCGGGGTTCGCCGTGCTCGCCGTGCCGGGTGCGGTCGCGATGGTGCTGCTCGTGCTGACCCGGCACCGGATGCCGAGCGAGCAGCCGGCCGCTGCCCGCCCCCGGGCGACGGTTCCGATGGGCGGCCTGCCCGCGGCGTTCTGGCTGTTCGCCGTCGCGTCGGCGATCTGCACGGCCGGGCTGGTGACCTTCGGCCTGATCAGCTTCCACCTCGTCGACGCCGGCATCGTGCCGGCGGCGGGTGCGCCGCTGCTCTACGCGGCGGCGATGGCCGCCGGTGCCGTCGCCGCGTTGCTGACCGGCGAGGCCTACGACCGGGTCGGGCCGCGGACGCTGCTGGCGTTGCCGGTGCTCGTCGCCGCCGTGCCGCCGCTGGCCTTCGCCGGCGGGCTCGCCGCGGTCACCGGCGGCGTCCTGCTGTGGGGAGCGGCCGTGGGCCTGCAGGACTCCACGGTCAAGGCGCTGGTCGCCGACCTCGTCCGGCCGGACCGCCGGGCCACCGCGTTCGGGTTGTTCGCGGCGGTGCAAGGAGTGGGCGCGCTCGTCGGCGGCATCGCCACCGGCGCCCTGTACGAGCAGTCCATCCGATCACTCGCGATCGCCGTCATCGCCACCCAGGCCGTCGCCGCCGCCCTCCTCGTCACCCTCTCCCGCCGCTCGGTCACCAGCCGGTAGCGGGTCAGGCGCGGTCGACGGGGGCGCCGGCGCGGAGGGCTCTGGGGATCTCGGCGACCTTGTCGACGGTGGCGAGCAGGTGGGCGAGTCGGTCGTCAGGGGCGTCGGAGCTGAGGTCGACGGAGTAGGTGACTCCGGTGGAGGCCCAGGTGTCGGGGTCGAATCCGCCGGCGGCGGTGACCCGGGCTCCGTGCAGTTCGATGCCGAGCTCGCCGGCCTCCCGGTAGAGGTCGTTGAGGACGCAGCCGGCTATCGCCACGTGCAGCAGGTGGGCGCCGGTGAACGCGCCCTCCACCGTGACGCCGTCGGGAGTCCACCGGTGCGGGAACCGGACCGTCTCCTCAGAGTCGGAGCGGAGCGTTCCGGCCGCGACGGTCACGGCATAACGGTCGTCCATCGGCTTGCCCATCTCTCTCGGCGACTCGCGGCGCCGCTCATGATGGCCGATCGGCGCCGCGGGCAGGTGGGCACGTGGCCGATCGGCGCCGTGGGCAGGTGGGCACGTCGTAGCGCGCTCGGGGCCGACCTGGCCGGCCAGGACGTGCCTGGCCTGTTCACCTCGGAGACCGACGGTGACGCCGACTTCGCCGGTGCCGTCGCCGATCCCGACGTGGTCGCGCTGGCGTGGGAGGCGTGGCGTGCGGAGGTCGAGCTCGCGACCCGGTTCGTGGCCGACGCGCCGAGTCTCGACCTGACCGCCGACGACCCGTTGAACCAGCACGGCAGCGGTGGCGGGCCGATGTCGCTGCGCGAGGTGCTGGTCGGAACGATCGAGGAGTATGCCCGCCACCCGGGTCACGTCGACCTGCTGCGGAGCGGATCGACGGACGCATCGGCCAGTAGCGGTCAGCCGGCGGTCTCGGCCACCTCCTGCTGCTCGACGAGCTCGCCCTCGATCGTGATCTGGATGTCCTCGCTGACGACGAGCCTGCCGTCCAGGACCGCGTTGAACTTCAGCCCGAAGTCCTTCCGGTTGATCTTGGTCGTGGCTCCGTACGCGATCCGGTGCCCCATCATCCCGGCGTCGTTGAACTCCCCGTACTTCGTCACGTCGAGCGCAACCGAGTGGGTGGTGCCCTTGATGGTCAGGTCGCCGGTCAGCGTGTAGCGGTCGGCCCCGGCCGGCTCGACGCTCGTGCTCTTGAAGGTGATGACCGGGTATTTGTCCACCTCGAGGAAGTTCGACGAGCGGATGTCGTTGTCCCGCGTGGCGTTGTTGGTGCGGATGCTGGCGGTCGAGATGGTCACCTCGACCGACGCCGCCTCCGGGTGGTCGGGGTCGATGTCGGCGACCGCGCTGACCTCGTCGAAGTATCCCCGTACCGTCATCATCCCGAGATGCTTGGCGGAGAACTCGATCTGGGTGTGGTAGGGGTCGAGTTGCCAGTTGCCCATCGAAATTCCTCCGTGCCTCGTGTCTGACGTGTTACCGGGACTGCGATCCTAGTTCCTCCTGAAACCGAAGCACTACACCCACATCGTGGGGCGGTGCCCTGCAGCCGGGCGAGCGGGAACGTCAGCGTGACGGCCCAGGGCGGGTCTCCCAATTGGCCGTGCGCCGCCAGGCAGTGGGGAGACTGCCCTCACCGCGGTCGCGCGAACGGACACGGCCGGTCGGTCTAGCGCGGCGGTCGGGGTGGCGGCGGGGGCGGCGGTCCGGGCGGCCCGCCGCCCGGTGGCGGGGGCGGCGGCGTGGGCAGGGTGGCCAGGCTCGGCGGCTCGTCCGGCCAGACCAGCAGCACCCGGCAGGGCGCGTGGTCGAGCACGAACCGGGTGGCGCGACCGAGGCTGCGCGGACCGAGCCTGGCGTGGTCGCCGTCCCGGCCGAGCACGAGCAGGTCCGCGTCGGCGCAGGCGGTGACCACCTCCTGCTCGACGCGTCCGGTCCGGGCGAGCCGCTGCGCGGGGCCGCCCAGCCGGGCCTCGGCGGCGTCGAGAAGCGCGGCCTGCGCCTCGACCATGGTCCGGTACGCCGCCGGAGCGGTCGGGCGGATACCCCGGCCGAACAGCCCGGCCCGGGCGGCCTCGGCCGCCTCGACGCTGTCCGGGTCGATCACGTGCAGCAGCACGACCTGGGCCTCGGGCTGGTCGGACGCGGCGTCCACGCACGCCGGCCAGGTGCTCTCGGTCAGCCAGACGATGATCTTCACGGTGCACCGTCTCTCACGTCGTCCCGGAGACTGTCAGGACCAACCACAGCGCCGCCACCCCGGCCAGCAGGCCGGCCGGCACGGTGAGGACGCCGAGGCGGAGGAACTCCCGTACGGCCGGTGGATGGTCGCGGGCGTGCAGGATCTGCCGCCACAACAGGGTGGCCAGCGATCCCACGTACGTCAGGTTGGGGCCGAGGTTCACCCCGAGCAGCACGGCCAGGACCAGACCCGGCGAGCCGGCGACCAGCGGCACGACCATCAAGGTGGCGGGCAGGTTGTTCACCAGGTTTGCCAGCACCGCCGCCAGCACGGCCGCGGTCAGCAGGCCGGCGAAGTCGGCCCGGTCCGGGACCAGCGCGCGCACCGCGTCGCCGACCGGCCCGGCCCGCACCGCGAGGACCACCACGCCGAGCGAGAACACGAAGCCGCAGAACGGGATGTTGGCCGCCCGCACCAGCCCCCCGGCCCCGGCGGCGAGGCGACCGCGCAGGCGCCGGCCGGCCAGCACCGTGGCGCCGGCCGCGGCGATCCACACCGGGGCCACGCCGACCGGCTCGGAGAGCCCGAACCCGACCAGCGTGGCGGCGAGGACAGCGAGCGCGAACCACGGCGTCGCGCCCGCCCGCGTGGCGGTCGCCGGGCCCGCCGGCGCGTTCAGGTCCTCCGCGAACGCCCAGCGGAAGACCGCGTACTCGACGCCGATCACCACCAGCCAGGGCAGCGCCATCACCGCCGCGAACCCGGCGAAGCTGAGCCCGGTCGCCGCGAACGCCAGCAGGTTCGTCAGGTTCGACACCGGCAGCAGCAGCGACGCGGAGTTGGCCAGGTGGCCGCAGGCGTACACGTGCGGCTTGGGGCGCATGCCGGAGCGGGTCACCGTGGCCAGCACGACCGGCGTCAGCAGCACCACGGTGGCGTCCAGGCTCAGCACCGCGGTCACCACCGACGCGACCACGAACACCAGTCCCAGCAGCCGCTGCGGCGAGCTCCTGCTCAACCGCCCGACCACCGCACCGGCGAAGCCGAACACCCCGTCCTCGTCGGCCAGCTGCGCCAGAACCAGCACCGCCGCCAGGAAGCCGACCGTCGGAGCGAGCATGACCAGCTCGCTGCCGGCCTCGTGCCAGGGCACCAACCCGAGCACGACCACCAGCAGCGCCGCCGGGCCCGCGGCCACCACCTCCGGCAGGCCGCCCGGCCGCGCCACCGCGAACATCAGCACCGCGATCAGGAGCAGCACCGACGCCCACGCGGTCACCGGGGCATCGTGGACCACCGCCGGCGTGCCCGCTCGCCGGCCGCCGGCTGAGCGACTGCTGCGCCGCCGTGGAACGATCGCCGCGATGAGCGGCTTCGACACCGAGCACCTGCACCGCCTGGTGCCCTTCTCCGCCGAGCTCGGCATCCGGGTGGTCGCCGCCGCGCCGGACGCCGTGCGGTTGGAGCTCGACTGGCAGGCACGGCTGTGCACCGCGGACGGTGTGCTGCACGGCGGCGCGTTGATGAGCCTGGCCGACACCGCCGGTGCCGTCGGCGCCTTCCTCAACCTTCCGGACGGCGCACCGGGCACCGCCACCGTGGACTCCACGACGCACCTGCTCGGCGCCGTCCGCGAGGGCACGGTGAGCGCGCTCGCCACGCCGTTGCACAGCGGGGGCATGCTCATCGTGGTGGAGACCGAGCTCCGCAACGGTCACGGCAAACTCGTCGCCAAGACCACTCAAACCCAAGCGATACTGCGGCCGCGGCCCACATCCGGATAGCCCTCGCGCGGATGGTGCGGGTTGCCCGCAGCCAGGCTGCGGGCAGGTCCGACGCTCGCACGGGCTTTCGCCGACGACGCATCGGCCCCCGATCGGGAGGGTAGGTCTGACCCCGCCCTGGTCCCGTGGAGGTGTCATGAAGAAGATCGCTTCGGAATCTCTGGTCGAGAGGCTCGCCGACTGGGGAGTCGACACGATCTTCGGCTTGCCCGGCGACGGCATCAACGGACTGTTCGAGGCGCTGCGCCGGCACCAGGACCGGATCCGTTTCGTCCTCGTGCACCACGAGGAGGCGGCGGCGTTCATGGCCTGCGCCTACGCGAAGACCACCGGCCGGCTCGGCGTGTGCATCGCGACGTCGGGGCCCGGTGGCGTGCACCTGCTCAACGGCCTGTACGACGCCAAGCTCGACCACCAGCCGGTGCTGGCGATCACCGGCATGCAGGAGACGTCGCTGCTGGGCACCGGGTACCAGCAGGAGGTCCACCTGGAGAAGCTGTACGAGAACGTGGCCGACTACGACGTCATGGTCACGAACCCGGCCTCGGTGGCCACGCTGACGGACCTGGCCGTCAAGCACGCCCTGACCCGGCGCACGGTCAGCCACATCACGTTCCCCAACGACCTCCAGGTCGCCGACGCGGACGCGGATCCGTGGCAGCACGTCGCCCCGGCCCGGGCGCCGGTCACCGCGCCGGTCTACCGGCCGGCGCCGATGCGGCCGCGGGAGGACGAGCTGCGGGCGGCGGCGGACGTCCTCGACTCCGGGCAGAAGATCGCGATCCTCGCCGGTGCCGGGGCGCTGCACGCCGGCGCGGAACTGCTCGCGGTGGCCGAGCGGCTGGGCGCGCCGATCGTGAAGACGCTGCCCGGCAAGGCGTGCGTCCCGGACGACTCGCCCTACACCACCGGCGGGATCGGGTTGCTGGGCACGAAGCCGTCGGAGCAGCTGATGGACGAGATCGACACGCTGCTCATGGTCGGGACCAACTTCCCCTACACCAAGCACCTGCCGGAGGCCGGCAAGGTCAGGGTCGTCCAGATCGAGGCGGACCCCGTCCGGGCCGGCAACCGCATGCCGACCGAGGCGCCGGTCATCGGGGACAGCCGGGAGGCGCTGGCGGCGCTGCTGCCGATGCTGGACACCCACCAGGACCGCGGTTTCCTGACCTCCTGCCAGGAGCGGATGGCCACGTGGCGCGACGACATGGCCGCGCTGCAGGACGCGAACCGCGACCCGATCGCCCCGCAGTATCTGATGAGCGTGATCGACCGGCACGCCGCCGACGACGCGATCCTCACCTGTGACTCGGGCACTATCGCGACCTGGGCGGCCCGCCACTGGACGATCCGCGGCGGCCGCGAGTTCTACCTGTCCGGCAACCTCGCCACGATGGCCCCGGGCCTGCCGTATGCGGTCGCGGCCCAGTGGGCGCACCCGGGACGGCAGGTGTGCGCGTTCGTCGGCGACGGCGGCTTCGCGATGCTGATGGCCGAGTTCCTCACCGCGGCGCGGCACCGGCTGCCGATCAAGGTGTTCATCAACAACAACGGCGCGTACGGGCAGATCCTGTGGGAGCAGATGGTGCTCGGCTATCCGGAGTTCGGCGTGCGGCACTCGAGCATCGCCGACTACGCGCCCTGGGCCGCGTCCTGCGGCGGCTACGCCGCCAAGGTGGAGAAGGCGTCCGAGCTCGACCGGGTCGTCGCCGAGGCGCTGGCGCACGACGGGCCGGCGCTGGTCGACTGCAACGTCGACCCGGACGAGCCGCCGATGCCGGGCACGGTGTCCTACGAGCAGGCCAAGCATTTCGCGCAGGCCTTCCTGCGTGGTCAGCCGCGGCGGGTCGCGATCGCCACCACGCTGTTCAAGGACAAGCTGCAGCAGCAGGGATGGACCTCATGATCAGGCGCGGCGCCCCGGCCACGCCGGTCGACGAGGCCGTGGTCGGCATCGACCGGCTGCTGCGCAACGTCGAGCACGGCCGGTTCGAGCGGACCTTGTCCGGCCTGACCGCGGTCGGCGCCCTCGTCACCGCGGCCGAGATCTGGATGGAGCACGACCGGGCCAGCTTCGGCAACCGGATGATGTGGCTGCCGGTGGCGCTCGGACCGGTCGGCGCGGCCGCCGGGGTGGCCGGGGTGTTCAGCCGGCGGGCGGCGAAGACCGCGTTGCCGCTGGCGTCCGCGGCGATCATCGCCAACGGGCTGCAGGGCACATACCTGCACATCCGCGGGATCGCGCAGCGACCCGGGGGCTGGCGGCTGGCCCGCTACAACGCCGAGATGGGGCCGCCGCTGTTCGCGCCGCTGCTGGTGACCATGGTCGGAGGGATGGGACTGCTGGCCGCGGTGCTGCGGCGGGAGCGCTGATGCGGCGCCGCACCGGCACCACGCCCGGTGACCAGGGCCGGTTCGCCGGCTACGACGTCCTCGCCCAACTGTCCACCTGGGACGAGGTCACCGCCGGCGTGGTGCTGCGCCGGCTCGGACCGCCGCAGCCGCTGCGGTTCTTCTCGCCGGCCGAGCAGGCGACCGCGACCGCGCTGCTCGACCACCTGCTCGACCAGTGGGACGAGCCGAAGGTGCCGGTGCTCGCGATGATCGACCAGCGGCTGGTCGAGGGCAGTACCGACGGCTGGCACTACGCGGACATGCCCACCGACGATGAGGCCTGGCGGCTCACAGTGTCCTTCTTGGACGCGGATGCGGTCGCCGCGCACGGGCGAGGCTTCGTCGAGCTGACCCGGGACGAGCAGGCGCTGGTGATCCAGGGCGTCCAGGACCGGGTCGGCGACGACTGGCACGGCCTGCCGGCGGGGCACGTGTGGAGCCTGTGGACCCGCTACGCCTGTACGGCCTTCTACGCCCATCCCTGGTCCTGGAACGAGATCGGCTTCGGCGGTCCGGCCTATCCGCGCGGCTACAAGAACGTCGGCCTGGACAAGCGGGAGCCCTGGGAGCGGCCGGAGGTCGGCGCCCGCGACCCGATCCCCGACGTGCAACGGGCCAGTCGCGAACGCCGGAACAGGGCGGAGGCCGGTCGATGAGCGTCGTCCGGGATCGCAACGAGTCGGCCTGGCTGCTGCCGAACGACGGCACCCGGACCAATCACCGGCTGCGCCGGGACATGCGCCGGCACGCCGACGCCGACGAGGTGGACATCGCCATCGTCGGGTGCGGCGCCGGCGGCGGGGTGCTGGCCCAGCGGCTGGCCAGGGCCGGCTGGTCGGTCGTCGCGCTCGACGCCGGGCCGTTCTGGGATCCGGACGCCGACTGGGTCAGCGACGAGGCCGGCTCGCACCACCTCTACTGGACCGAGCCGCGCGTCATCGACGGCACCGACCCGGTGCCGCTCGGGTCGAACAACTCCGGCCGCGGGGTGGGCGGCTCGATGGTGCACTTCGCCGGGTATGCTCCGCGGCTGCACCCCAGTGACTTCCGAACGTCCACACTGGACGGTGTCGGCGCCGACTGGCCGATCGGGTACGACGACCTCAAGCCCTACTACGAGCAGCTGGAGGCGGAGCTGCCGGTGGCCGGCCAGGACTGGCCGTGGGGCGACCCGCATGCCTACCGGCAGTCGCCGCACCCGATCGGCGGCAACGGCGAGGTCTTCGTCCGCGGCGCGCAGCGGTTGGGCATCGAGGTCCGGGTCGGGCCTGTGGCGATCAGCAACGGCCGGTTCGGCAACCGGCCGCACTGCATCTACCGCGGCTTCTGCCTGCAGGGCTGCAAGGTCAACGCGAAGGCCTCGCCGCTGATCACGCACGTTCCGGACGCGCTGGCGCACGGCGCCGAGGTCCGGGCGGACAGCATGGTCAGTGCCGTCGTGGTGGACGAGCGCAGCGGGCTGGCGACCGGCGTCCGCTACGTCCGCGGCGGCGTCGAGCGGTTCCAGCGGGCCCGCATGGTCGCCGTCGCCGGCTACTCGATCGAGACACCCCGGCTGCTGCTCAACTCGGCCAGCCGCCGCTTCCCGGACGGCCTGGCCAACGACTTCGACCAGGTCGGCCGCTACCTGATGGTGCAGGGGGCCCCGCAGACCGCCGGCCGGTACGCCGAGGAGGTGCGGGCGTACAAGGCGCCGCCGCCGGAGGTGTCGACCGAAGCCTTCTACGAGACCGAGCCGGGCAAGCCGTACCGGCGGGGCTTCGCGATCCAGTGCGTCTCCCCGCTGCCGATCACGTTCGCCGAGCACGTCAGCGCGCAGGGCTACTGGGGCGCGGCGCTGCGCGAGTACATGCGGGACTACGTGCACTGGGCGAACCTCGGGGCGCTGTGCGAGTTCCTGCCGCTCCCGGACAACCGGGTCACGCTCGACGAGCAGACCGACCGGCACGGCCTGCCGATCGCGCATTTCTCCTACTCCCAGGGCGACAACGACCGCGCCCTGATGAAGGCCGCGCAGGACACCATGGAGGCCATCCACCGGGCCGCCGGCGCCGAGGAGGTCATCACCATCAACCGGTATGCGCACCTGGTCGGTGGTTGCCGGATGGCGGCCGACGAGCGCTCCGGCGTCGTCGACGCCGATCAGCGCACGTTCGCCGTCCCCAACCTCTACATCACCGACGGCTCGGTGCTGCCGACCCAGGGCAGCGCCAACCCGGCGCTCACCATCATGGCGCTGTCCGCCCGGGCCGCGGACCGGCTCGTCGCGGGCCAGCGGTCGGGGGTGCGGCGGTGAGCGGGGACACCTCGGTGCGGGAGCTGGCCGTCTCCGTCTACACGGTGCCGACCGACCAGCCCGAGGCCGACGGGACGCTGGCGTGGTCGCAGACCACGCTGGTGGTCGTGCAGCCGACCGCCGGCGACCGGACCGGGCTCGGCTGGACCTACGGTCCGGCGGCCTGCGCCGACGTGATCGAGGACGTGCTCCGGGGTGTCGTCGTCGGCCGCGACGGGCTGGACGTGCCCGGGCTGTGGAGCGGCATGGTCCGGGCCTGCCGCAACCTCGGCCGCCCCGGCGTCGTGTCGATGGCGGTCGCCGCCGTGGACATCGCGCTGTGGGACCTGAAGGCCAAACTGCTCGACCTGCCGCTGTGCCGGCTGCTCGGCCGGGTCCAGCCGGACGTACCGGTCTACGGCAGCGGCGGTTTCACCACCTACGACGAGCCGACGATGGTCCGGCAGCTGGAGCACTGGGTCGGCGAGCTCGGCATACCGCGGGTGAAGATCAAGATCGGCGAGTCGTGGGGTGACCGGCCGGAGCGCGACCTGGCCCGGATCGCCGCCGCCCGCAAGGCGATCGGACCGGACGCCGAGCTGTACGTCGACGCCAACGGCGGCTACACCCGCAAGCAGGCCGTGCGGATGGCCGCCGCGTGGGCCGAGCACGACGTGCGCTGGTTCGAGGAGCCGGTGTCCTCCGACGACCTCGTCGGGCTGGCGCGGGTCCGGGACGGGGTCAGCGCCGACGTGGCCGCCGGCGAGTACGGCTACGACATCGCCTACTTCGAGCGGATGGCGCCGGTGGTGGACTGCCTGCAGGCCGACGTGACCCGCTGCGCCGGCATCACCGAGTGGCTGCGCGTCGCCGCCGTGGCCGCGGCCCACGGCCTGCAGGTCTCCGGGCACTGCGCACCCAACCTGCACGCGCACCCGGCCGCCGCCGTCGCCAACCTGCGCCACCTGGAATACTTCCACGACCACGTGCGGATCGAGCACCTGCTCTTCGACGGCGCGCTCGCGCCCGACGGGGGCGCCGTGCACCCGGATCAGGGCCGCCCCGGCATCGGGCTGGTGCTCGACCACTCGGCCGCCGACCCCTACCGCCGGCGCTGATCCACTCGGCGGTCAGCTCTCGCTGAGCAGCTGGACGCGCAGGGTCCGCAGCGTCGCGGCGAGCAGCCGGGAGACCTGCATCTGGGAGATGCCCAGCCGTTCGGCGATCTGCGTCTGGGTCATCTCGCCGAAGAACCGCAGCTGCAGGATCCGCTGCTCGCGCACGGGCAGCCGCGCGAGCAGCGGTATCAGCGCCTCGTGCAGCTCCACCCGCTCGAGCGCCGAGTCGTCGGCTCCGACCCGTTCGGACAGGGGATGGCCGCTCGGGCTCGGTGCCTCCAGGGACTCCGTCGATCGGCAGCCGAGGCAGTCGATCGCGGCGACGACCCGGTTCTGCGGCTGCTGCAGCCGGTCGGCGAGCTCGCGCATCGTCGGGGACCGGCCGAGTTCCTGGGTCAGCTCGCTCAGGCATCGGCTCGCCGAGACGGCGAGGTCGCGCAGGCCGCGCTCCACCCGCACCGACCAGGTGTAGTCCCGGAAGTGCCGCCGGATCTCGCCCAGGATCGTGGGACCGGCGAAGGTGGCGAACTCGACGCCGCGGCCGGGGTCGAAGCGGTCGACCGCCTTCACCAGCCCGACGGTGCCGACCTGGACCAGGTCCTCCGTGGGCTCGCCGCGGTTGGCGTACCGGTAGGCGAAGTAGCGCACCATCGGCAGGTGGAGCTCGATCAGCCGCTGCCGCACCGGCTCACGCCGCGGATCGTCCGGCGGCAGCGCCGCCAGGGCGGCGAACAGCTCCCTGGCCACGCTTCGGCGCCCGTCCGCCTGCCGACCGAGGACGAACGGGCCCGCCTGGGGAACCGGACTCACGCAGCGTGGCCCGGACGGTCGGGGAACCCCTCCATGCGAACGAGTCTTCTCGGCCGGGACCCGCGCCGGCCTCCGTAGTAGTCCGCAGAACATGTCGGTGCCTGGCCGCGGCTGTGCACCGATCGCGTTGCCCGCGACAGGACTGCGGTGAACCCGCAGACAGCGCCGGCGAGTCGGTTGGGTTCGCACCCGCTGGGCAGGCGGACGGAGTGACGCGAGTCGACCTGCCGGCGCCGGCCACCCGAGCGGAGCCGTGGCGCGGTGCGGCGCTGGCGGCGGCGCTGGCGTCCCGAGTGGACGGTGAGGTGCTTCGACAGTGGCTGCTGCGGGCTGGCCGGCAACTTCGGCTTCCAGCCCGGGCATCTCCAGGTCAGCGTCGACTGCGCGGAGCGGGTGCTGCTCCCGCGGCTGCGGGAGTCCGCTGCGGACACCGTGGTGGTGGCGGACGGGTTCAGCTGCCGCACGCAGATACACCAGCTCGACAGCGGCGGTCGGGAGGGCGTGCACCTGGCCGAGGTGCTGGCCGCGGCGCTGCACGACGACCCCGCACCGCCGGGGCAGCCGCCCGAGCGGGCGTACGGCCGGCGGCCTACCCAGCCGCCGGCGGCGGCGTCCCTCGCCACGCTGGCCGCCGGCGCGGCGGCCGTCACCGCGCTGGCCGCCGGCGCGGCGGCCGTCACCGCGCTCGCCCGGTGGCAGCGCGCGTCCCGCTCCGCCCGGCGCCGGGAACGATAGGCGTGGTGCCCGGCCGGTCGCGGGGTAAGGGCATCCCAGGAGGTGAGAGCCATGCCGGCCAGCAAGGAGCTGCCGTCGACCCTGCAACGCTCGCCGAAGAAGGCGCAGGAGACCTGGTCCAAGGCGCACGACTCGGCGGTGAAGGAGTATGGCGAGGGTCAGCGCGCGCACCGCACCGCGTTCGCCGCACTGAAGCACTCGTTCGAGAAGGTGGGTGACCACTGGGAGCCCAAGGGCCGCAAGGGCCCGTCCGACAAGCAGGCGGCCCGGTCGACGCCGGCGTCCCGCGGGTCCCGGTCGACCGCCGGCGGGGTGGATGCCAACGCGTCCAAGGCACACCTGATGGACCTCGCGAAGCGACTGGACGTCAGCGGCCGGTCCCGGATGACCAAGGACGAGCTGGTGAGCGCGATCAAGAAGGCGAACAACCGGAAAGACCGCGAAGGCCCGGTAGCCGGGTTCGGGAGGACTAGCGGCCGCCGGGCCGGGTAGTCCCCCGGCATGGGTCAGCCGAAGCAGCAGCAGGAACCGCCCGGCATCCAGTCCGAGATGGATCCGGTGCCCGACTCCGGGGAGACCAGCTACCGGGGCTCCGGCAAGCTCACCGGCAAGGTGGCGGTGATCACCGGCGGGGACAGCGGGATCGGCCGGGCGGTCGCCATCGCGTACGCGCGGGAAGGCGCCGACGTCCTCATCGCCTACCTGAGCGAGGACGACGACGCGGCCGAGGTCGCCAAGCTCGTCGAGGAGGCCGGGCGCCGCGCCGTGCTCGTCCGTGGCGACCTGTCCGAGCCGCAGCACTGCCGGGACGTCATCGCGCGGGCCGTGGACGAGTTCGGGCGCATCGACGTGCTGGTGAGCAACGCCGCATACCAGATGACCCACGAGTCGCTGGAGGACATCCCGGACGACGAGTGGGGCTACACGTTCCGGACCAACGTCGAGGCGATGTTCCACCTCGTCAAGGCGGCCGTCCCGCACATGCCGCCGGGTTCGTCGATCATCGGCAGCTCGTCGGTGAACTCGGACATGCCCTCACCGACGCTCGCGCCCTACGCGGCGACGAAGGCGGCGATCGCCAACTTCACCGCGAGCCTGGCGCAGCTGCTGGGGCCGCAGGGGATCCGGGTCAACAGCGTGGCGCCGGGACCGATCTGGACGCCGCTGATCCCGTCGACCATGCCGCCGGAGAAGGTCGAGAACTTCGGCTCGGACACGCCGCTGGGACGGGCGGGCCAGCCGGCCGAGCTCGCCCCGGCGTACGTGCTGCTCGCCTCCGACGACGGCAGCTACATCTCCGGCGCGCGCGTCCCGGTCACCGGCGGCCGCCCGGTCCTCTGACGAGCCCGAGCGGCCCGTGCCGAGCCGGTCACCGCCGCGGCCGGGCCGCCTGCCGGCGCGGCTCGCCGGCCAGCGTGGGGGCCGAGCGCCCGGTGTGCGGGTCAGGAGGCCGGCGCGGAGTGCGGGGCCCGGACGGCGGCCACCGCCTCCTGCTGGCTGAGCGCGGACCCGGTCTCGTACGGCTCGTCGAAGCGGTCTCCCAGCGCCGCGCGGACCTCGTCGAGCAGCGCGTCCTCGTCCCGCCGGAGCAGCGGCCAGGGGCGCAGCCCGACCCGCCGGCGCAGGCCGTCGGCCGCCCCGGCCAGCAGCGCCGCCCGGCGGAGATCGCCCTCGACGTACGCCAGCCGCGCGAACGCGCCGAGGCACAGCGTCACGCTGCGGGTGCTGTGCGCCGAGAGGCTCAGCTCCAATCCCTCCTCCATCGGAGCCCTCGCTTCCTCCAGCCGGCCCTGCGCCACTGCGATCGTGCCCAGGTAGACCCGGGACACGGCGGCGAGCCAGGCGTTGTCGAGGGACTCGGCCAGCTCCCGCATCTCCGTCAGGTGCGGCCGGGCGTCGTCGTACCGACCGATGGTCATCTCCACGAGGCCCGTGGTGTAGGCCGCGATCGCGGTCCAGAACGGCTCGTCCTGGGGACGCAGCTCCTCCAGTGAGGCCGAGGCCCCGTGGAGATAGCTCTCGAAGTCGCCGTCGATGCTCGACGCCCAGGCCCTCACCAGCCGCGACACGGCACGGACGAAGGGATCCTCGATGCCGTCGAGCAGCTGCGCCAGCCGGTCGCAGGCCGCCAGCACCATGTGGTCGTCGCCCACCTCGAGGCCGGTCGCCGTTGCCGTCCAGGCCAGATCGACCTGAGCCGCGAGGTCGAAGGAGTCGGCGGCGGGCAGCAGCTGGCCGACCCAGGAGCTGGCCTCGCCGAGATGGTCCCGCAGGAACCAGAACAGCCAGAGGACCCGGAACAGGTGCGGCAGCGGCCCGGTGTCGTTGTCCAGATACCAGCCCACGGCGGCGGCCAGGTTGCCCTGGTCGTCGTCCAGGCGCTGGCACCACTCGCGCTGGCCGGCACCACGCAGCGGCCGGTCCGCCTGCTCGGCCAGCGCCCGGAAGTAGTCCGCATGCCGGCGGCGGATCTCGGCGGCGTCGGGCCGGTCGGCCAGCCGCTCGGCCAGGAACGTGCGGATGGTCTCCAGCATCCGCAGCCGCGGCCCGTCCTGGGCGGCCGGGTCGAGGTAGATGAGGCTGTGTCGGGCCAGCGCGTCGAACCGGTCCAGCGCCTCGTCCTCGTCCAGGCCGGCCACCCCGGCGGCGGCCTGCGCCGTCCAGCCGTTCACGAACACCGCCGCGACCTCGAGCAGCGACCGTTCGGCGTCGTCGAGCAGGCCGACGCTCCACTCCACCGTGGCTCGCAGGGTGCGTTGCCGCTCGGGCAGGTCGACCGCGCCGGTCCCGAGCGCGTCCAGCGACGTGGCGAGCCGGCGGAGCAGGGCGTTCGGGTCGAGCAGCCGGATACGGGCGGCGGCCAGCTCGATCGCCAGCGGCAGGCCGTCCAGCCGCCGGCAGATCTCCGCCACCGCCGCCGCGTTGCTGTCGGTGAGGGCGAAGCCCGGCCGGGCCGCGCGGGCCCGGTCCACGAAGAGCGCGACCGCCGGCGACGCCGCCAGCTCGGCCACCGGTGCGCCGGTGAGGTCGGCGGGCAGCGACAGCGGCGGCACCGGATACTCGTGCTCCGCCCGCAGCCCGAGCACCGTACGGCTGGTGGCCAGCACCACCACGCCGGGACAGCGGACGAGCAGGGCATCGACGTCGCCGGCCGCCTCGACCACCTGCTCGAGGTTGTCGAGGATCAGCAGCCACCGGTCGTCGCCGAAGTATTCGGCCAGGGCCTCCAGCGGCGAGCCCGACCCGGCCAGCTCGACCCCCACCGCCCGGGCGACCCCGGCCAGCACCAGCTCGGGTTCGGTGACCGCCGCCAGCGGCACGAACGCGGTCCGCCCCTGGTACCCGTCGGCCAGCCGGTCGGCCACCGCCACCGCGAGCCGGGACTTGCCGATCCCACCGAGACCGGTGAGGGTCACCAGCCGTACGTCCGGGCCGGCGAGCAGGTCGGCCACCGCGTCGATGTCCCGGTCCCGCCCGACCAGCGACGTCAGGTCCACCGGGAGCGGGCGCGGTCCGTGCGGGCGGGGTGCCGGCGCGCCGGCGGCCGGGTGTGGCTGCCCGGCGGCGAACCGCTCGCTCAGCAGCGTGGCCAGGTCGTCGCGGACCAGCCGGCCGAGCTCGCGGGCGGTGCGGAAGTGCCGGTACGAGTCCCGACCTTCCGCCTCGATCCGGGACAGCATCTCGGCCAGCCGTGGCTCGCGGTCCGGCGCCGGTTCCTTGACGTACAGCAGCCGCGGGAACCGTTCCGAGAGCCGGAACTCGTCCTCGAGGCCGGAGATGTCCATGCCCGGCCCGACCCAGCCGTACCGCTGCCAGTACAGGCCGATGAACACGTCGCTCTGCGCCAGGTAGGCCCGGTAGAGCTCCTGGGGCGGGTGCGGCCGTGCCCCGAGCTCGAACATCACCGGCGTCAACCGCAAGGCGGTGATCGCCCGCGAGACCGCCCGTCGCTCCTCGGCCAGCTCGCCCAGCGTGGAGCTCACGAACACCCGCAGCCGCTGGTCCGGGGTTCGGATGACCTCCCCTGCCGGCCGGTCCTGGCTCTGCGACAGTCCCCGGTCCGCTTCCACCGTGCAAGTCTCGAATGCGCCGGCCGCACCGGCAAGCATTTGCCGAACGGGCCCGGAGCGGCCACCGCCCCGGCATAGGCTCCGCCCGTGACCACCCTCCGGCCACACCCGCACGGCAGCCACGCCGCCGCCCGCGACCACTGCCTCAGCCCGGCCCGCGCGGTGGACCGGCCCACCGGGTCGTCCCGCTACGGGCGCATGTTCCCGGGCCTCGACCCGCTGGGCACCGACCCCGGGCTGCTGATGCACGCCGGCGAGACCGGCGGGATCTGCGACGCCGCCGCGGTCCTGGGCGGGGCGGGCCACGGCGACGACGCCACCGAGGCCGCCGGCTGGCCGTTCTTCGGCCAGCTGATCGCGCACGACATCACCGCCGACCGCTCGCCGATCGCGACCGGCGGGGTCGACCCGCTGGCGCTGCGCAACGCCCGTGCACCCAAGCTCAACCTGGAGATGCTCTACTCGGACGGCCCGATCGGCTCGCCGTTCCTGTTCGACGTCGCCGACCCGGCGAAGTTCCTGCTCGGCCCGGACGGCGGCGACGTGCCGCGCAACCGGCAGGGCGTGGCGCTGATCGGCGACCCTCGCAACGACGTGCACCTGTTCTCGCTGAGCCTGCACGTCGCGCTGCTGCATGCGCACAACCGGATCGTCGACCTGCTGCGCGCCGACGGGGTGCCCGAGCCCGAGCTCTTCGGCCGGGCCAGGACCACGCTCACCTGGCACGTCCAGTGGATCGTGGTGCACGACTTCCTGCCCCGGCTGGTCGGGGCGAGCCTGGTCGAGCAGGTGCTCGCGGAGGGCGGCCGGTGGTTCACGCCGGCGCTGCACCAGGCGTACATCCCGCTGGAGTTCGCCGACGCGGCCTACCGGTACGGGCACGGGCAGATCCGGCACACCTACCGGCTGGCCGAGGGTGGTCCTGCCGTGCCGCTGTTCCCCGACCTGGTCGGGTTCGGGCCGGTCGCCGCCGACCGCCGGCTTGATCTCAGCCAGGTCTTCGACGTGCCGGGTCGCCCGCCGGCGCAGCGGGCCAAGCGCCTCGACGGCCGGCTCGCCGCCAGCCTGATCGGGCTGCCCGAGCAGGTCACCGGCGCGGTGGACACCGCCGCCTACCGCTCGCTCGCCGTCCGGGACCTGCTGCGCGGGGACACGACCGGGCTGCCCAGCGGCGAGGCGGTCGCCGGCCTCATCGGGGTGCCGGCGCTGACCGCCGACGAGGTCGAGCCGGCGTGGCCGGGCGGCACACCGCTGTGGTTCTACGTCCTCAAGGAGGCCGAACACCGCGGCGGCGGCGACCGGCTCGGCCCGGTCGGCGGCCTGATCGTGGCGGAGGTCCTGATCGGCCTGCTGCGGGCCGACCCGACCAGCTACCTGAGCCTGGAGCCGGACTGGCAGCCGGACCTCCCGGCGGCCGGCCCGGGCTTCGGCCTGGCCGACCTGCTCACCCTCGGCATTCACCGCGACCGCCCGACGCCACCCCCTACTCCGGCCTGACGGCGCCGCGTCGACACGTCACGGCCGGGTCGTCGGCCGCCTGCCACTCGCGCAGCGGCGCGCCGGCCTCGGCCCGGCCGTCCGGAGGACCATCCTCACTCGGCGACCACCAGGAGTGGCCGTCCCTACGTCGCGAGAGGTGAACCATGACCCGACAGGCCGTGTCCAGCGAGCAGGCGCCCGCCGCGCTCGGTCCGTACAGCCAGGCGATCGTCGCCGGTGGCTTCGTGTTCTGCTCCGGCACGGCCGGGATCGACCCGGCGACCGGTGTCGCGGCAGACGGGATCGAGGCGCAGACCGAGCAGGCGCTGCGGAACCTCGCCGCCGTGCTGGAGGCGGCCGGCGCGTCGATGGCCGACCTGGTCAAGACGACGATCTTCTACGCGGACGTGGACGACTTCGCGCGGCTCAACGAGGTCTACGCCCGGCACATGCCCGACCCGCCGCCGGCACGGTCCGCCCCGGCGAACGTCCGGCTGCCGCACGGACTGCTCGTGTCGATCGAGGCGATCGCCGCCGTGCCGGCGCGGTGACGCTCAGAGCGAGCCACCGAGCTCGTCCTCGATGTGCACGCGGATGATCTGGTCGAACGAGGTCTCGGCGGTGAACCCGAGGCGTCTGGCCCTGCTCGCGTCGAGGGCCGGGGCCCAGGTCTCGACGATGCGCATGATCGACTCGTCCGGCTCCCGGCGGATCAGCCGGACGGCCCGGTCTCCGGCGACCCGGCGCAGCGCCTCGATCTGCTCCGCCACGGTGGCGCTGAGGCCGGGCATGGACAGCGTCCGCCGCGGGCCCACGTCCCGGCCGTCGAGCGTCGCCGCGCGGATCAGGAACTCGACCGCCGAGCGGGGCGAGGCGTGCCAGTGCCGGACCGTGTCCGGGACCGGCAGCACCGCCTCCTGCCCGACCAGCGGCTCGCGCAGGATGCTGGAGAAGAACCCGGATGCGGCCTTGTTGGGCCGGCCGGGGCGGATGCAGATCGTCGGCAGTCGGAGCCCGATGCCGTCGACGAACCCGCGCCGGGTGTAGTCGGCCAGCAGGAGCTCGCCGATCGCCTTCTGCGTGCCGTAGCTGGTGAGCGGGGTCTCCTGGAAGTCCTCCGGGATGGGGTCGGGCAGCGGCGGCCCGTAGACCGCGATCGAGGACGTGAAGACCAGGCGCGGGCGGTATCCGTCGGCGGCCCGAACGGCCTCGAGCAGGGCCCGGGTGCCGTCCAGGTTCACCCGGTAGCCCTTCTCGAAGTCCGATTCCGCCTCGCCGGAGACCACCGCCGCCAGATGGACGATCAGGTCGGGCCGGTTCTCGATCAGGCGCTCGGCCCCGCCCGGCGCGGCCAGGTCGGCCGAGACCACCTCGGCCCGCCCGTCCCGACTCGCCGGAGCGACCACGTCGACGAGGGTCAACCGCTCGATCTCGCGGCCGCCGACGTTGCCGTCGGCCACCAGCCGGTCCGTCAGCTTGCGGCCGATCATCCCGGCCGCGCCGACGATCAGCACGTGCATGCGGCACCCCTCCCGACGCTCGATCGAACCGGTCGCGTCGCACGCTAGCGGCCGTCGGCGTTCGTCCGGTTCGGGCCACGGGGAGGGCCGCGGTCTGGTTGCGTGGGGACCGACGTCGACGAGGAGGGTATCGATGGTGACGCTGTGGCCGGTGGGACGGAAGGTGCCGGCCGTACGAGCACGACGACTGGTTCGACCTGTACGCAGCGGTCCGGCAGTTGGTCGACGCAGTCGCCGCCGCCCGCCCCTGACCGTCCCCAGTGGACGGTCAGCTACCGTCCACCAGCCGGCCGGGCCGCCGCAGCAGGGCGTGCGCGGCGGTGAGCAGGCGGCCGGCGTCGCGTCCGCCGTCGGCGGTGGGGTCAGCTCGGCGGCCTGCGCGACCTGTCGATCCAGGCGAGGTAGTGGCTGGCGAACGGCTCCTGCTCGGCGACGGCGGTCCGGAGCTGCGCGGCGACGCGGGTTGCCTGCCCGACGAGCGCGTCCGGATAGCCGAGCCGCACGCACTTGACGCTAGTCCGGGGGGTGGGGTCCGGTCTGGGTGGGTAGGACGGTGGGATGGGGAGTGCGGAGTCGGGATGAGCCGGTATGACCCGGACCTCGGTCCGGTACGCAGCGCGCTGACACTGCGGCTCTGGCTGGCCGGATTCGGGCTGGTCGTCTGCGCGGCCGGCGCCGCGATCAGCTTCGCCGCCGGCACGGTCTGGCTGGGGATCGTCCTTCTCGTGCTGGCGGTCGTCGCCGTGGTCGACATCGTCGTCGTGGCCCGCCGCAAGCGCCGCGGCGAGCCCGGCTGACGACCGTCCAGACCGGACGCGCACTTCTCGGCCGTCAGCCCTCCTCGGCGGTGGCCTCGTGCGGCGCGCCAACCGGCTTGGACTCCGGTGATCCGCGCTGCCGGAGGTAGATCGAGAACAGCACGGCGGAGCAGACCGCGAGGAACTCCGACTGCCAGTTCTGCAGGGTGCGGTTCCAGAAGTCGGCCGAGGTCGCGTAGCCGGTCCAGCTCACCGGGTCGGAGAACTGACCGAGCTGCTCGGCGTTGTAGGCTGCCCGGCCGGCGACCGACTGCGCGAGCAGCGAGCCGAGGAAGAACAGCCCCATCACGGTGGCGAGCGACCGGGAGTAGACCGCGGTCCGCCAGCCGCCGAGCCGGGCCCAGGTCGGCGAGTCCTCGTCCGCGTGCCGGCCGACCTTCTGCTGCTCGTCGGACTCCGTGCCCACCTCGTCGGGCTTCTTCGACTCGGTCGAGCCGCGCTGCACCAGCCAGACGGTCACCAGGATCATGAGGAAGAACTGCAGGTACTCCGACTGCCAGTTCTCGGCCACGTCGACGGCGAAGCTCGAGGACGTCACGTACGCCCAGAACGAGATCCGCTCGGCTCCGGAGCTGAGCTGGTCCTGGTTGTAGCGCGCGAGCCCGGAGACCGCCTGGCCGAGCAGCGCGAGCAGGAAGATCGTCCCGAAGAACAGCGACAGCCCGTTGTCACGCAGGAACCGCTTCACCGGTGCACCAGCCCGAGCACGATGAAGTACGCCAACCCCAGCACCAGGAGGACCAGCAGCGTGACGAACAGCGCGCGCACCTAGCCGGACACCTCGCAGTCGTACGGACGGCCGGGCCTGGCCGTGCAGCCGGCGGCGCTCACCCGCCAGTCGCCGTCGATCTTGGTCAGGAACAGCGTGTCGGCCCCGGCCTTGACCTGGGCCCGGTCGCTCCAGACCTCGACCTGGCCGACCGGGCCGGCGCCGGGCAGGCGGAGGTCGCCGACCGCCTGCGGGCAGGTCTGGTCGCCGGTCACCGCCGACTCCGCGGCCGCGGGCGTGAGCAGGCGGCACAGCGTCGTGGCGTCCTTCGCCCGAGCGGCGGCCAGCCAGTCGTCCGCGGCCCTGGTCACCCCGTCCGTGCCCGGCGCCGCGCAGGCAGTGGTGAGCGCCAGCACGCCCGCACCGACCAGCAGAGCCCGCAGCACGCCGGGAACGGTACCCCCGGCCGGGTGCGCGCTACCCTGCGGCGCGCGGTCAGCCGCGGTCCGGCAGCCGGCGGGTCTTCACCGCGGTGCCGTACGCGCAGATCTCCTGCCACCCACCGCCGATCTCGGTCGCGTCGAAGCGCATCGCGAGGACGGCGTCGGCGCCCCGGGCGGTCGCTTCCTCCTCCAGCCGCTGCTGGGCCTGCAGGCGGCTCTCGACCAGCATCTTGGTCTGCCCGCGCAGCTCGCCGCCGACCAGCGACTTGAGTCCGGCCCCCACCTGGGAGCCGACGTGCCGGGACCGTACGGTGAGCCCGAAGACCTCACCGAGCACCTCGGTCACCTCGGAGCCGGGCAGGTCGTTCATCGTCGAGATCAGCATGGCGGCGCCTCCCTCTGGCTGCGGTCAGCGGCCAGTATGCCGAGCCGCGATCACCGCGCGCCCGGCCCCGGATCGAGCTGACCCGAGATCATCCGTCGGGGACGATGCCCGGCCGGTGGCTCAGTAGTGCTCGGTGCCCATCCGCAGCTCCCCGCCGTGCACGAGCAGCGCGTAGATCACGATCAGGTCGAGGGCGATGACGATCACCGCCCACACCGGGTACGCCGGCAGGAACAGGAAGTTGACGAACGCGCTGACCGCGGCCAGGCCCGCCGCGGTGAACCGGGCCCACCGCTTCGCCGACAGGACCGCGTAGCCGAGGACGACGAACAGGACGCCGAGGACGATGTGGGTCCAGCCCCAGACGTCGTAGTCGACGTCGACCAGCAGGCGATCGGGCCGCACCGCGTACACCTTGTCCCGGAACAGCGAGACGAGCCCGGTGATCACCTGGATCACGCCGACGAGCACGAGCATCCCGCCGGTGAAGAACGTCCACGCGACCCAGCCGGTCACCGGCCGCTCCGGCTGCACCTCTGCGCGCTCCACGGGTCGAGCGTGGTCGCGATCGGGCCGGCTCGCCTCCTCTCGCACGGGTGAACACGCGGCAGCGCTGCCGCGGAGCACGGCCACCTCATCCGTCGCTGACGACGCGACCGGCCCGTATCGGGATCTACCGTCCGGGCCAGCCGTCGAGGTCCGGACCGACCGGTCCGGGCGGGACGACGGACCTGCAGGCGATGGAGGAGTCGAGAATGAGTACGTCGGAGATGCCACCGGCGTCGGCGCCGGGCCGGTCCACCGATACGGCCACGTACCGCCGGACCTCGAGCGCGTGGGTCGGCTGGGTGGTGTTCGCGGCCGTCATCGCGATCACGATGGGTGCGTTCGAGGCGATCGAGGGCCTCGTCGCGATCTTCAAGGACCAGTACTACCTCGTCCCGTCGACCGGGCTCGTGGTGTCGGTCGACTACACCGTCTGGGGCTGGGTCCACCTGATCATCGGCGTGGTCTCGATCCTCGCGGGCATCGCCCTGCTGCAGGGCCGCAGCTGGGGCCGGATCGTGGTGATCGTGCTCGCCGGCCTGAGCGCGCTGGTCAACCTCGGCTTCCTGTCGGCGTACCCGGTCTGGGCGACGCTCATCATCGCCTTCGACGTCATCGTCATCTACGCGCTGACGGTGCACTGGAAGGACGTCACGGCCTGACAGATCCCGGGCGGGCGGCTCCGGACGGTCATCCCGACGGAGCCGCCCGCCCTTGGTCATGCCGGCGGGGCAGGCGGCGGGGCAGGCGGCGGTGGCGGGTGCTGCAGCGGATCAGCTGGGCGACGGCTCCGCGGACGGCGCACCGGATGGGGACGCGGCCGGACCGGATGGGGACGCGGCCGTACCGGATGGCGGCGCGGGCGCAGGTCCGGGTGGGGACGCGGCCGGCG
>Ga0207678_10000244_pt1 | contig 49062 bp, 43 predicted proteins | sample KBSC63metaG_FD_184319 | JGI IMG/M metagenome (GOLD analysis project Ga0207678, IMG submission 184319) | Corn rhizosphere microbial communities from Kellogg Biological Station, Michigan, USA - KBS C6-3 metaG (SPAdes) (version 2) | ecosystem: Host-associated > Plants > Roots > Rhizosphere > Soil ... | reverse complement strand
GCCGACCTGGAAGAACACGTCGTTCTCGAGGCCGCGCATCGTCGCCGCGAGCAGTGCGCCGACGACGCCGAGCGGCACCACCATGATCACCGAGAACGGGATCGACCAGCTTTCATACAGCGCCGCGAGACACAGGAACACGACCAGGATCGAGATCGCATACAGGATCGGCGCCTGCGAGCCGGACTGGATTTCCTGGAACGACAGGCCGGTCCACGAATAGCCGATACCGACCGGCAGCTTCTTCGCGAGCCCTTCCATCGCGGTCATCGCCTGACCGGTCGACTTGCCCGGTGCGGCCTGCCCCTGGATTTCCATCGCCGACACGCCGTTGTAGCGCTCGAGCTTCGGCGAACCGTACGTCCAGTGACCGGTCGCGAACGCGCCGAACGGCACCATCCCGCCCGACCCGTTGCGCACGTACCAGACGTTCAGGTCTTCCGGCGTCATCCGGAACGGCGCGTCCGACTGCACGTACACCTTCTTGATCCGGCCGTCGGTGTCGAGGAAGTTGTTCACGTACTTCGACGCCCACGCGATCGAGAACGTCTGGTCGATCGCCTCCGCCGTCACGCCGAGCGCGTTCGCCTTCTCGCGATCGATGTCGACCTTGTACTGCGGCGTATCGTTCAGCCCGTTCGGACGCACGCCCTGCAGCGTCGGGTCCTTCGCGGCCATCCCGAGCAGCTGGTTGCGCGCGGCCATCAGCGCGTTGTGGCCGAGACCGGCGTTGTCCGTCAGCTCGAAGTCGAAGCCGGCGGCCGTGCCGAGTTCCGGAATCGACGGCGGGTTGAACGGGATCACCATCGCGTCCTTGTAGCCCGCGTAGCGGCCGAACATCCGGCCGATCAGCGCCTGGACCTTCTGGTTCGCGTGCTGACGCTGCGAGTAGTCCTTCAGTCGCACGAACACCAGACCGGAGTTCTGGCCGCGGCCGGCGAAGCTGAAGCCGTTGACCGTGAACGCCGATTCGACGATTTCCTTCTCGTCCTTCAGCAGGTAGTCGGAAATGTTCGCGAGCGTGCGCGCGGTCGTTTCCTGCGTCGAACCCGACGGCGTCTGCACGATCACGAACATCAGGCCCTGGTCTTCATCGGGCAGGAACGACTTCGGCAGGCGCACGAACAGCAGCCCGACCGCGACGATCACGACCAGATAGATGATGAGCCAGCGGCCCGAGCGCTTGATCACGTGGTGCACGCCGACGTGGTACTTCTCGCGGCTGTTGTTGAACGTGCGGTTGAACCAGCCGAAGAAGCCCTTCTTCTCTTCGTGATGGCCCTGCGGGATCGGCTTGAGGATCGTCGCGCACAGGGCGGGCGTCAGAATCAACGCGACCAGCACCGACAGCACCATCGCCGATACGATCGTCAGCGAGAACTGACGATAGATCGCGCCGACCGAACCGCCGGAGAACGCGACCGGCACGAACACCGCGGACAGCACGAGCGCCACGCCGACGAGTGCGCCGGTGATCTGTCCCATCGCCTTGCGGGTCGCCTCCTTCGGTGACAGCCCCTCTTCCGCCATCACGCGCTCGACGTTCTCCACCACCACGATCGCATCGTCCACCAGCAGGCCGATTGCTAGCACGAGGCCGAACATCGACAGCGTGTTGATCGAGAAGCCCACCATCGACATGATCGCGAACGTGCCGAGCAGCACCACCGGCACCGCGATCGTCGGGATGATCGTCGCCCGCAGGTTCTGCAGGAACAGATACATCACGAGGAACACGAGCACGATGCCTTCGAGCAGCGTCTTGACCACTTCCTCGATCGACAGCTTCACGAACGGCGTCGTGTCGTACGGATACTTCACGACGAGGCCGTGCGGGAAGAACGGTGCGAGCTCGTCGATCTTCGCGCGCACGGCCTTCGCGGTCGCGAGCGCGTTCGCGTTGGTCGCGAGCTGGATACCGAGTGCCGCGGTCGGCTGACCGTTGTACTTCGTGTCGAAGTTGTAGTTTTCGCCGCCGAGCTCGATCTTCGAGACGTCCTTCAGGCGAACCTGCGAGCCGTCCTGGTTGACCTTCAGCAGGATGTTGCCGAACTGCTCGGGCGTCTGCAGCAGCGTCGATTCGGTGATCGTCGCCTGCAGCACGGTGCCCGGCTTGGCCGGCGTGCCGCCGATCTGGCCGCCCGCGATCTGCACGTTCTGCGCGGCGATCGCGCTCGACACGTCGACCGGCGTGAGGCCGTAGTTCGTCAGGCGGGTCGGGTCGAGCCAGATCCGCATCGCGTACTGCGAGCCGAACAGCGTGACGGTACCGACGCCGTTCAACCGGCTGATCGGATCCTTCACGTGCGACGCCACGAAGTTCGCGAGGTCGTACTTGTTCATGCTGCCGTCTTCGGAGTTGAAGGCGAGCACCAGCAGGAAGCTGCTGCTCGACTTCGTCACCGACAGACCGAGCTGCTGCACGACCTGCGGCAGAACCGGCGTCGCGAGCGACAGCTTGTTCTGCACCTGGACCTGCGCGATGTCGGCGTTGGTGCCCGGCGCGAAGGTCAGCGTGATCGTCGCGTTGCCCGAGTCGTCACTCGTCGACGACATGTACAGGAAGTTGTCGAGACCGCTCATCTGCTGCTCGATCACCTGCGTCACCGTGTCTTCCACGGTCTTCGCGGAAGCGCCCGGGTAGTTCGCGGTGATCTGGATCGATGGCGGCGCGATCGTCGGATACTGCGAGATCGGCAGCGTGAAGATCGCCGCGACCCCGGCCAGCATCAGGATGATGGCGATCACCCACGCGAAGATCGGGCGATCGATAAAAAACTTTGCCATGAAACAGGCTCCCTGTTATTTCGCGCTCGAAGCGGCGGCGGCGCTCGCCGGCGCTGCGCCCGAAGCGGCAGCACCCGAAGCGGCAGCACCCGACGCACCAGCGCCCGACACAGCGGCGCCCGACGCGGCAGCGGCCGGCGCGGCGGATACGGCTGCACCCGATGCGGCGTCGGCGGCCGGCAACTGCGCGGCGACCGACTTCACCGTCGCGCCCGGACGAACCTTCTCGACGCCCTGCACGATCACGCGGTCGCCCGCTTGCAGGCCGCCTTCGACGATCCAGTTCTGACCTTGCATGCCGGTCGTCTTCAGCGGACGCGGCTCGACCTTGTTGCTCGCGTTCACGACCAGCGCGACCGGCTGGCCCTTCGCGTCATGCGTGACGCCGATCTGCGGCACCAGGAACGCGTTCTCGTTCACGCCTTCCTCGATCCGTGCGCGCACGAACATGCCGGGCAGCAGCACGCGGCCCGGGTTCGGGAACACCGCGCGGATCGTCACCGAGCCCGTCGTCTGGTCGACCGTGACGTCGGAGAACTGCAGCTTGCCGGCGTCGGAATAGGTCTTGCCGTCCTCGAGGATCAGCGACACCTTCGCCGCGCCCGGGCCGCTCGTCTTCAGGCGGCCGCTCTGCACGTCCTGGCGCAGCTTCAGCCCGTCGAGGCTCGACTGCGTCAGGTCGACATAGACCGGATCGAGCTGCTGCACCGTCGACATCAACGTCGCCTGGCTCGCCTGCACGTAGGCGCCCGGCGTGACCTGCGAAATGCCGACGCGGCCGCTGATCGGCGACACGACGTCCGTATAGCCGAGGTTGATCTGCGCGGTATCGACCGCTGCCTTGCCGGCCGCGACGTCCGCCGCGGCCTGGCCTTGCGTGGCCACCGCGTTGTCGTATTCCTGCTTGCTGACCGCGTTCGCGGCCACCAGCACCTTGTAGCGCGCGACGAGCGCGTTCTGCGTGACGAGGTTCGCCTGCGCCTTCGCGAGCGTCGCCTTCGCGCTGTTCAGTTGAGCGATGTACGGTGCCGGGTCGATCTTGTAGAGGCGCTGGCCGGCCTTGACGTCGCCGCCTTCGGTGAATTCACGGCGCAGCACGATGCCGTCGACCCGTGCACGCACTTGCGCGACGAGGAAGGCGCTGGTGCGGCCCGGCAGTTCGGTGAAGACCGGGACGGCTTGCGGCTGGACGGTGACGACACCGACTTCCGGCGTTTGCGGCGGCGGTGCCGATTCTTTTTTTCCGCAGGCAGCCAGGAAAACCGCGGCTGCCGCGACAGTGATCAAGCGGTATGGAACCCGTTCGACGCGCATGGAGCGACCTCTGTTTGTAACCAATGGAATGAGTGCAGCGCCCCGCGGGAGCGCAACACGGATGCGCCTCGCGGCGCAGATCGAACACCTGAATTACGGGACTGCTGGATACAGCAAGTCGGCACGAGACCTCCATGCCGACGAGATGCCGCGAACTGCGGATGGTACTTGGCGGGAATCAGCAGAGTGGGATATTAACTGATTGCCACTTGGGTCATTCGATCGTAGGGTGGTATTGTATATACATTCACGAATGTATGTAAAAAGCCCGATCGCCCGTCGCGACCCGCCTAATCTTACGAATTATTTCCAATCGAGAGCATAGCGGCTCCCGGAGACGGCGACGAGGGTTGCAGACCCTATATTCACCTACGATCGTTCCATTCAGGCCTGCACATGGTCAGACGTACCAAGGAGGAGGCGCTCGAGACGCGCAACCGCATTCTCGATGCCGCCGAGCACGTGTTCTTCGAGAAGGGCGTGTCGCACACGTCGCTCGCGGACATCGCCCAGCACGCCGGCGTGACGCGCGGCGCGATCTATTGGCATTTCGCGAACAAGAGCGAGCTGTTCGATGCGATGTTCGACCGCGTGTTCCTGCCGATCGACGAGCTCAAGCGAATGCCGCACGACGCGCCCGGCGGCAATCCGCTCGACACGATCCGCAAGATTCTGATCTGGTGCCTGCTCGGCGTGCAGCGCGATTCGCAGTTGCGACGCGTGTTCAGCATCCTGTTCATGAAGTGCGAATACGTCGCGGACATGGAGCCGCTGCTGCAGCGCAACCGCGCGGGGATGAGCGAGGCGCTGCACGCGATCGATGCGGATCTCGCGGTCGCCGTCCGGCTCAAGCTGCTGCCCGAGCGGCTCGACACGTGGCGCGCGACGCTGATGCTGCACACGCTCGTCAGCGGTTTCGTGCGCGACATGCTGATGCTGCCCGACGAAATCGACGCCGAGGAGCATGCGGAAAAACTCGTCGACGGCTGCTTCGACATGCTGCGCTACAGCCCGGCGATGCTGAAGACGGGCGACTGACGGGCGTCCCGCCGACGGCGCGACGTGCGCCGTTTCATCGTCAGCGGCCGGGCGATCCGGCCATGCGCGGGGGTAGTCAGCGCCGCGCCGCCCGATCGATACTTTCCCCGATTCGCTCAGGCCGCCTCCGCGCGTTGCGCGCGGGCCCGCCGGTTCGACGCGGCCACCGAATCGCGCGTCGGCATCGCCGCGCCGCCGAGCCCCGCGATCCATGCGTCGGTCGACATCACGGCCGCGAAATTCGACTGGAACACCACCGTGTACGCGCGGTGAATCTCCTCGGCGCTCGCCGCGCCCGCTTCGTTCTCGTACGGCAACGCGCCGGTCGCGTCCGTCAGGTACTCGACGGCGAGCCCCGCATGCGCCGCGTGATAGACCGTCGCCGCATTGCAGTTGTGCGTCATGTAGCCGGCGACCGACAGCGTGTCGATGCCGTGCGCGTCGAGCCACGCGGCGAGATCGGTGCCGGCGAACGCGCTGGCCTGCGCCTTCACGATCAGGTGCGCGTGCGGCCGGTCGGCGACGACCGGATGCAGCGCGACGCCGTCCGTGCCGGGCGCGAAGATCGGCGCCCCCGCCGGCGCAACGTGCTGGACCACAATCACGGGCACGCCGGCCGCATGCGCGGCGTCGATCGCGCGGCCGATGTTCGCGAGCGAGGTGTCGATGGGCGGATACTCGATCGGCAGGTTGCCCGTCACGTATTCGTTCTGGACATCGATCACGATCAAGGCACGGCGGGAAGCGGAAGACGATACGGCGTTCGACATGGCAGGCTCCGGGTTTGGCCGCGCCGCCCCGCTCCGGAACGGGGCGGACAGCAGCGCGATGCGATGCATTGTCGGATCGCATCGCGCTTGCCGACAGTGGCCCGATAGCCGTTCTTCGATAGAATCGGGCCATCGCCATTCCGGAGCCCGTCATGCGCGCCGCTGCGTCGTCCGTTGCCCCAGCCCCGACCGTCGTCGCCGTGATCGCGTACGACGGCATCAGCCCGTTCCACCTGTCGGTGCCGTCCGTCGTGTTCGGCAAGGAGCGCGATGCGGCCGCGGCGCCCGCGTTCGAGTTCCGCGTGTGCTCGGCCGAGCGCGGCCCGCTGGCGACGACGGGCGGCTTCACGATCACCGCGCCGCACGGGCTCGACGCACTCGACGACGCGGACATCGTCATCGTGCCGGCGTGGCGCGATCCGGCCGAAGCGCCGCCGGACGTGCTGGTCGACGCGGTACGCGCGGCGGCCGCGCGCGGCGCGCAGGTCGTCGGCCTGTGCCTCGGCGCGTACGTGCTCGCCGCGGCCGGGCTGCTAGACGGACGCCCGGCCACGACGCACTGGGCGTGGGCCGACGACTTCGCGCAGCGCTTTCCGCGCGTGAAGCTCGACCCCGACGTGCTGTACGTCGACGACGGCAACCTGATGACGTCGGCCGGCACCGCCGCAGGGCTCGACTGCTGCCTGCACGTGGTGCGGCGGCGCTTCGGCTCGGACGCCGCGAACCAGATCGCGCGCCGTCTCGTGATCCCGCCGCACCGCCAGGGCGGGCAGGCGCAGTACGTGCCGCAGCCCGTCGCCGCGCATCCGCGCGACGCGCGGCTCGCCGGCCTGCTCGACTGGGTGCGCGCGCATCTAGACGTCGCGCACAGTGTGGATTCGCTCGCCGAACGCGTGCTGATGAGCCGGCGCACGTTCACGCGCCACTTCCGCCAGGCGACGGGCATGACCGTCACCGCGTGGCTGCAAGCCGAGCGGCTCACGCGTGCGCAGCATCTGCTGGAAACCACCGGACAATCGATCGACGCGATCGCGCAGGCGGCCGGCTATGGGTCGAGCGTGTCGCTGCGCCAGCATTTCGCGGGCGCGCTCGGCACGTCGCCGTCGGCCTATCGGAGGGAATTTCGCGGCGCCGGGCCCGACGCGCGGCGCTAGCGTGCGCGCCGTGCCGCCGGCGCTCGGCCGGGCAACTCGCTAGCGGGCGGGGCCGCTCACGCACCGTTGATCCAGCGCGCCGCATACAGCAGCAACGCGACGAACACGATGATCGCCGCCCACGCCCAGACAGGCAGCGGGCCGGATTCGCGATGATGAACGGCGCTCGCCGCGCGGCCGCTCAGCGCACCGCCGAGGTGCGACGGCAGCGGACGCTTCGCCGCGGCCATCAGCGACGCAGGCCGCAGGAACACATGCTGGCGACGCACCGGGCTCGAGCGCGCGCGGTTCGGCACGAGTCCGTGCTTCGCCTGCACGACCGCGCAGAATTCGCGGAAGAAATCGTCGGTCCATTCGTGCAGCGCATTCTCGATCTGCCGCGCCGGCAGCTCGGCGAGCGGCCCGCTCGCCGTCGCCCACACCACGTATTCGATGCGCGTCGCGGCCTCGTCGTCGTCCGGCAGCAGCACGAGCTCGACCTGCCCGCGCAGCGCGCCGAGGCCGTCGGCCCGCGCCTTGAAGTTGAGCACGCGGCGCGGCTGCCCTTCCGCGTCGCCCTGTTCGCTCGCCGAATGCGCACGCACGTCGTAGCGCGCACGCAGCGGGCCGAGCGGGACCGTGATCGTCAGCGCGAACTCGCCGTGCGCGAGCTTCACGAACGATTCGCAATGGTCGAAGCTCGCCCGCAGCAACGCGAGATCCTCGAGTGCCTCCCGCACGACAGCCGGCGCAAGCGGTACGCGTAACGTGTCGGTCAGTTCCATGATGCCTCCCCCGATGAACCCACGCCGTCTCAGGACGTCTCGATGAGATTGTCGACCCGTGCGACATCGAAGGCGACGTAGTGCGCGAGCGCGGACGCGGCCTCCCCCGGTTCCTCGTAACTCCACGCGGCGTTCTCGATCACGCCGTCTTCGGTCTGCAGGTGAAAATACACGGCCGGGCCACGTAGCGGACACGCCGTCGTGACGCTCGACTTCACGAGCCGGTGCATGTTGACGTCGCCGCGCGGCAGGTAATGGGTGTCCGGCAGGCCCGTCTCGCGCACGGTCAGTGCGCCCTGCGAGTCGGCGTACGTGATCCCGCGATGGATCACGCGCACGCGATGGCGGTTCGGCACGATTTCTAGGCGAGGGTCGGCGGCATCGGACATCGTTTCTTCTCCGGGCGGCGGCCCCGGCGGGCAAGCCGGGTGCAGGAAACGAAAAAGCCACGGCACAGGGGCCGTGGCTCTCATTATGGGCGAAACTGCACCCGATTGCGCGACCGGACCGGGCCCGCGCAATCCGCTATTGCGTATTCCACCGGAACGCGGCCTTCGCGCCGCCCTTCGCCCCGACCGTGACCGCGCGCGATTCGTCGCTACCTTGGTACGACGCGTGAACGGTGTAGCGCCCCGGCGGCACTTTCACGAGCATGTACGGCCCGCGTGCGTCCGTCTTCAGCACTTCGGTGCCCTTGGCATCGACGATCCGCACATGGACGTCGGCCAGGAATTCGCCGCCCTGGCCAGTGAAACGCAGCGCCAGCGGCCACGCCGCTTCGCTATGCTCGAATGCTGTCGATTGATCCTTGCCGATGCCGCCGGACACGTAGCTGACATCGCCCTGCTGGCTCGCTGCGGGCAAGCCGTCCGAGCCCTCCGATTGCGCGTAGGCGCCGGGCGCGGCGCCGATAAGGCCGGCGGCCAGTGCCGCGGCGGCGGCAATTCGGGACACGTTGCGTAGATATTGCATGGCTCTCTCCTTTCGGGTCGGAACACAGCACCACGGGGCCGAACGCCGGCAGCGGCCGCGAGGGCCGGCGAGGCCGGCCCGCAACGGCCGCCGGTCAGCTCAGGTCGACCGGCACGAAGATCTGTGCATTATCGCGCTGAATCAGGAGAGCAAGACTGTTGCCCGCTCCCTTGACTGCCTCGCGCAATTGCTCGGCGTTCGTGACCGGGCGGCCGTTGACCGCGAGGATCACGTCGCCGGGCTGGATGCCCGCGGTCGCGGCCGGGCCACCGGCCTGCTGCACGATCAGCCCGTGCGACAGGTTGGTGGCGCTGCGCTCCTGCGGCGTGAGCGGCCGCACCGCGACGCCGAGGCGCCCTTGCTCGACCGGGCCGCCGTCGTTCGACGCCAGCTTCGCGTCGGTCATCGCGCCGAGCGTCACGCTGATCGTCTTCTTCGACTTGTCGCGCCACACCTGCAGATCGGCCTTCGAGCCCGGCTTCAGGTTCGCGATCTGCGCGGGCAGCGACGTGGAGTCGGCCACCGGCGAGCCGTTCACCCCCAGGATCACGTCGCCCGGCTGCAGGCCGGCCTTCGCGGCCGGGCCGTTCGGGTCGACCGAGCTGACGAGCGCGCCATCCGGCTTTTGCAGTCCGAACGAGCTCGCGAGCGTCTGGTTCAGCCCCTGCACGGCGACGCCGAGGCGGCCGCGGCTCACGTGGCCCGTCTTCACGAGCTCGTCCTTGACCTTGATCGCCTCATTGATCGGGATCGCGAACGACAGGCCCTGGAAGCCGCCCGTCTGCGAGTAGATCATCGAGTTGATGCCGATCACCTCACCCTGCAGGTTGAACAGCGGGCCGCCCGAGTTGCCGGGGTTCACCGGCACGTCGGTCTGGATGAACGGCGTGTAGTTCTCGTCGGGCAGCGCGCGCGATTTCGCGCTGATGATGCCGGACGTGACCGTGTTGTCGAAACCGTACGGCGAGCCGATCGCGACGACCCACTGGCCGACCTTGCTCTGGCCCGGGTCTCCGATCTTCACGGTCGGCAGGCCGCTCGCGTCGATCTTCAGCACCGCGACATCGGACTGCTTGTCGGAGCCGACGACCTTCGCCTTGTACTCGCGCTTGTCGGTCAGCTTGACCGTGACGACGTTCGCGCCGTCGATCACGTGCGCGTTCGTGAGGATGTACCCGTCGGCGCTGACGATGAAGCCCGAACCGAGGCTCGCGCTCGGCTGGTCGTCCGGCTGCGCGTCGCCGCCCATGCCCGGCACCTGGCCGTAGAAGTGCTTGAAGAACTGGTAGAACGGATCGCTCGGATCCATCGGCAGTTGCGGCTGCTGCACGCGTCGCGACACCTGCTTCACGACGTGCTTCGCGCTGATGTTCACGACCGCCGGGCCGTAGGTTTCGACGAGCCCGGAGAAATCGGGAATGCCCGTCTTCGCCGCGGCCTCGGCCGGCATCAGCGCAGCGGCCTGCGCAGGCGTGATGATCTGCGGATCGGCGTGGCGGGTGCCCGCGACATAGCCGGCGGACAGGGCGGCCGCCACGGCGACCGCGACGGCGCCGCGCGCAAGGAATCGAGTGTTCATCGTAGGACCTCCTCTTTGTTAGGACGCAGCGTAACGACCCTGACTTAAAGGAGGCTTAATCGACCTCGAGCGAGGCATAGACCCGGTTTACACCGATCACGGGCCGGCGCCGCCCACCGCCGGCGCCCGCGGGGCGCCTTGCATCATGCGGATTCGGAAGCCTGTGCCGGCATCTCGGCGTCGCCGAACACGACGCTCACGAGCAGGCCGCCCGCGGCCGCGTCGCCGAGCGACACCGTCGCGCCCTGCTGCGCCGCCACGCGCTTGACGATCGCGAGCCCGAGCCCGCTGCCCGACACGTCGGCGCGCGCCCGCGCGGAGCTGTCGCGGTAGAAGCGGTCGAACACGCGCTCGCGCTCGTCGGCCGGGATACCGGGCCCGCTGTCGCCGATCTGCACGCACGCGCGGCCGGCCGCGTCGCGCGTCAGCGACACGTCGATGCGGCCGCAGTCGGGCGTGTACTTCACCGCGTTGTCGAGCAGGTTGCCGAACATCACGCGCAGCGCGCCGACGTCGGCGACGACGGTCGCCGCGCAGGTCTCCTCGAAGCCGAGATCGATGTGATGCCGCTGCGCGAGCGGCGCATGCGCGGCCACGCATTCAACGAGCAGCGCCTGCAGATCGACCGGCTCGCGCATCGTCGCGCCGTCCGGTTCGGCGCGCGCGAGCGCGAGCAGTTGCTCGGTGAGACGCGTCGCGCGCGACACGCCGTCCTGGAGATCCGCGATCGCCTCGCGACGCGACGTATCGTCCTTCGCGCGGGCGACGAGCTGCGCCTGGATCTGCACGGCGGCGAGCGGCGTGCGCAGCTCGTGCGCGGCATCGGCGACGAAGGCCTTCTGCGTGTCGAGCGCCGCCGACAGCCGCGCGAGCAGCCCGTTCAGCGCGCGCACGAGCGGCTGCACCTCGAGCGGCAGGCCCGCATCGTGCAAGGGATCGAGCGCTTCCGGCCGGCGCGCCTCGACCGCGCGCGTCACGCGGGCGAGCGGCGCGAGCCCGCGCCCGACGATCATCCAGACCGCCGCGCCGAGGAACGGCAGCAGTACGATCAGCGGCCACAGCGTGCGCAGTGCGACGTTCGCCGCGAGCCGGTTGCGCACCGACAGCGGCTGCGCGAGCTGCACGACGTTGTCGCCGACGATCGCGCCGTACACGCGCCATTCGCCGCGATCGGTGCGCTCGGTCGAGAAGCCGAGCTCCGCACGCGGCGCGATCGGCGCGCGCGGATGCGAGAAGTACATCAGTACGCCGTTGCGGTTCCAGATCTGGATCACGATGCCTTCGTCGCCGTTGGTGCGCGAGCCGAACACCTGCGAGAACGGCTCGGACGGCAGCGCCGCGGCGATTTCCTGCAGCTGGTAGTCGAACAGCTCGTTCGCTTCGGCGAGCGCCTGCCGGTAGATCAGCCAGCCCGCGAGCCCCACGCCCGCGACGACGATCGCGAGCAGCCAGATCAGCAATTGATGACGAATCGACCTCACGCGTCAGCTTTCCTTGACGACCATGTAGCCGAGCCCGCGCACGTTGCGGATCAGGTCCGAACCGAGCTTCTTGCGCAGCGCGTGGATGTAGACCTCGACCGTGTTGCTGCCGATCTCCTCGCCCCAGCCGTACATCTTCTCCTCGAGCTGGCTCTTCGACAGCACCGCGCCGGGCCGCGCCAGCAGCGCCTGGAGCAGCGCGAACTCGCGCGCGGACAGCGCGACGGGCGCGCCGTCGAGCGTCACCTGATGCGACGCGGGATCGAGCGTCAGCGCGCCGTGGCGGATCAGCGATTCGCTGCGCCCGGCCTGGCGGCGGATCAGCGCGCGCATCCGCGCGCCCAGTTCGTCGAGGTCGAACGGCTTGACGAGGTAGTCGTCGGCGCCCGCGTCGAGCCCCTTCACGCGATCGGCGACCGCATCGCGCGCGGTGACGATCAGCACCGGCAGCGACTGCCCGCGCGCGCGCAGCGTGCGCAGCACGTCGATGCCGTCGCGCTTCGGCAGGCCGAGATCGAGCAGCAGCAGGTCGTACGCCTCGCCGCCGAGCGCCGTGAGCGCGGCGTCGCCGTCCTGCACCCAGTCGACCGCGAAGCCGTCGGCGCGCAATGCCTTGCGTACGCCTTCGGCAATCATTCGATCGTCTTCAACGAGGAGAATCCGCATCGGAACCGGAACCCATGGGGCGAGTCAACATGGCGACCATTGTAGCGCCGCGAATCGCGTGCGCCGCCTGCAATGCAACAGAAAGGCGGATTGCAAGGAGCGTGTGCGCACTTGTCTCTACAATGTGCGCTCCGGCGCGCCGCGCGCCCTGCCCGAACCCCTGCATTTCCCGTATTCGCCCATGCCGATTTCCGATCTCTCCGCCCGGTTCGCACCCCGCGCCCGCGCCCGCGTCTGCGCCCGCGTCTGCCTGCGTGCGGCCGCCGTCGTCGCCACCTGCACGGCCCTTGCATTCGCACCTCCCGCGCAGGCCCGCAAGAAGCTTCACAAGGAAGCGCGCAAGACCGCCGTCGTGTCGCCCGCCGCGCGCGCGGCCGGCCTGCCGGCGTCCGTGCTCGTCGCGCTGCAGCGCGCGAAGGTGCCGGCATCGGCGATGAGCGTCGTCGTCGAGCGCGTCGGCGATCCGGAGCCGCTGATCGAATGGAACGCGAACCGGCCGATGCTGCCGGCATCGACGATGAAGCTCGTCACGACCTTCTCGGGCCTGTCGATCCTCGGCCCCGACTTCCGCTGGCGCACCACCGCGTATGCGGACGGCCCGGTCGATCCGGACGGCACGCTGCAAGGCAACCTGTACATCAAGGGCACCGGCGATCCGAAGCTCGTGCCCGAGGAACTGATCGACCTCGTCGACAAGCTTCGCAAGGCGGGCGTCAAGCGCGTGGCCGGCGGCCTCGTGCTCGACAAGAGCTATTTCGCCGCGTCGACGCGCGACCTGCCGTCGTTCGACGACGACTTGAGCGCACCGTACAACGTCGGCCCCGACCCGCTGCTGTACGCATTCAAGGCCGTGTCGTTTACGGTGACGCCGGGCGACGACGGCAAGATCGCCGTCGATGTGCTGCCGCCGCTCGCGAACCTGTCGATCGACAACCAGCTGTACGAAGGGAGTGGATCGTGCGGCGCGGCAGCCGCGGCCGCGCGTCCGACGCTGACGGCCAGCAGCGGGATCATGACCGCGTCGTTCGCCGGCGACTATCCGCTGCGCTGCGGCGCGCGCACGACCAATCTCGCGATCCTCGATCACACGACGTTCTTCGCGCGCGGCTTCCTCGCGCTGTGGCAGCAGGACGGCGGCACGATCGCGGGGCCGGTCAGCGAAGGCAAGGTGCCGACCACCGCGCGCCCGCTCGCCGTCCATCACAGCCCGGTGCTCGGCAGCATCGTCTACGACATCAACAAGTTCAGCAACAACGTGATGGCGCGCAACCTGTTCCTGACGATCGGCGCGGTCGCCGGCAAGCCGCCCGCGACACCCGAGCAGTCGAGCCGCGCGATTCAGGCATTCCTGCGCAAGAACGGGATCGCGATGCCCGACCTCGCGCTCGAGAACGGCTCGGGCCTGTCGCGCGACGAGCACGTGAGCGCGCTGTCGCTCGCCGCGCTGCTGCAGGCCGCGAACGCGAGCCCGATCGCGCAGGCGTTCGTCGATTCGCTGCCGGTCGCCGGCATCGACGGCACGATGAAGAACCGCCTGACCAACGCCGGCGTGCTCGGCAACGCGCACATCAAGACGGGCACGCTGCGCGACGTGCGCGCGATCGCGGGCTACGTCGCGGGCGCGGACGGCCAGAGCTACGTCGTCGTCAGTTTCATCAACGACGATCACGCGGAAGCCGCGCGCGCCGCGCACGACACGCTGCTCGAGTGGATCTACGCGGGCGCGCACTGACGGGACGGCGCGCGCCGCGACGTGGCGCACCCGTGCATCGCCGGCGCACCGCGCCAGAAAACGGGGCCGCACCGCGCGGCCCCGTTGCACATGGTTTTCCGTAGAAACCCTGTCCTCAGAGGGAACCCTCTACGCTGCCCCCTCGCCTAGCGCGTGGCGATTGCGTAGGCTGTTGGCCTGACCGATATCTACAACGGGCCATGGGCCCGGCCTCACGGCTTGCAGGGGAAAGGAGGAGACACGTCCATGCGATTCGACGTCGAATTGCTTCTGCTCGCGCTGGCGCCCGTCTTCCTGCTCTGCATCGCGTGGGAGGCCTGGCACCTCGCCCGCACGCGTGCGCACGAGCATGTCTATGCGTGGCGCGACACGCTGTGCAACGCGGTGCTCGCGCTGATGCACCAGGGCGCCGACAAGCTCGCGTGGCTGTTCGTGATCCCCGTTTATGCGTACTGCTACGCACATTTCCGGCTGTTCACGTGGCACGACGGCTGGCTGTCGTTCGCCGTGCTGTTCATCGGCCAGGACTTCCTCTACTACGTGTTCCATCGCGCGAGCCATCGCGTGCGCTGGCTGTGGGCCGCGCACGTCGTGCACCACTCGTCCGAGCGGATGAATTTCTCGACCGCGTTCCGGCAGAGCCTGATGTATCCCGTCGCGGGCATGTGGGTGTTCTGGCTGCCGCTCGCGTTCGTCGGCTTTCCGCCGCAGCAGATCGTCGGCGTCGTGCTGATCAACCTCGCGTTCCAGTTCTTCGTGCACACGCAGGCGATCGGCAAGCTCGGCTGGCTCGAATACGTGTTCAACACGCCGTCGATCCATCGCGCGCACCATGCCCGCAACCCGCGCTACATCGACCGCAATTACGCAGGTGTGCTCGTGATCTGGGATCGCCTGTTCGGCAGCTACGTCGAGGAGTCGCCCGACGATCCGCCGCGCTATGGAATCGTCGAGCCGCTCGGCTCGAACAACCCGCTCGTCGCGACGTTCCACGAGTGGGTGTCGATGGCGGCCGACGCGTTGCGCATCGACGGCTGGCGCAACAAGCTGCACGCGATTTTCGGCCCGCCCGAATGGGCGAGCGCTTATCATGCGCAGATTGCAGAGGCCGCGAACCAGGATCCGCGCGCCGTGCCGCTTGCGGCTGCGCGTGACCAATAAACCGTTTCAGCCAACGGCCGCCGCGCAGCCCGGAGTCGGGCAGGCACGCGGCAGATGAGAAACACATCAGGCCATATCTACGAGGAGATAGAACGATGCAATCACGACAACACGCACCTTCGCGCATTCGGCAGCGCATGCTGCGCACCGCACAGGTCGCGATCGCGGGCGCCGCGCTCGCGCTGCTCGCCGCGTGCGGCGGCGGTGACGACAACAACAACAGCGCGTCGAACACGCCGCCGTCCGGCGTGAAAATGCAGATCGTGTCGTTCGGCGACAGCCTGTCGGACGCCGGTACCTACTCGCAGATCAAGCTCGGCTTCGGCGGCGGCCGCTTCACGACCAACCCGGGCCAGGTGTGGACGCAGAACGTCGCGCAGTACTACGGCGACACGCTGCAGCCCGCGAACCAGGGCGGCTTCGGCATCCCGCTGCAGGCCACCGGCGGCCTCGGCTATGCACAGGGCGGCTCGCGCGTGACGCTGCAACCGGGCATCGGCCATGCGGACGCCAGCGTGCCGAACGCCGACTACGCGCAGGCAACGACGACGCCGATCGCCGATCAGGTCAAGCAGTATCTGACGCAGCACGGCAGCTTCAACTCAGGGCAGATCGTGCTGGTCAACGGCGGCGCGAACGACATCTTCTACCAGGCGCAGGTCGCGCAGGCGCAAGGCAACACGCCGGCCGCCCAGCTTGCGGCGGCGCAGGCGATCGGCCTGGCCGCGCAGCAGCTCGGCGGCATCGTCCAGCAGATCGTCGCGGCAGGCGCGACGCACGTATTCGTGTCGAACGTGCCGGACATCGGCGGCACGCCGCTCGCGCTGCAAGGCGGCACGCAGGCCGTGTTCACGCAACTGTCGGGGCTGTTCAACCAGACGCTCGCCGGCACGCTGGCCGCGCTGAAGGTCGACAAGACCAAGTACGCGCTGCTCGACACGTTCACGTGGCAGGACGGCGTCGCGGCCAACTACCAGGCGAACGGCTTCGCGGTGTCGAACACCGACACCGGGTGCAACCTGAAGGCGATGGTCGCAGCGGCGACCCAGTACGGCGTCGCGAACGCGACCGCATTCGGCTCGTCGCTGTTCTGCTCGCCGCAGACCTACACGGTCGCGAACGCGGACCAGACCTACATGTTCGCCGACCTGGTCCACCCGACGACGCGCCTGCACCTGCTGTTCTCGCAATTCGTCGAGAAGCAGATCGCGGCATCGGGCGTCGGCAAGTAAGCCGCCCGCCACGCGCTGAAACGCAAACGCCCGACCGGTTTTTCGCCGGTCGGGCGTTTTTTATTCCGGATCGGATGCGCGACGCCGCGTCAGTCGCGCGCTTCGAATGCCGCGGCCGCGCGACCGAGACGATCGTTGACCGCGATCCACTCGACGGTCTCGGGCAGCTTCTCGACGAGGATGCGTGCGACCTGCGCGCGGTCGAGCGCGCGCAGCATCCCGTACAGGTCGCGCGCATACGCCTGCGGATCTTCCGGCGCCGCGACGAAATGCACGCCGTCGGCCTGCGCCCAGCGTCCCGCGCGCGACGCGCGTGCGACGAGCGCGACGCGTTCGCCGTCGGTCTGCGCGGCCGCGAGCAGCGGCTCGAGCGCATCGAACGGCAGCAGCGAGAGCGGCGTGCGCGGCGCGTAATGCGCCTTCAGCGTGCCGGACGCGCGCGGCGCGGTCGCGTCGCCACCGTCGGGCAGGCGCGGCGCGCGGCCAAGCACGTCGGCGATCTGCCGCGGCGTCACGTGGCCCGGGCGCAGCAGCGCCGGGAAGCCGCGCGACAGGTCGAGGATCGTCGATTCGATGCCGACTTCGGACGCGCCGCCGTCGAGCACGTGGACCGTGTCGCCGAATTCGTCGCGCACGTGCTGGGCGGTAGTCGGGCTCACATGGCCGAAGCGGTTCGCGGACGGCGCGGCGACGCCGCCGTGGCCGCCGCGCCGCGCGCTGAACGCGGCCAGCAGCGCCTGCGCGACCGGATGCGACGGACAGCGCAGGCCGACCGAATCCTGCCCACCGCTCACGGCGTCCGGAATGCGCGCATGGCGCTTCAGGATCAGCGTCAGCGGGCCCGGCCAGAATGCATCGATCAGCGCCTGTGCATCGGGCGGCAGGTCGTCGGCCCAGTAGCCCGGATCGCCGCCGGGCGGCAGATGCACGATCACCGGATGGTTCGCCGGGCGCCCTTTCGCCGCGTAGATGCGCGCGACGGCTTCGGGATTCGCCGCGTCGCCGCCGAGCCCGTATACGGTTTCGGTCGGGAACGCGACGAGCTGCCCCGCGTCGAGCAGCGCGGCGGCCGCGTCGATCTGCGCGCGCGTCACGGAGTTCGGGAGATCGATGGACATCGGCTGGCGCCTCAGTCGAGCGGCACGCGCAGCAGCTGCGCACACGCGGTGGCGGCGGCGACGGCGTCGTCGCGCATCTCGGCCGTGAAGTTCACGTGGCCCATCTTGCGGCCGACGCGCGCTTCTTCCTTGCCGTACAGGTGCAGGTGCGCGGCCGGCATCGCGGCGACCGTGTCCCACGGCGGCGTGACGGCCCCGGCCGCCGCACCATTGGGGAACCACACGTCGCCGAGGATGTTCAGCATCGCGGCCGGCGAATGCTGGCGCGGGTTGCCGAGCGGCATGCGCGTCATCGCGCGCACCTGCTGCTCGAACTGGCTCGTTGCGCACGCATCGACCGTGTAGTGGCCGGAGTTGTGCGGGCGCGGCGCCATTTCGTTCGCGACGAACGAGCCGTCTTCCAGCACGAAGAATTCGACGCACAGCACGCCGACGTAGCCGAGCGTATCGGCGATCCGGACGGCCGCCTGCTGCGCCTCTTCGACACGCGCGGCGTCGGCGGCCGGCGCCGGCACGATGGTCAGCGCGAGGATGCCGTTGTGATGCACGTTCTGCGCGAGCGGGAAGGCGGCCGAGCGGCCGTCCGCGCCGCGCGCGATCAGCGCGGACACTTCGTACTTCAGCGGCAGGCGCTTTTCGAGCACGCACGGCACGCCGCCGAGCGCCGCATGCGCATCGCGCGCTTCCCGCGCGGTGCTCACGCGCACCTGGCCCTTGCCGTCGTAGCCGAGACGCGCCGTCTTCAGGATGCCCGGCAGCACCGCATCGAGCGCGGCATCGTCGAGCGCGGCCAGTGCCGCCGCCGATTCGATCACGACGTGCGGCGCGACCGGCACGCCGGAGGCCTCGATGAAACGCTTCTCCGCGATCCGGTCCTGCGCGACCGCGACGCAGCGGCCGGCCGGCGCGACGAACGTCGTGCGCGCGAGGAAGTCGAGGCTCGCGGCCGGCACGTTCTCGAATTCCGTCGACACGGCCTCGCAGAGCCCGGCCAGCTCGGCGAGCGCGGCTTCGTCGTCGTAGGCCGCGCGCAGGTGGCGGTCGGCGACCGCGCCCGCAGGGCTCGCCGGATCGGGATCGAGCACGGCGACGCGATAGCCCATCGACTGGGCGGCAAAGCAGAACATGCGGCCGAGTTGGCCACCGCCGACCATGCCCAGCCACGCGCCGGGCAGGATCGGGGAAACGGAATCAGGAGTTGCGGTCATGTCAGTGGTCGGTCGCGGCGGGCGCTGCCCGCCGCAGTGAGGAAAGTCAGGCGGCCGCCGGAATGACAGTGCGGCCGCCGGTGCGCCGTCACGCCAGCGGCGGCAGCACCATGGCGTGCGCGGCTTCGTTCTGGCGCACGCGGAACGCGGCGAGCCGGTTCGCGTAGTCGACCGACGTGCCGGACAGGATCGACACCGCGAACAGCGCGGCGTTTGCAGCGCCGGCCTCGCCGATCGCGAACGTCGCGACCGGCACGCCCTTCGGCATCTGCACGATCGAGTGCAGCGAATCGACGCCCTTCAGGTACTTGCTCGCGACCGGCACGCCGAGCACCGGCACCGTGGTTTTCGCGGCGAGCATGCCGGGCAGGTGCGCGGCGCCGCCGGCGCCCGCGATGATCGCGCGCAGCCCGCGCTCGCGCGCCTTCTCCGCATAATCGAACATCTCGTCGGGCATCCGGTGCGCGGACACGACCTTCGCTTCGTACGGCACGCCGAATTCCTGCAGGATCGCGACCGCGTTCTTCATCACGTCCCAGTCGGAACTCGAACCCATCAGTACGCCGACGAGCGGTGCGCTGTGCGTGTGGGCGGTCTGGACTTCACTCATTTTCGTCTGTCCTTGCTCAGGCGAGCGGCTGGCCGGTGATGCGCTCGAGCGCTTCCTGGTACTTCGCGGCCGTCTTCTCGACGACGTCGGCCGGCAGCGCCGGCGCCGGCGCGGTCTTGCCCCACGGCTGCGCCTCGAGCCAGTCGCGCACGAACTGCTTGTCGAACGACGGCGGGTTGGTGCCGACCTGGTACTGGTCGGCCGGCCAGAAGCGCGACGAATCGGCCGTCAGCACTTCGTCCATCAGGTACAGCTTGCCGTGATTGTCGAGGCCGAATTCGAACTTCGTGTCGGCGATGATGATGCCGCGCGTCGCCGCGTAGTCGGCCGCTTCCTTGTACAGGCGGATCGAGATGTCGCGAATCGTCGCGGCCAGCTCGGTGCCGATGCGGCGCTCGGTTTCCTCGAACGTGATGTTCTCGTCGTGCTCGCCGAGTTCGGCCTTCGCGGCCGGCGTGAAGATCGGCTCGGGCAGCTTCTGCGCGTTCTGCAGGCCTTCCGGCAACTGCACGCCGCACACGGCGCCCGACGCCTGGTATTCCTTCCAGCCGCTGCCGGCCAGGTAGCCGCGCACGACCGCTTCGATCATGATCGGCTCGAGGCGCTTGACGACCACGCCGCGGCCCTTGACCTGCTCGATCTCGTCGGCCGCGACGACCGCTTCCGGCGCGTCGCCCGTCAGGTGGTTCGGCACGATGTGCGCGAGCTTGTCGAACCAGAAGTTCGCCATCTGGTTCAGCACGCGGCCCTTGTTCGGAATCGGCTCGCCCATGATCACGTCGAATGCCGACAGGCGATCGGTCGTGACGATCAGGAGCTTGTCGTTGCCGACCGCGTAGTTGTCGCGGACCTTGCCGCGACCGAGGAGCGGCAGCGAGCGGAGCGTGGATTCGTAAAGGGTAGACATCGTCTTTTCGCAGATAAGGAGCCAAACAAAAAGGGAAACGCCGTTCCCCGCGGCAGGCGGGAACGGCGGTCTTGCAATGCGTCGGCGAACCGGCGGGCGATCGTGCCCGCCAGTTGCCGGCCGGCCCTCGTTCGGCCGGACGGAACGGCTGCCGGGGCCGGATCACTCCGGCATCGGGCAGCCGGCCCAGCCTTTCGGCGGGGCAATCGTACTACAGTCTCAGCGCACGACCTGCGCGAGCGCGCCGGACTTGTACTGTTCGGCGATCTTGTCGAGCGACACCGGCTTGATCTTCGCGGCCTGGCCTTCACAGCCGAACGCGAGGTAGCGGTCGACGCACACCTTCTTCGCCGCTTCACGCGCGGGCTTCAGGTAGTCGCGCGGATCGAACTTGCCCGGGTTCTCGAACAGGTAGCGGCGGATCGCGCCGGTGATCGCGAGACGCAGGTCGGTGTCGATGTTGATCTTGCGCACGCCGTGCTTGATGCCTTCCTGGATTTCCTCGACCGGCACGCCGTAGGTTTCCTTCATGTCGCCGCCGAACTGGCGGATTTCTTCCAGCAGCTCCTGCGGCACCGACGACGAACCGTGCATCACCAGGTGCGTGTTCGGGATGCGTGCGTGGATTTCCTTGATGCGCTGGATCGACAGGATGTCGCCCGTCGGCTTCTTCGAGAACTTGTACGCGCCGTGCGACGTGCCGATCGCGATCGCGAGCGCGTCGCACTGCGTGAGCTTCACGAAGTCGGCCGCCTGCTCCGGATCGGTCAGCAGCTGCTCTCGGGTCATCGTGCCTTCCGCGCCGTGGCCGTCTTCCTTGTCGCCCTTCATCGTCTCGAGCGAGCCGAGCACGCCGAGTTCGGCTTCGACCGTCACGCCGATCGAGTGCGCCATCTCGACGACCTTGCGCGACACGTCGACGTTGTACTCGTACGAGGCGACCGTCTTGCCGTCGGCTTCGAGCGAACCGTCCATCATCACGCTGGTGAAACCGCTGCGGATCGCGCCCATGCACACTGCCGGCGACTGGCCGTGGTCCTGGTGCATCACGACCGGGATGTGCGGATACGACTCGACCGCCGCTTCGATCAGGTGGCGCAGGAACGGCTCGCCCGCGTACTTACGCGCGCCGGCCGATGCCTGCATGATCACGGGCGCGCCGACCTGATCCGCCGCCGCCATGATCGCCTGGACCTGCTCCAGGTTGTTCACGTTGAAGGCCGGCAGGCCGTAACCGTGCTCTGCCGCGTGGTCCAGCAATTGACGCATTGATACGAGAGGCATTGTGGAACTCCTTGGAATGAAAACCGGTGCGCCCTGACGCCGGCGCGGCGCTCGCTCCCGTTCGAACGGGGGGCACGGCGCGGCTGAGCGTCGAATAGCGGCATTTTATCGCGAAGCGCCTCCGATTCCGACCGCCCGGTGGCGCCTGCTCGCAATTTGTTACCTTCGCACGGCACAATGCGGGCAAAAAACAGAAAAAAAGCCGCGCGGGGTATCGGACCCCGCGCGGCTCTTCGTCAATAAACGGTGCCGGATCGACTCGGACGCTCAGCTCAATAATGCTCGCCGACCCGCACGATCTTCAGCGTGTTGGTGCCGCCCGCCTGCCCCATCGGCTCGCCGACGGTCAGCACGACCATGTCGCCGTGCTGCACGTAGCCCTGCTTGACGACGATCTCGAGCGCGGCCTGCAGCGCCGAGTCGCGGTCGCTGTTGAAGTCGACGTGCAGCGGCGTCACGTTGCGGTACAGCGCCATCGTGCGCTCGCTGCCGACGCGCGGCGTCAGCGCGAAGATCGGCACGTGCGTGTAGTGACGCGACATCCACAGCGCGGTCGCGCCCGATTCGGTCAGCGCGATGATCGCCTTGGCGCCGAGGTGATAGGCGGTAAACAGCGCGCCCATCGCGATCGACTGGTCGATCCGCGTGAACGTGCGGTCGAGGAAATCCTTGTCCAGCTCGACGTGCTCGGACTTTTCCGCCTCGACGCACACGGCCGCCATCGTCTCGATCGTGACGACCGGGTACTTGCCGGCGGCCGTCTCGGCCGACAGCATCACCGCGTCGGTGCCGTCGAGCACCGCGTTCGCGACGTCCGACACTTCCGCGCGGGTCGGCACCGGCGCGAGGATCATCGACTCCATCATCTGCGTCGCGGTGATCACGAGCTTGTTCGACTCGCGCGCCATCCGGATCATCCGCTTCTGCAGCGCCGGCACGGCCGCGTTGCCGACTTCCACCGCGAGGTCGCCACGCGCGACCATGATGCCGTCGGACGCGTCGAGGATGCTCTGCAGCGCCGGAATCGCCTCCGCGCGCTCGATCTTCGCGATCATCTTCGGCTTGATGCCGTAAGGCGCGCCCGCGATATTCGCGAGCTGGCGCGCCATTTCCATGTCGGTCGCGTTCTTCGGGAACGACACCGCGACGAGATCCGCGCCGAGCGACATCGCCGTGCGGATGTCCTCCATGTCCTTCGCGGTCAGCGCGGGCGCCGACAGGCCGCCGCCCTGCCGGTTGATCCCCTTGTTGTTCGACAGCTCGCCGCCCACCTTGACGACCGTATGGATCTCGTCGCCGAGCACGCGCTCGACGGTCAGCACGATCAGGCCGTCGTTCAGCAGCAGCAGGTCGCCCGGCTTCAGGTCACGCGGCAGTTCCTTGTAGTCGAGGCCGACGCGCTCGTCGTTGCCGAGCTCGCAGCCCGCGTCGAGGATGAAGGCCTGGCCCGGCACGAGCATCGTCTTGCCGTTCTCGAACTTGCCGACGCGGATCTTCGGGCCCTGGAGGTCGGCCATGATCGCGATCTCGCGGCCGACCTTGCGGGCGGCCTCGCGCACCATCTCGGCGCGCTGGCGGTGATCGTCGGCCGTACCGTGCGAAAAATTGAGCCGCACGACGTCGAGGCCCGCCTGCATCATCTGCAGCAGAATCTCCGGCGAACTGGAAGCCGGGCCGATCGTGGCGACTATCTTGGTGGCGCGCTGCATGAAACTCCTCATCTGGATCAAGGTGGATGCGCTGGGTGAAACGCTGCGAGAGCCGGAATCGGCAGGCCCAGCGGCCGCCGCTCCGGGGGGCGTGCCGGTGCTTGCGCCCGGCATCGCTTTGTTCTGAATCTCGTGGTGCTGCACGGCCGCGTCGCCGGCGGCCGCCGGTGCGCGCGGGGCTGAGTTCGCCCGCGCGGGCGCGCGTTTGCGCTTGCCCGCGCCGGCCGGCTGCTCCGCTTTAGCGGAGCGCGCGGCCCTGGTCACCCCTGCGCGCGCCGCCACGCTCAGGCCGCCCGCGTTTCGAGCACTTCCACCGCCGGCAGCTTCTTCCCTTCGAGGAACTCGAGGAAGGCGCCGCCGCCGGTCGAGATATAGCTGACCTGGTCGTGGATGCCGTACTTCGCGATGGCCGCGAGCGTGTCGCCGCCGCCCGCGATCGAGAACGCGGACGATTTGGCGATCGCTTCGGCGAGCGTCTTCGTGCCGTTGCCGAACTGGTCGAACTCGAACACGCCGACCGGACCGTTCCACACGATCGTGCCGGCCTTCTCGAGCTGGCTCGCGAGCGCCTTGGCCGTATCCGGGCCGATGTCGAGGATCATGTCGTCCGCTTCGATGTCGGCGACCTGCTTCACCGTGGCCGCGGCCGTCGGCGAGAATTCCTTGGCCGTCACGACGTCGGACGGGATCGGCACCGACGCGCCGCGCTCGCGCGCTTCGTCGATGATCGCCTTCGCCTCGGCGACGAGATCGGCTTCCGCGAGCGACTTGCCGATCGACAGGCCGGCCGCGAGCATGAACGTGTTCGCAATGCCGCCGCCGACGATCAGCTGGTCGACCTTCCCGGCGAGCGACTTGAGAATGGTCAGCTTGGTCGACACCTTCGAACCGGCGACGATCGCCACCAGCGGGCGGGCCGGGTTGCCTAGCGCCTTGCCGAGCGCGTCGAGTTCGGCGGCCAGCAGCGGGCCCGCGCACGCGACCGGCGCGTACTTCGCGATCCCGTGGGTGGTCGCTTCCGCGCGGTGCGCGGTGCCGAACGCGTCGTTCACGTACACGTCGCAGAGCTTCGCCATCTTCTGCGCGAGCTCGTCCGAGTTCTTCTTCTCGCCCTTGTTCACGCGGCAGTTCTCGAGCAGCACGACCTGGCCCGGCGCGACGTTCACGCCGTTCTCGACCCAGTTCGCAACCAGCGGCACGTCGCGGCCGAGCAGTTCGGCGAGGCGCTTCGCGACCGGCGCGAGCGAGTCTTCGGGCTTGAATTCGCCTTCGGTCGGGCGACCGAGGTGCGACGTGACCATCACGGCCGCGCCGGCGTCGAGCGCGGCCTGGATGGCCGGCACGGACGCGCGCACGCGCGTGTCTTCGGTGATGTTGCCGTGATCGTCCTGCGGGACGTTCAGGTCGGCGCGGATGAACACCCGCTTGCCGGCGAGCTGGCCGGCGGCGATCAGGTCGGTAAGACGCTTGACTTGGCTCATGTTGAACAGATTGAAGTAGTGGATGGGGAAAGGGGGTTCACGCTGGACGTGCGCGGGCAGCCGCGAAAGGGCGCCGGATGCGGCCGTGGCTGGCGGTTCGCATGGCGCGCACGGGTAAAAAATCTTGAACGGGCATTCTAGCCGATCCATCCGGCAGACTGACCCGTGCGGCGGCGAATTCCGCCTATTTGGGATCGCACGCGCCCGCCGACACATTGCCGCAATGCAGCAATCTCCAGGCGCAAGCGACCGATGCCCGGCCGGCCGGCGCGGCGATTCGTCAGAAGATCAGGCGCAGCACGGTGAAGACGAGCATCCCGATCACGATCGTGCCGAGCATGCTGCGCCGCCACAAGAACCAGCCAAGGCCGGCGAGCGCCGCGTAGAACGGATGATTGGACAGCGCGAACGACAGCCCGGCCGGCGTTTCGAGCACGTCGGGCAGCACGACCGCGACGAGCGCGGCGGCCGGCGCGTAGCGCAGTGCGCGCTGCGCGCGCTCGGGCAGCACGGTGCGTTCGCCGCCGAGCAGGAACAGCGCGCGCGTGACCGCCGTGACGATCGTCATCCCGACGATCACGATCCAGATGTCCGTCGCGCTCATTCGATTTCCTTCTCGTGCACGGTTTCGGTGCGGATGCGGCGCCAGTCGGCGCGTTCGACGAAGAAATCGGCCGTGCAGCCGGCCGCGAGCGCGGCCAGCACCGCGATCGGCAGCGCGAGCCGGTACGGCAGGTCGAACGCGATCAGCGACACGATGCCCGCGACCGCGACGGCGGCGAGCGTCGAGCGGTTCGCGACCGCCGACACCATGATCGGGATCAGCGCGAGCGTGCCGGCCAGCTCCAGCCCCCAGCTCGCGGGAAAGACGCTCGCGAGCAGGATGCCGGCGAGCGACGACACCTGCCACGACAGCCAGCTCGCGAGCGCCATCCCCCAGAAGTAGGCTTCCTTGCCCGGCACGTGGCCGTATGCGAAGCCCTGTTTCTGGAACAGCAGGTAGATCACGTCGCCGTTGAAATAGCCGATCGCGAGGCGCCGCCACAGCGGCAGGTAGGAAAAGTGGGGAGCAAGCCCGGCGCTGAAGATCACGAAGCGCAGGTTGACCATCGCGGCCGTGAGCAGGATCGTCCAGACCGGCAGCTTCGCGACGAGGAGCGGCAGCACCGCGAGCTGCGACGAGCCCGCGTAGACCAGGATCGACATCGCGCTCGCCTGCCCGAGCGTCATCACCGACTTGCTCATCGCGACGCCGGTCACGAGCCCCCAGGAGAGGATCGCCATCAGTGTCGGGGAATAGTCGCGCGCGCCCTGGATCAGCGCGAAGCGGTCGGTGGCGGACAATCGAGCGAGCATCGGAAAGCGGGCCGCGGCGGCCGGTTCGTGCGGGCTCCGGCGTCTCCTGCCGGCACCGCCCGTCGTTATTGGAATCGGTACCGGACGATTATAGCGCCGGCCCCGCGCCGACCGACCGGCTCGACACCAAATGACGCTAAAATAAGCGTCTTTCCGGCTCAATGCTGCATACAAGCCGCTGTACCCAATTGCTTCACAGGAGAACCCCATGTCAATGGCCGACCGCGACGGCAAGATCTGGATGGACGGCAAGCTGATCGACTGGCGCGACGCCACGATCCACGTCCTGACCCACACGCTGCACTACGGCATGGGCGTCTTCGAGGGCGTGCGCGCGTACCGGACGGCCGACGGCAGCACCGCGATCTTCCGCCTGCACGAGCACACCAAACGTCTGCTGAATTCGGCGAAGATCTTCCAGATGGACGTGCCGTTCGACCGGGAAACCCTCGAAGCCGCGCAGCTCGACGTCGTGCGCGAGAACAAGCTCGAGTCGGGCTACCTGCGCCCGATCATCTGGGTCGGCTCGGAAAAGCTCGGCGTGTCCGCGAAGGGCAACACGATCCACGTCGCGATCGCCGCGTGGCCGTGGGGCGCGTACCTCGGCGAGGAAGGCCTCGCGAAGGGCATCCGCGTGAAGACGTCGTCGTTCACGCGCCACCACGTGAACGTGTCGATGGTGCGCGCGAAGGCGTCGGGCTGGTACGTGAACTCGATCCTCGCGAACCAGGAAGCAACCGCCGACGGCTACGACGAAGCGCTGCTGCTCGACGTCGACGGCTACGTGTCCGAAGGCTCCGGCGAGAACTTCTTCCTGGTGAACAACGGCAAGCTGTACACGCCCGACCTGTCGTCGTGCCTCGACGGCATCACGCGCGACACGATCATCACGCTCGCGCGGGACGCAGGCATCCAGGTGATCGAGAAGCGCATCACGCGCGACGAGGTCTACACGGCCGACGAAGCGTTCTTCACGGGCACGGCCGCCGAAGTCACGCCGATCCGCGAACTCGACAACCGCACGATCGGCAGCGGCGCGCGCGGCCCCGTGACGGAAAAGCTCCAGTCGGCGTTTTTCGATATCGTGTCGGGCAAGAACGCGAAGTACGCGCACTGGCTGACGAAGGTCTGAGCGCGCCGCGCGACCGACCGCCCCACCAAAGAGTGATAAGAGAAAGTCTCATGAGTGAAATCAAGGAAATGCCGCTGGTCGAACTGACAGCCAAGGATCTCCCCGCCTACTGCCCGAACCCGGCCATGGCGCGCTGGAGCGCGCACCCGCGCGTGTTCATCGACGTCTCGCACGGCGAGGCGCGCTGCCCGTACTGCGGCACGCGCTACAAGCTGCGCGACGGCGAGGTGGTCAAGGGCCATTGAGCCCGGCCGGGCCCGCGGGCCCGCCGCACGCGAGGCGGCGCAGCCGGAACCCCGGCGCGCCGCCCTTTTCCTGTTCTGACAACCCGAACGCGGTGCATGCGCGCCGTGCTTCATTACGACATCGGAAGTCGACCTGATGCGTCGAGCGCTGGTTATCGCACCGAATTGGATCGGTGACGCATTGATGGCGCAGCCGCTTTTTGCGCTGCTGAAAAAAATCCATCCCCGCATCGCGATCGATGCCGTCGCACCCACCTGGGTCGCGCCGGTGCTCGAGCGGATGCCCGAGATCCACGATGTCTACGCGACCGACCTCGCGCACGGCAAGCTGCAGCTGCTGCGCCGCTGGCAGCTCGCGAGCGACCTGCGCGACGTCGGCTACGACGCGGCGTACGTGCTGCCGAATTCGCTGAAGTCCGCGGTGATCCCGTGGCTCGCGCACATTCCGCTGCGGATTGGCTATACGGGCGAGCACCGCTACGGGCTGCTCAACGTGCGGCACGCGAACCCCGACAAATCGGCCGAGCGGCCGCCGATGACGACCCACTACGCGGCGCTCGCGTATGCGCCGGGCGCGAAGCTGCCCGAGTCGATGAAGATGCTGCCCCCGCCGCGCCTCGACGCCGACCTGAACGAGACGGCGCGCGTCTCCGCGCGTTTCAATCTCGATACACGCAAGCCGCTCGTCGTGTTCTGCCCCGGCGCGGAATACGGCCCGGCCAAGCGCTGGCCGCCCGAGCACTTCGCGACGCTCGCGACAATCGTCCATCAGTCTTTCCCGTATACGCAGATCGTCGCGCTCGGCTCGCAGAAGGACGCCGCCGCCGCGCAGGCGATCGCCGACCACGCGCCGAACGTGCGCAACCTGTGCGGGCAGACGTCGCTGTCCGAGGCGTGCGCGCTGATCGCGCGCGCGAACGCGGTCGTGACCAACGATTCCGGGCTGATGCACGTCGCCGCCGCGCTGCGACGGCCGCTCGTCGCGTTGTACGGATCGACCGATCCGCGCCACACCCCTCCGCTGTCGGACCTGGCGAAGGTACAATGGCTTCATCTCGAATGCAGTCCCTGCTTCGAACGCGAGTGCCCGCTCGGCCATCTGAAATGCCTGCGCGAACTCGGTCCCGAGCAGGTATTCGGCGATTTGCGCGGCATGCTCGTCGGGCAGCGCTGACCCTGACCGGCAGCGTCGCACGACGCGCCGGGCAATCCGATTCACCGGTGCAAGGCGGCCCCCACCCGGGCCGCCGTGCTGAATACGGCGCGCGACGCGCGCGAGAGATAACCCCGATGCCACGTTTTGCCCGCCTGTTCGAAGCCGCTGCCGATACGCTGAACGCCTACTACCAGGCCGTCGCCGATGCCAATCTCGACGCGCTGCTGGGGTTGTGGATCGACGAGGACTTCGCCAGCTGCGTCTGGGCCGACGGCGAGCATCTGCACGGCCTCGATCAGATCCGCAGCGGGCTGGCCAACCGGCTCGCGACGCGCCCGGTGACGATCGAACCGCTCGACATCCGTGTTTACGACAGTCTCGGCACCGTCGTCTATACGATCGCCGAAGCGCATCAGCAGGCCGACCTGACGGCCGAACCCGACATGGTTTTCGCGACGTACGTGATGATCCACGAACGCGGCGAGTGGCGCATCGCGCATATCCACGCGAGCCCGATTCCTGAAAAGGCGGCCGGACAATTCGCCGCGAAGATCCGTCACGGGCAGGGTCCGCTGCACTGACGAACAACGAAGTAACGCATTAGCGGGGCGATCATGAGTACGGCTTCTCCGCCCACCTCGCCGCTGACCGGGGCCCCGGCCCCCGACGACGATTCATTGCGCTATCGCGCACCGCGCTGGCTGCCGAACAGCCATGTGCAAACCATCGTGCCCGCGCTGTTCGCACGGCGTCCGGCTGTCGCCTACCGACGAGAGCGATGGGAAACCCCCGACCACGACTTCATCGATCTCGACTGGGTCGCGCACCTCGACAGTGCCGCGCCGCCGCCCGACGCACCGCTGTTCGTGCTGTTCCACGGCCTCGAAGGCAGTTCCGGCTCGCACTACGCGCTGGCGATGATGGCCGCCGCGCGCGCGAAGGGCTGGCACGCGGTCGTCCCGCACTTTCGCAGCTGCAGCGGCGAGTTGAACCGCCAGCCGCGCTTCTACCATCTCGCCGACAGCGCCGAAGTCGACTGGATCCTGCAGCGGCTCGCCGCGCAGCATCGCGGGCCGATCGTCGCGGCCGGCGTGTCGCTCGGCGGCAACGTGCTGCTGCGCTGGCTCGGCGAGCACCGCAGCGACACGTCGATCGTGCACGCGGCCGCCGCGATCTCGACGCCGATCGACGTGCATGCGGGCGGCCGCGCGCTGTCGCAGGGCTTCGCGATGGTCTATACGCGCAGCTTCCTGAAGACGCTCAAGCGCAAGGCGCTCGCGAAGCTCGACCAGTATCCGGGCCTGTTCGATCGCGACGCGATGCTGCGCGCCGTGACGATGCGCGACTTCGACGAGGTCGTGACCGCGCCGCTGCACGGCTTCGCCGACGCCGACGACTACTGGACCCAGGCCACGACGCGCCCGCTGCTGCCGGCCATCGACGTGCCCACGCTGATCCTCAACGCCCGCAACGATCCGTTCCTGCCGGAATCCGCGCTGCCGAGCGCCGCCGACGTGTCGCCGGCCGTCGAGCTCGACCAGCCCATGGACGGCGGCCATGCGGGATTCATGACCGGACCGTTCCCCGGCCGCCTCGACTGGCTGTCGGCGCGGGTGTTCGGCTATTGCTCGAAATTCGTCGACCATGGATGACATCGTCAGGCAGGCCCTCGCCAAGTGGCCGAACGTGCCGCACTGCACCGGCTGGCTGCTGCTCGACCGGCGCGGCGAGTGGCGGCTGCGCGACGACGCCGCGCAGGCCGCCGGCGAGCTCGGCTCGCCGGTCCGGCACGCGGCGCTCAACGCGTTCATCGCACGCAACTACGAATGCGACGCGCACGGCCAGTGGTTCTTCCAGAACGGGCCGCAGCGCGTGTACGTCGAACTCGCATACACGCCGTGGGTCGTGCGCCTGGCCGAACGCGACGGGCAGCTCACGCTGGCCGACCAGACCGGCGCGCCGTTCGAGCCCGACGCCGCATGGCTCGACGATGCGGGCGGCGTGCTGTTTCGCGCGGCGGGCACGCCGCCGCGCATCGCGGCGCTGCACGACCACGACCTCGGCCTGTTCGCCGATCATGCGGACTTCGACGCGACGCCGCCCGTGCTGCGCTGGCGTGACGGGCGCACGCTGGCGCTCGGCAACCTGGCGTGTGCCGATGTGCCGGCAACGTTCGGCTTCGTCGCGAGTCCCGCGCAGCAGGCGCGGCACGACACGTCGGATGGTGGCAACGGCAACGACAACGACAGCGCCGCAAGCTGAAGCGCCGCCGCCCTGCCCGCCTAGCGACCGTTATCCGCGGCCGTTCTTCTCGTCCTCGCGCTCTTCCTTGTAGCGCGCCTCGAATTCCAGCAGCCGCGCGCCGATGATCGACTGGTCGTAGAACGACACGTCCTTCGCGTCGCGCGCCTCCTTCAGCTGGCGAATCGCCGACGGCCACGCGCCGTCGAGCGCCAGCTTCTCCGCGAGCGCACGGCGCCGCGCGAGCACGTCGCCCTTGCCGTCGCTCGCCTTCGCGAGATAGTCCCACCAGTCCGGCTGCTCCGGGTCCGCTTTCGCCTGCGTGCGTGCGAGCGTCTGCGCTTCGTCGAAGCGGCGCGCGGCGATCAGCGCCTGCAGGTGCGCGACGATCGCCGCGTGCGACGCCGGCCAGCGCCGCTGCGCGAGCGCCGCGAGCCGCACCGCGTCGTCGGTCCGGCCCGCGCGGCGGGCGAGGTCGGCGGCGAGCACGTCGAGGCTCGGCGAACTCGTCTGCGGATCGTCCGCGCGCCGCTCGCGCGCGTCGAAGGCGGCGCGGGCCGACGCCAGCGCCTTGTCGGCCGCGTCGTACTGGCCGAGCAGTGTGTTCGCGAGCGCGATTCCGTACTCGTTCGCCGCGACGTTCGGCGCCGTGCGATCGTCGATTTCGAGCTGCATCCGGCGCGCCTCGGCCGCGATGTCGTTCGGCGCACGGTTCTGCAGAATGCGCAGCCGCGCGCGCACGAAGCCGTATTCGGCCGACTGGCGCGGCTGCCGGTACGGCGCGCGGCGCGCGCGATCCTCCATGTCGGCGATCCGTTCACCCGTCAGCGGGTGCGTGCGCGCATAGGCCGGCACGCCCGCGTCGCCCATCGACGCGCGCTCGAGCCGCTCGAAGAAGCCCGGCATCCCGTACGGGTCGTAGCCGGCGCCCGCGAGCAGCTGGAAACCGACGCGATCGGCCTCGCGCTCGGCCGAGCGCGAGAAGCGCAGCTGGTTGTCGACCGCAAACGCCTGCCCGCCCATCGCGATCGCGCTGCCGAGATCGCCGCTGCGCGCGAGCACGCCCGCCAGCACCCCGAGCAGCATCGTCGCGAGCGCGGTGTAGCCGGTCTTCTCGTTCGCGCCGATCATCCGCGCGATGTGCCGCTGCAGCACGTGGCCCATCTCGTGGCCGACCACCGAGGCGAGTTCGGATTCCGTTTGCGTCGTGACGACCAGCCCGCTGTTGATCCCGATGAAACCGCCCGGCATCGAGAATGCGTTGATCTGCGGATCGCGCACCGGGAACAGCTCGAAGTCCGGCGTGTAGCCGCCGATGTAGCGCGCCGCGGCCGCGGCCGCGAGCCGCTTCGCGATCGCGTTCAGGTAGTCGCGCGCGAGCCAGTCGTCGAGGTAGTCCGGGTCGCGCCGCACCTCGCGCATCACGCGCTCGCCGAGACGGCGCTCGGCCTGCGGCGTAAGCGAACCGCCGGAGCCGTCGCCGAGGTCGGGCAGCTCCAGCGCGCGCAGGGGTGCACGCAGGCTCGCGACCGGCGCGGACGCGCCGTCGCCGCCGGAAAACCGGCTTTCCGCGCCGCCGTAGGTGCCGAATACGCCGGTCGCGATGCCGGAAGGCACCGTGGAAATCGACGGCGAAGCGCCGGCCGCCGGCTCGAGCGGCAGCGCGGACAGGCGCTGTGCATGGCCGCTCGGCGGCAGCACGAGCGCCGTCGACAGCAACACGGCAAGCAACTGTTTGACACGCATGGCAGGATGAAGACGACGCGTCCCGCGCGCCGGGCGCGCATCGCGGCGTTTGGTCTGAAGATCCTGGTCATTGTACCGGCGGGATCGCGACTGTTCGCTGCGGCGGATGCGCCGTCTGCACGCCCGGCGTCGTGCAGGCCGCTGCTATGATAGGCGCCCGTTGAAACGTTGCAGATGGTTGCGGCACGGTGCCCGACGCGGTGGATCGACCGGCCGCGACACAAGAGATCGGAGCAGGACATGTCAGGACTTACCCATTTCGACGCCGCCGGCCACGCGCACATGGTCGACGTCGGCGGCAAGCAGGAAACGCAACGCATCGCGATCGCGCGCGGCACGATCCGGATGCTGCCGGCGACGTTCGCGCTGATCCGCGACGGCAAGGCGAAGAAAGGCGACGTGCTCGGCGTCGCGCGCATCGCCGCGATCCAGGGTGCCAAGCGCACCGCCGACCTCATTCCGCTGTGTCATCCGCTCGCGCTGACGCGCGTGGCCGTCGACTTCGAACTCGACGACGCGCTGCCGGGCGTGCACTGCGTCGCGCAGGTCGAGACGTTCGGGCGCACCGGTGTCGAGATGGAAGCGCTGACCGCCGTGCAGGTCGGGCTGTTGACCGTGTACGACATGTGCAAGGCCGTCGATCGCGGGATGGTGATCACCGAGGTGAGCGTGAGGGAGAAGCGTGGCGGGAAGTCGGGGGACTGGAAGGCCGAGGACGCCGCCGGCTGACGGTCGGCACCCTGTCGGCCGGTAAATTCGGGATATCGCCCGTTTATCTCATACAATTACCGGATTCCGCACGGGAGAGCGTGCGACCCAGCACAAAAAAAGCGAGCACGGGTGATGAATTCGCAAATGTTAAGAAGCGCATTGCTGGCCGGACCGGTTCAGCACGAGCGCCTTGTCAAACTGGATACGCCGCTGGGCCCCGACGTCCTGCTGCCGCATCGCGTCATCGGCCGATCGCGGCTCGGACGTCACTTCGAGTTCACGGTCGATACCGTGTCGGTGTCCGATAACCTCGAGCTCAAGAAGCTGATCGCGCAGCCGGTGACGCTGTGGATCCTGCAGGCCGATCAGTCTTATGCGCCTCACCACGGCTACGTGCATTGCGCCCGCCGGCTCGGCTCGGACAGCGGCGTCACGCACTACCAGATCGTCTTCGCCTCGTTCCTCCACTTCCTGAAGTTCCGCCGCGACCAGCGAATCTGGCAGGACCAGTCCGCGGACGACATCATTGCCGACGTGCTGAACCAGCATCCGCAGGCCAAGGGTCGCTTCACCTTCAAGCTCCACCAGCCGCTGCCGCTCCGCTCGTTCTGCATGCAGTACGAGGATGACTGGAATTTCGTGCATCGCCTGATGGAATCGGAAGGCCTGTATGGCTTCTGGGAACAGGACCAGGACGGCAAGTCGCACCGGCTCGTCGTCGTCGACCGCGTCGACGCGTTGCCCACGCTGTCGCCGCGAACGGTGCGCTTTCATCATGCGGGCACGGGCGACGAGGCCGACACCTTCGTCCAGTTTTCCGGCACGCGCACGCTGCGAAGTGTCGCCCGCGCGACACGCACGTTCGACTACAAGCAGCCGCCGAGCGCGGCGAACCCGAAGGCGACCTATACGCCGACGATCGCCAATCAGGGGGACCTGCCGCCGCAGCTCGAGGTCTACGAATACACCGGTGCGTACACGTATCCCGAACAGTCCCGCGGTGACCATCTGTCGAAGATATGGATGGAGGAACAGGAGTCGCGCGCGAAACGCTTTCATGGCGTCGGCGGCGTGCGGCGCATGGATGCCGGGCGGACCTTCGAACTGGCGGATCACCCCGAACACGACAAGGACGATGCCGGGCAGCGCGAATTCGCCGTGATCGAGACGGCGTGGGTCATCGTCAACAACCTGCCCGTGGCGGACGAACAAGCGGTTTTCCCGCACAGCCTGCAGGCCGAGGTCGGCAGCATCGTGGCGGCAACCGATACGGGCCAGTCGCGCGTGCGTCATCCCGACGGCAGCGAAGGCTTCTTTCAGATCCGCGTCGAAGCCCAGCGCACGACCGTACCGTTCCGCAGCCCGCTCGAGCATGCGAAACCCGCGATGCATTTGCAATCGGCGATCGTCGTCGCGCCGCAGGGCGAAGAAGTCCACACCGACGCGCTCAACCGGGTCAAGGTTCGCTTCCATTGGGACCGCCTGAACGACGGCGACGAAAAGGCGTCGTGCTGGCTGCGTGCCACCGCGTCGGATTCGGGCAAGGGTTATGGGGCCGTTCACCCGCACCGCAATGGCGAGGAGGTGCTGGTCGACTTCCTCGGCGGCGACTGCGATCGCCCGATCATCGTCGGCAAGGTCTACAACGGCGCGACCAGTCCGCAATGGCACAGCAACGGCATCCTGTCCGGATACCGGTCGAAAGAATACGCGGGCGCCGGCTACAACCAGCTCGTGCTCGACGACGCGACCTCGCAGAACCGCGTGCACCTCTACAGCAGCCAGACCAATGCGCACCTGCATCTCGGTTACCTGATCGACCATACGGGCAACAACCGCGGCAGCTATCTCGGCAGCGGCTTCGACCTGCGCTCGGACGCGTACGGCGCCGTGCGCGCGAACCGCGGCCTGTACGTCACGACGCACCCGAAGCAGCCGGCGAGCCAGCCGCTCGACGTTCAGGAAACGCAACAGCAGCTCGTCCGTGCGGAAGGCCTGATGGAGGCCATGTCGGAGGTCGGCGCGCAGCATCAGGCCGACCCGCTCGACCACGGCCATGCGGCGCTGAAGCAGTTCACCGACGCGACGCAGAACAGCGTGAGCGGCGGCACGTCGGGCGGCAGGACCGCGGGTGGCGGAACCGGCACGGCCAACGCGTTCAAGGAGCCGGTGATGCTGTTCGGCAGCCCGGCCGGTATCGGGATGTCCACGCAACAGTCCGTGCAGCTTACCGCGGACCAGCACGTCAACCTCGTCAGCGGGCAAAGCACGCACGTGGCCGCCGGAAAGTCGCTGATCGCGAGCGTCCTCGACCGGATCAGCCTGTTCGCGCAGAACTCCGGGATCAAGCTGTTCGCCGGCAAGGGCAAGGTCGAAGTGCAGGCGCACGCGGACAACATCGAGCTGACGGCCCAGAAGGCGCTGAAGCTGATGGCGGTAACCGAGTCGATCGAAGGCGCCGCGGCGAAGGAAATCCTGCTGACCTCCGGCGGCGCGTACATCCGCATCGCGAACGGCAACATCGAAGTGCACGCACCCGGCAAGATCGACATCAAGGGGGCGCAGCACGCGTTCAGCGGCCCCACGCACCTGTCGCAGACGATGCCGACCCTGCCGAACTCGACCGGCAACTACGATCAGGCGTTCATCGCGCACTGGGCCGGCACCGACATTCCGGTAGCGAACACGCGATACCAGATGTTCTCGAACGGCAAGCTGCTCAAGGAAGGCGTCACCAATGCGGCAGGTGAGACGGGGCTCACGCAGAGCCACGTGCCGCACGACGTCGTCGTCAAGTTTCTAGGGAAATCGAATGGCTGACGGACAACAGGACAAGGTGCTCGGCATCGGCGCGGGGATGCTGACGCCGACAGGGTACAAGGATCGGCCGAAGGTGGAGATCAACATCTGCGACAAGCATGTGACGCCGGCCGCGGATTCCATTATCGGAACGTGCCCGTACTACTACCGGCCGCTGCACGGCGAGTACTGGGAAACGGTCGAAAAAGTCAGCACGTCGAGTATCTGGGCGACCGTCAAGAAATTCGCGACGTCATGGGATCCGTGGAAAGACACGAAAGTTGCCCGTGAACTGCTGCATCGGCGGGAAAACCTGATACAAGCGGAAAGCACCGATTCCGACTGGTCCCGCCACGGCAATTTCATGATGCGTCATATCGGGTGCGGGCATAAGCCGCCGGGATATTACGTCAGCTACGGTTACTACTACTGCTCGAATTACGGCAAATACCTGCTGCCGGAATTGAGCGACAAGGGCAAAGCGTGGCTTGCGAGCGCACGCTGGTTCCTGCAGCATTATCTGGAACAGGGTTTGCAGCAGAACATGCGCGGCGACACCATTTCGATCAGGAGCAAGAAGCCGAACAGCGGCAGCTGCGTGATGAACGTGCCGCAGTACGCGCTCGAACTGGATGACGACACCTTCAAGACGTACGCGTTCAAGACCCACCCTCTCGCCTATCTCGACGGCGGTCTGGCCGGGCTCGGGCCTGTCGATATGTATTACATCCTGAAGCAACCCAACGCCCAGGAATGGGGGGATCTCAGGACATTCTCCCAGGCATTCGACAGCGGTGTCGGCGTGGGCAAACAGTACGTCGACAATACCGTGGAATATGCGAAAAAGGCCGGTGATGCCGTCAACGAACATGTCATCGACCCTGTTGCACAGGCACTCGAAAAACTGATGCCGAAATGAAATGACGAAAAAATTCCTGAAGCTGTCGCTGGCTGCGGCAGTCGTGCTCATTGTTTTGATTGTCGGGTTCTCGTATATGTCGAATGACTGGCAGGTCGTTTCCAACACTTTCATGAAGAACAGCAAGCCTTACGGCGGAGGCGACTTCGTGATATCGGGAAACGAGGCGATCACGCTGAAGATCAGCGATCCTGAAATCACGTTCAAGCCATATGCCGAATGGAAGGACAAGGAAAAAGCCGAGCCGGCCGAAGCGTGGATGAACGACAGTCGCGAAACGCTGAACCGGACGTCGGTCGAATTCTGGCGCGGCCCGGTGAACGGAGACATGACGCGCCATTTCAAGCAGGTGGGCCAGACCGCCGCCTGGTGGCACGCCAAGGACTGGACGGTCGAATTCATCAGCACCGGCTGGATGGACTACAAGTCGCCTCAGCCTGCCGACGGGCTGACGCCGCAAGTGACCAAGCTCTGGAAGTCGTCCAACGGCGGACGCGACTGGGTGCAGCTCGCGTGGCCCGAAGACCGGAACATCGGTCGCCTGCTCTTTCTGGATCCGCAGCGCGGCTATGCGATCGGTTGGGGCCCGCACGTGTGGCGCACGTCCGACGGCGGTCAGTCGTGGCGGGAAATCGAACTGCCGCCGGGTGCCGCCGACGCCGGCAAACCCCACCGCACCTTTGACGGCATCGACCTGGGCCCGGACGGTACCTTGCGCGTGGCATACCACGTCGAGAAATCCGAGCATGCTTCCGCCGGAAGCGTCGTCTATCGGCTCGGCTGGGAACAATCCGGGTTCGCCCTGGACGCCGTGTTGCCCGAACAAGTGATCGTCAGCCTGTCCTCGTCACCGACCGCGTCGGATCACTATGCGCTTTACGCGCTGTCGCGCCTCGGCGAACCGCGCAATTTCGATAATCCCGCCGACAAGGGAAAACGCGTCGGCGCCATTTCGACCTGGACGAACGGCGCACCCGAGCAGGTGCGGCAATTGCATTCGTTTGACGACACGCTGACGCTCGATAGCCTGAGCGTCGGCCGGGACGGGTTGCTCCTCGTCTACGCAACCGACGCCAGCCGCAACGGCACACCGCTCGATCTCACGTTCGTCAGCAGCGACGGGGGGAAGACCTGGAACTCGAGCAGAGAGAAGACGACTCAGGGCGGATATTTCAACGCCCAGACGAACACGCTGTATTCGCTGGTTGCCTATACGCTCAAGAAGCGGCAGTTCTGACGGTTCCGATGCGATTACCGCGGGGCCCCCGTCGCGATTCGGGCGTCGGCTCCGCGGCCTGCGGCCGATCCGAAATGGCCGGGCAATGCGGGGCCCGGCCGCACGATCGCGACGCGACGCCTGCCAGAACCGTCGGATACCGGTCCTGCCGGGTCGGTCATGTCTCGGGGTGACCGCGTATCCAATGACATGCAAAAACACACTCGCCGGATAGGATTCGTCGTGAGCCTCGCCGTCCTGGTCGTGGCGACATTGAGTTATATCCGCCCCACGATGGATCGGGAGACGATTTCGACACACTTCATGCGGGACGACACGCCATACGGCGGCGGCAGCTTCCGCATCAAGGGCAATGACGTGATGAGCGTCAAGCTCGCCAATCCCGTCGTAACGTTCAAGCCCCAGCCCGAATCGAACGAGCCGCAGCGGCCCGAGCCGACCGAAGCATGGATGAACGACACCGGCGAGTTGCTGAACCGCATGACGATCGGCTTCTTCCGCGGCACCATCGACGGCGGGATGAAGCGCCAATTCCAACAGGTCGGCCAGAATGCCGCCTGGTGGTACTCGCCAGACTGGACCGTTCAGTTCATCAGCACGTCATGGATGAACTACAAGGCTCCCGAAGCGCAAGGTGGCGACGCGCCGCAAACCACCAAGCTGTGGAAATCGAGTAATGGCGGCCAGACATGGTCGCAACTTCAATGGCCCGAAAGCCAGAACATCGGCCGCCTGCTCTTTCTCGATCCGCAGCGCGGCTACGCAGCCGGCTGGGGGCCCCGCGTATGGCGAACTTCCGACGGCGGAAACACGTGGCAAGCGATCGACGTGCCGGCCGATGCACACGTCGGCAGCGAGACGCGCCAGGATTTCAATGCAATCAGCCTCGGCCCGGACGGTGTTCTGCGGATCGCCTACCATGTCGCACAGACTGCCGAAGCACCCGCTCACAGCGTGGTCGACCGGCTCGACTGGGGGCAGCACGCATTCGTGACAGATACCGTGCTGCCAGGCCAGGTCGTCACTGCGCTCGACACCACGCCGGAATCGGGATCACGTTATTCGCTGTACGCGCTGACGCATCTCGACAAGCCGCAAAACGGCGAGGGTCGCGACAACGGCCGCCGGACGGGCGCCATTTTCACGTGGACGAACGACCATCCCGAGGCCGTGCAGCAACTGCGCACGTTCGACGAGAAGCTCACACTCGACAGCATGAGCATCGGTCGCAACGGCCTCCTGCTCGTCTATGCAACCGATCCGAACTCCGGAAGCGGTGGCACCGGCGGCGGCGCACCGATCGACCTGACGTTCAGCAGCACCGACGCCGGCAAGTCGTGGAATAAAACGACCGACAAGACCGCACAAGGCGGCTACTTCGACGCGCAGACCAACACGCTGTACTGGCTGCACGCATTCACGCTGAAGAAGCGAACCTTCTGATCGCACGCCGGACGTATCGGAAACCGGCCACCGCTGCGGCCCGCGATCGCGACTGACGATCCCGGGCCACAGCAAGGTGCCGTGCCGCACCGGCTGACAGGCGATCCCGGTAGAATCGTCCGTTCAGCGCGCCGGGCGTCGATTCCGATTCGGTCTCCGGCCAACTGCTCGCCGTGATGAACGAAGAAAAGAACAAAAAAGATCTTTCGATGAAAAACTTGCTGAACCGCGTAACACTCGCGCTCTCCATCGCCTGCGCCATACCCACCACCGCCTCCGCCGCCAGCCCCTGCCCCGCCGCCGACACCGCCGCACGCGCGGCGCTCGACGCGCAGCACCGCGTACAGCAAGTCCGGAATCCGCAAGGCGACGGCGGCGGCACGGTCGACGTCTCGCCGCCTTTGCGCGACGCGCTTCGCGCGTACAAGCAGGCGCTCGTCGGCGCGATCGACGCGCGGCTTGCGTGCAGCGACGAACACGTCGAGCCGGCTGCGCTGAAACGCACGCTTGCGGCCGCACTCGGCGTACCCGCCCAATCCACCCAATCCGCCCAGCCGAAAAACGCCGAATCGGCATTCGGTCGCAACCCGGACGTCGACGTCCAACGCGACGGCACGTCCCGCCCGCTCCTCTTCGTGCGCGCCGGCTTCGACATCCCATGCGGCGACGACAACCTGCTCACTGCCTACGCATGGGAAAACGGCGGCTGGCGGCGCGTGCTGCGCTGGCAGGCCGACGACTACAAGGACATCGGCGGCGCCTACGGCGGCGGCTTCTGGTTCGGCGCGTTGCCCGGCGGCGAGGTGGCGGTCGTCCACGGCACGCCGTGGTGCTCGTCGCGCTGGAGCCGGTTCGGCGCGGACGTGGTCGCGCCGGCAAGCGGCGCGGCCGCGCAACACACGCTGTTCCATACGGCTCACGGCTACGTGCTCGACGACGACGCGATCCGCTTCAAGGTGCGCCCCGACGGCTTCGAACTGCGCATGACGGTCGGCTCGCGCGACAGCGACGTGATGACACGGCCGGGCATCTTCCGCTATCGCGTCGACGGCGACACCGTGCAACGCGTGCAGCCGGTCGCGGTCAACGGTCGCGATTTCGTCGACGAATGGCTGGGCGTGGACGATACGCTCGCGCGTGCCTGGAGCGAACCCGCGGCCGCTGCGGCGGCGCTGCAAGCGCGACAGGCGTTCATTGCGGAAAGCAAGGCGCCCGATACCGGGTTCGCCTATGGACCGGTACGCGGCTGCGCGGACAGCAAGGATCTCTTCCAGGTCGAACTGGATCTGACGGGCAAGGACGGAAACACGGTTGCGCGACGCTACGCGCTGATCCGCCAGGAGCGCAACGGGTTCACGATGCTCGGGCTACGCAAGGCGGCCGAGCCGGCGTGCCACGGCGCGAACCTGATGCCGCGGCACTGAACGTCGGCGGCACGGCGGCGCCTCACACGAATCGACGGCAAGCGGCACGCGCGCCTCGGCGTGCCCGGCCGCCCATCATTGGGCGCGTCGCGGCTCGAACACGAACGGTTGCGTGAGCAGGAACGGATTCGCGGTGGCGCCCGTCTGCGCGCAGGTCGCGTGCGTCATCGCATCGACGGCCGCGCGGTCCGCCGCCGCATTGCGGCTGCTCGTCGTCACGGTGACGTTCTGCGCTTCGCCCGCGGTCGTCATCAGCGCGCGCACGAGCACGGTGACCGGACGCGTGAGCGGCTTCGCGCTATCCGGATAGACGGCGCGCGGAATGTGGCAGGTCAGCTTGCTTTCCTGCGACGACGACAGCATCGCGCAGCCGGAAACCAGCACGGCGACGGCAGGCAGGATCAGGAGGGTCGAGCGAAGGGCCATGGTCGATTATCGTTCTTCAGTACTGTTGCGGACGAACGCCGCGCCGGCGGACATCGCCCCGCGCCGCGGCCATCGGACCGGCGCGCCGTTACGGCCGCACGACCGGCGGCTGCCCGGTCGCGATCCTGCTTGTCGGGTTCCCGGAGATCCGGGGCGGCGTTCGCGGTAGCGGCCCGCAGCGGGCGGCCGCGCACGCGAACGCTTTGCCGCATTGTGCACGCGCCGCCTTGCGCGTGGCCGCGATTTGACAATGGTTGACGCGAATCACACCGGATTCGGCAGGCATCCATTCCCCGGGGGAAGCAATCGCCACCCCTTCCCGCCCCGCCATCGCCCACCCGCCTCACGGCAATGCGGCCAGCGCCGGAATTCCCCGCCCGGCGCCTCGCTGTGTCGGCACGGTGTTCAGCGTGGCGTCACTCGGAATCGTCGTCGGAGTCGTCCTCGTCCGCATCGGCCGGCACTTCCCCGTACTTCGCGACGACGGCCGCCTTGAACGCCTTCAGTGCCGGTTGCTGGTCGCACAGCTTGTACAACAACGCCAATTGCTGCGGCCAGTCCTTCAATTCCTTCGCGAACACATGCAGGCGCGCAACCGTGTCGAGCGCATCGGCCTCCCGACCGGCCAGCGCCTGCAGCGCCGCATAGCGGCGCAGCACCGTCTCGCCCGGCAGCAGCGCGATCGCGCGCTCGTGCGCGGCGAGCTTGAGCGGCAGATTCTCCGGCGAAATCGTCAGCAGCGTGGCCACTCCGTAATCGCCCCATGCGCCGAACAGCTGCGACGGCGCATCGCGGTACTGCGCGGCCGGATCGCTGCCGTAATACAGCACTTCCGCGCGCTGGTAGTCGCGCAGCACGGGCACCGCCGCCAGCACGCCGCCGACCGACAGCACCGCGAACAGCCCGAACGCCGCGCGGCCCGGCAGGAGGCGCAGCGGCTTCACGTCGAGCAGGCCGATCACGAACATCGCCGGCAGCAGGAAGAACATGTACTGCTGCGGATATTCGACGAGCGCATGCATCAGCAGGATGCCGATCAGCGCGAGGCCGAACACGCGCGTGCTCGACTGCGGCGCACGCACCGCGCGCACGAACCACGTCACAAGCGCGACGACGAGCACGCCGAGACCCAGCAGACCGGACTTCGCGAGCAGGTCGATGAAAATGTCGTGCGAGTTGTTCGCGATCTCGACACCGCCGAGCGTGCGCACGAGCGCGAACTGGTGCGACGGGAATTCGCCCCAGCCGACGCCCAGCACCGGATGCTCGCGGAACATCGCAAGCCCGTACTTCCACAGCGCGAGCCGCGGCGCGATCTGCCCCGCGTCGCGCATCCGTTCGGCGGCCGACTCGGCAAGCCCCAGGTGGAAGTGCACGTTGGCCCAGCGCACCGCGACGTTCACCGCGACGAAGGCCACCGCGAGCGCGGCCGGTATCAGCCAGGTGCGGCGGTTGCCGGGCGCACGGCGCGACTCGAGCCATGCCATCCAGAAGCCCGCGACGACCATCACCGCGACCTGCAGCCACGGGCCGCGCGACACCGTCAGCGCCAGACCGCCCGACAGCACGATCGACAGCGCGAGCCAGGCCCATACCGCGAGCCGGCGCGTCTGCACCAGATACAGCGCGCCCGCGAGCGCAAACGCGATGTAGGTCGCGAGGTGGTTCGCCTGCGCCATGTTGCCGTACGGACGGCGATCGACCGCGATGTTGTAGACCACGACGAACGGCGACACCGCGGTTTCGAGATGGAACAACTGCACGACCTGGCTCGCGACCGCGAACACGCCGCCGACGAGCAGCGCGCCGGCCATCATTCGCGCGGTGGCTTCGGCGAGCCCCTTGCGCGCGAGCGTGTAGCCGGCCTGCATCGCGACCAGCGCGGCGGCCAGATAGCCGAGCGCCAGCCAGTTCATCGACGGCACTTTCAGCGGCATCAGCGCAACCTGCGCGAGCAGCACCGCCGCGAACCCGAGCGGCGCGACGAACGCGGCCGGCGCGGCGAACGGCTCGGCCGGGCGGCCCGTGCGCGCGAGCAGCACGACGGAGAGCCCCACCAGCAGATACAGCACCAGCGCGGCAAACTCGGAATAGAAGGTCGGGATCGGATACGTGTGATTCGTGATCGCGTACGGCACGATCAGGGCGACAGCCAGCGCAACGAGCGGCAACGAACGGGAAAAAGTAGAAGGCATGAGCGAACCGGATGTCAGCAACCGGCGCACTATACAAAACTTTCCCCCGTCTGTGCGGCCCCGCCGCCCCGTCACCCGATACGGCCGGACCGGCTCGGCAGGCCGGCAATGCGTGCGCGGCGCCGTGTGCACGCCCACGCACCGGCCCGCGGGCCGCCCGCACTATGCGCGGCATTCCGCCGGCGCGTATTTCGCGGGCAACGTCGCCGCCTCCGCCGGCAACGGGCCCGCGCCCGGCGCCGGCAGCGATGACGCGGCCTTGCCGGCGGCAAAGCATTCCCACGCGATCGCGCCGGCCTGCATCGCGCCCTTTTTCAGCGGCACCCGTGCGGTCGGCGTATCGGCCTTGTCCGGCGCGGACGGCACCAGCACGAGCGTATTCGCGCCGGCCGCGGCGACGCGGGTGGTGAACGCCACCGTGATCTGGCCGGTATCGGCGTCGATCCGGACGGATTCGACGTTCCGGGTGGCGACCGGCGGGCTGTAGCCGCCGTCGAGGCCCGCGCCGCTCGCGGCATTGTCGGCGACCGCGAGCCGCGCGGACGACGCGAGCGCGAGCCCCTCGCCGACGCGCGACCGCGCGAGGTAATCCTGGTACGCGGGAATCGCATAGGCCGCGATCACGCCGACGATCGCGAGCACGATCATCAGCTCGATCAGCGTGAAGCCGGCCGGCCGCCAACGTGGCACGGGCCGGCGCGCGCGCCGCAGATCGGCGGCGACGCGCCGGAACAGGGAAACGGAAAAGGCTTCGAACATGACTGGCTCCGGAAACGAAAAACGCCTGCCGAATCAGGCAGGCGTTTCGATCGTAGCCAGTGGGCCGCGGCCCCGGCAGTCGGCCGGACGGCCAACGTCATTGCGGGTGCGGAATGCTGCGGCGGCGCCGGAGCGCGTACCCTGCGGCAACGACGAACAGTGCGCCGGCGATGCTCGCGCCGTAGATCGCGGCCTGCGTATCGAGCACCGGCCAGCGATCGCCGACCGGGTCGTGCACCATCAGCCCGCCGGCGATCCAGCCGAGCAGCCCCGCGCCCAGTGCGACGACGATCGGGAACCGGTCGAGCAGCTTCAGCACCAGCGTGCTGCCCCATACGATGATCGGCACGCTGACGACGAGCCCGAAGATCACCAGCGCCAGCCGGTGCGACGGATCGGCCTGCTCGGCCGCGCCGGCGATCGCGATCACGTTGTCGAGGCTCATCACCGCGTCGGCGATCACGATCGTCTTCACCGCGTCCCACAGCCGGTCGGCCGGCTTCACGTTGTCGTGCGCGTCTGCGTCCGGCGCCATCAGCTTGATGCCGATCCACAGCAGCAGCAGGCCGCCGCCGAACTTCAGGAACGGCACGTCGAGCAGCGCGACCGCGAACGCGATCAGCACGACCCGCAGCAGGATCGCGCCGGCCGTGCCCCACACGACGCCGCGCAGCCGCTGGTTGGCCGGCAGGTTGCGGCACGCGAGCGCGATCACGACGGCGTTGTCGCCGCCGAGCAGGATGTCGATGATGACGATCTGGAACACGGCGCCCCAGTGCAGCGACGTCAGGAATTCAAGCATGAGTGGATATAGGTGCGGGGCGACGACCCTCTGACGGGCGGCCCGGTTCATTACCGGCACATGCGTCGCGCATGCCCGGGGCTTACAAATTCATTGCGCGAGCATAACAAAAAACGCCGGCTAAGCCGGCGTTTTTTGCAGGACGAACCACGCGGAACTTACAGCGCCTTCTTCAGCAGACGGCCCATTTCCGACGGGTTGCGCGTGACGGTGATGCCGCACGCTTCCATGATTTCCAGCTTCGCTTCGGCCGTATCCGCACCGCCCGAGATCAGCGCGCCGGCGTGGCCCATGCGCTTGCCCGGAGGCGCCGTGACGCCAGCGATGAAGCCGACGACCGGCTTCTTCATGTTGTCCTTGATCCACTCGGCCGCATTGGCTTCGTCCGGACCGCCGATTTCGCCGATCATCACGACCGCATCCGTATCCGGATCGTCGTTGAACATCTTCATCACGTCGATGTGCTTCAGGCCGTTGATCGGGTCGCCGCCGATGCCGACTGCCGACGACTGGCCGAGGCCAAGTGCCGTCAGCTGTGCAACGGCTTCATACGTCAGCGTGCCCGAACGCGACACGACGCCGATGCGGCCCTTGCGGTGGATGTGACCCGGCATGATGCCGATCTTCAGTTCGTCCGGCGTGATCGTGCCCGGGCAGTTCGGCCCGAGCAGCAGCGTCTTGCGGCCTTCGCGACGCATGCGGTCCTTCACTTCGATCATGTCACGGACGGGGATGCCTTCCGTGATGCAGATCGCGAGATCCAGGTCGGCTTCGACAGCTTCCCAGATCGCGGCGGCTGCGCCTGCCGGCGGAACGTAGATGACCGACACGGTCGCGCCGGTTTCTGCCTTCGCTTCCTTGACGCTTGCGTAGATCGGAATGCCTTCGAAATCTTCGCCGGCCTTCTTCGGGTTCACGCCCGCGACGAATGCTTCGCGGCCGTTTGCGTATTCACGGCAGGCGCGCGTATGGAACTGACCGGTTTTGCCGGTAATGCCCTGCGTGATGACCTTCGTGTCCTTGTTGATCAGAATCGACATGTATTTTGACCTCTGTTCGATTGGCGTCGCGTGCAAACCGCGCCGCCATGCGTATTCGATAGCGTTACTTGCCTGCGGCAGCCGCGACGACCTTCTGCGCAGCCTCTTCCATGCTGTCCGCCGAGATGATCGGCAGGCCCGAATCGGCCAGCATCTTCTTGCCCAGGTCCTCGTTCGTGCCCTTCATGCGCACGACGAGCGGCACGTTCAGGTTCACGGCCTTCGAACCGGCGATCACGCCTTCCGCGATCACGTCGCAGCGCATGATGCCGCCGAAGATGTTCACGAGGATCGCCTTCAGGTCCGGGTTCTTCAGCATCAGCTTGAACGCTTCCGTGACCTTCTCGGTCGTGGCGCCGCCGCCGACGTCCAGGAAGTTCGCCGGCTCGCCGCCGAACAGCTTGATCGTGTCCATCGTCGCCATCGCGAGGCCTGCGCCGTTCACGAGGCAGCCGATGTTGCCGTCGAGCGAGATATACGCGAGGTCGAACTTCGATGCTTCGATTTCAGCCGGATCTTCTTCGTCCAGATCGCGGTACGCGACGATTTCCGGGTGGCGGAACAGCGCGTTCGAGTCGAAGTTGAACTTCGCGTCGAGTGCGATGACCTTGCCGTCGCCGGAGACGTTCAGCGGGTTGATTTCAGCCAGCGACGCGTCGGTTTCCCAGAATGCCTTGTACAGGCCTTGCAGGATCGCGCGCGCTTGCGGGATCGAAGCAGCCGGCACGCCGATCTTCGCGGCCAGGTCGTCTGCCTGCGCGTCGAGCAGGCCGGTCGACGGCTCGACGATGACCTTGTGGATCAGTTCCGGGTGCTTTTCGGCGACTTCTTCGATGTCCATGCCGCCTTCGCTCGAACCCATCAGCACGATCTTTTGCGAGATGCGATCCACGACGAGGCTGACATACAGTTCCTGCTTGATGTCGGCGCCTTCTTCGATCATCAGACGGTTGACCTTCTGGCCTTCCGGACCGGTCTGGTGCGTGACGAGCTGCATGCCGAGGATCTGGTTCGCGTATTCGCGAACCTGCTCGATCGACTTCGCCACCTTCACGCCGCCGCCCTTGCCACGGCCACCCGCGTGAATCTGAGCCTTCACGACCCACACCGGGCCGCCGAGCTCTTCTGCCACCTTGACGGCCTCGTCCACCGAGAACGCCGGCTTGCCGCGCGGTACCGCGACTCCGAATTTCCGCAGGATTTCCTTACCCTGGTACTCGTGAATCTTCATGCGTGATTCCCTTCAGTCTGAGAGTTGGATGAAAAGTCGCTTAAGACGCTTCTTCGAATGATTTCCGTTCATTCCTTCGTGCTGCCTTCACCGGGCACGTCCGGCCGGCTCGCGCCATACCAGCGCGGGTAGTACTGCCGCACGACCTCGCCGTCGAACCGCAACGCCCGGCAGCGGCCGAGCTGGAAAGGCGCGTCGTCGTGCGCGCCGCCGTGATCCGGCCCTTCGCCGCCTTCCTCGCGCACGTTCCACACATCGCCGGCGAACGCCTGGATCGCTGCCGTCGGCAGCACGGCGCACAGTTCGGTGAGATGGGAACAGCCTGCGACCCCGGCGAGCAGCCGGTTCGCGTTGCGGCGGAAATTGCGGAAGAGGTTGAGCCCGATGAGGGCCCGATAGGCAGGAGTGGCGGATTGACAGTGACCGGGATAGGGAACCCATTCCGAGGACGCTTCGGCGTCGACGACGTTGAGATCACGATCGATAGTCACGCGCAGCCAGAGTTCGTGGATCGGCAGGCCCTGGGGCCGGATGCCCGACGCAAGCGCGACATCGCGCGGCTTGTGGTCGGTCAGGCAGGCTTCGATGTCCCACAAGCCGTCGCCGCGCTCGTAGGCTTCCGCTCGGATTGCGCGTCGATGTCGCAACTGACGGGGCACGGGCTCGGATAGCGGCATGCTGGAGGTTGAGGCTGAAGAGGAAAACCCGTGGATTTTAGCATATCGGGTATTTGAGGCAGCCGGCCGCGACGACGGGTATTCCCGCCTGTCCGGAAACGGTTGCATTGCAGCAAAATCGCGCGCAGCGCGCGTGACAAGCCGGTCAGTCGTCGACCAGGAAATCGTCGCCGACCTTCAGCAACTTCACGATGGTCGAACTCGAGAAGCCGCGCGCGGCAAGGAAGCGCGCCTGCTTCGCGCGCTCGGCCGGCGTTTGCGGCAGTGCACCGAATTTCTTGCGCCAGACGGCCTGCGCACGTGTCCATTCGGTCTCGCGCAACTGCGCGTTGACTTCCTCGACGAGCGTGTCGCCGACCGCGTGACGCTTCAGTTCGCTGACGATGCGCGCGGCGCCGACGCGCGACGCACGGCGATGCACGAGGCTCTCGGCAAAGCGCGCGTCGGACAGCCAGCCTTCCTTTTCCAGCGCATCGAGCACCGGCTCGACGGATTCGTCTTCGCCGACGTACGGCGCCAGCTTGCGCGCGAGTTCCGCACGGCTGTATTCGCGCCT
>Ga0207678_10000242_pt1 | contig 49297 bp, 36 predicted proteins | sample KBSC63metaG_FD_184319 | JGI IMG/M metagenome (GOLD analysis project Ga0207678, IMG submission 184319) | Corn rhizosphere microbial communities from Kellogg Biological Station, Michigan, USA - KBS C6-3 metaG (SPAdes) (version 2) | ecosystem: Host-associated > Plants > Roots > Rhizosphere > Soil ... | reverse complement strand
CTTCTGCGCCACGTCCTCGCCGAACAGCAGCGCTTCGGGATACTTGCAGAACAGATCGTGCAGCGCGTTGTTGATCTGGATCGCCAGGTGGCGCGGCGGCAGCGTCTCCGGCAGCTTGTCGGCGCCGAACACGGCGGCTCGCTTGACGTCGTAGTCGGCACGGCGCGCTTCGGCATCGACCGCCTTCGGCGTGTACGGCGCGAGCGGCGCGATCACGTCGGCAAGCTTGTCGAGCTTCGGACGGCGATCGGCTTCTTCGGCCGCCGCGAAACACTTGCGGCGCACGTCCTCGTACTGCGCGAGCAGCGACTCCTTCGTGTACAGGCCCGACTCCAGCGCGATCGCCGCCGATCGGAGCAGCGGATCGCCCGCTTCCACGGCGACGAGTTCCTCGACGCTGCGCCATTCGATCTCGAAGTCGGTGCCGGCGTGACCCATGATGCGCGTCGTGCGCAGGTGCAGGAACACCGGACGCCGCGTCGTGCGGCAATGGTGCACGGCACGCGCGACCTGCTCGTAGCCTTCGGCGAGATCCAGGCCGTCGGCGTAGAAATAGTCGAGGCCGTCGCGGTTGCGGAAGGCGTTTGCGATCCAGCCGCCCGGCGTCTTCACCGAGATGCCGATGCCGTTGTCTTCGCAAACGAACAGCACCGGTGCCGGCAGCTTCTGGTACGCGGTCCACTGCGCGGTATTGAACGCGGTCTGCGCCGTCGCGTGATTGGACGAGGCGTCGCCGAAGGAACAGATCGCGATCGAATCGTCCGGCACCGGCAGCGTGTGGCCGATGCGCTTGCCCTGCTCGATCGCGACGGCGGTGCCGAGCGCCTTGGGCAGGTGCGAGGCGATCGTCGAGGTCTGCGGCAGGACCCACAACGGCTTGCTGCCCCACACCTTGTGCCTGCCACCAGAAGCTGGATCGTCCTTGCTCGCCGCGAAGCTCAGCGCCGAGTCCATGATCGGATCCATGCCGGGAAGCTTGCGAAAACGTTCGGCCATGAACGCGCCGCTGCGATAGTGCAGGAAGGCCGGATCGGTGTGCCGGGTCAGGCGCGCGACCATCGCGTTGCCTTCGTGACCGGACGAACCGATCGTGTAGAACACCTTGTTCTTCACGCGCAGCACGCGCGCCATCAGGTCCAGGTGGCGCGAAATCAGCTGCGACTCGAACAGATCCAGGAAGTCGCGCGCGCTGCACAGGCTGCCCGGCAGCACGGCCGCGTCGGCCTGCGGGGCATGGCGCACCTCGCCGGACCAGTTCTGCACGAACTCGGTGAAGTTCTGGTCGCAGACTTCGGCGCGGTTGACGTTCTTGTGGCGGGCGGGAATCGGATTGGGGATGGCGTTCATGGGATCGGTCGTTTCTTCAGAGTCCGGCTTGCATCGGCACGAAGCGCGGCTGAGCGCGAACGCGCTCGAGCCACGCTCCGACAGCGGGATAACGCGACAAGTCGAAACCGCCGTCGGCGGCCGCATGCGTGTAGGCGAACAGCGCGATGTCGGCGACGCCGTAGCCGGAATCGACGAAGAACTCGCGCCCGGCGAGGTGCTTTTCCATCACGGCCAACGCCTGGTCGCCGCGATCGAGCAGGCGCGGCAGTTCGGCGCGGCGCGCGTGATCGGCCGGCAGCCAGAGGCAGATGAAACGCGCGACGGCGACGTACGGCTCGTGGCTGTACTGCTCGAAGAACAGCCACTGCAGCGTCTGTGCACGCAGCCAGCGATCGTGCGGGAGCAGCGGCGTGCCTTCGGCCAGATAGCAGAGGATCGCATTGGATTCGGGCAGGCGGCGGCCGTCGTCGAGTTCGAGCAGCGGCACGCGTCCGTTCGCGTTCTTGGCGAGGAATTCGGCCGTGCGCGTCTGTCCGTTCGCGCTGTCGACGTCGATCCATCGATACGGCGCCGCGAGTTGCTCCAGCAGCAGCTGCACCTTGTAGCAGTTGCCGGAAGATTTCATGCCGTAGACGGTCGTCATCGCGAAGCTTCCTCGTGTGCGCGGCGCGCGAACCATTCTTCGCGCGATTGGCCCCAGATATCGATGGGCAGATGTTCGAACGGCGCCGGCAGCCGGCCCGCGCGCAGATTGCGCGAACCGAGCTTGCGCGCGACGCCCTGCGAAGCAAGATTGTCCGGCGCGATCGTGTGGATGACTTCGGTCCAGCCGAGGTGCTCGAACGCCCAGTCGATCGCGGCGGCGGCGCCTTCGGTCGCGTAGCCGTTGCCCCAGGCTTCGCGCACGATGCCCCAGCCGACTTCGGTGCCGGGCCAGCCTTCCGGCATCCAGGGCCCGAGCCGCCCGACCCAGCGGCTGCTCGATTTCTCGATCACCGAGAACATGGCGAAACCCTGGATCTGCCAGGCGCCGGCCATGCTGAGGAAACCGCGCCAGGCGACCGCGCGCGGCTGTTGCCCGCCGATGTGGTGCGCGGCTTGCGCATCGCCCATGAACGCCGCCCAGCCCTCGAAGTCTTCCGACGAAGTCGGCCGCAGGACCAGGCGTTCGGTCTCCAATCTGACGTCGAAGATGCTCATGCGTTCGTTACTCGATCGTCGCGCTCGCCCAAGGCCGGCGTGGCAGCGCGCGACACGCTCGTCGCCCCGCTTCCTCAGAACGCGTTGAGCCCGGTCACTTCGCGACCGACCACCAACTGATGCACGGTTTCGGTCCCTTCGTACGTGATCACCGATTCCAAGTTCAGCGCGTGCCGGATCGGACAATGCTCGGTCGTGATACCGGCGCCGCCGAGGATGTCGCGCGCCTCGCGCGCGATGTCGATCGCCATGCGCACGTTGTTCCATTTCGCCAGCGAGACCTGCGTCGGCTGCATCGTGCCGGCATCCTTGAGACGCCCGAGCTGCAGCGAGAGCAGCTGCGCGAGCGTGATCCGGCGCGCCATGTCGGCGAGCTTGAGCTGCACGGCCTGCGTCGAGGCGATCGGGCGCTCGAACAGGATGCGCTGCTTGGCGTACTCGGTCGCTTCGGTGAAGCAGGCGATCGCCGCGCCGATCGGGCCCCAGGTGATACCGTAGCGCGCCTGCGTGAGGCAGCCGAGCGGTCCTTTCAATCCTTTCACGTTCGGCAGGCGGTTCGCCTCGGGCACGCGCACGTTGTCGAAGTACAGCGCAGAGGTGACCGACGCGCGCAGGCTCATCTTCTTGTGGATTTCCTGCGCGGTGAAACCGGCGAAGTCCTTCTCGACGATGAAGCCCTGGATACCGTCGACGGTCTGCGCCCACACGATCGCGATGTGCGCGAGATTGCCGTTGGTGATCCACATCTTGGCGCCATTGAGGATCCAGTCGGCGCCGTCCTTCTTCGCGTTCGTCTTCATGTTGGCCGGATCCGACCCGCCGTGCGGTTCGGTCAGGCCGAAGCAGCCGATCACCTTGCCGGCCGCCATGTCGGGCAACCAGCGGCGGCGCTGTTCTTCGCTGCCGTAGGCGTAGATCGGATACATGCAGAGCGAGGACTGCACCGAGGCGAAGCTGCGGATGCCGGAGTCGCCGCGCTCGAGTTCCTGGCAGATCAGCCCGTAGCTGACCGCGTTCATGCCGGCGCAGCCGTACTCGGTCGGCAGCGACGAGCCGAGCAGGCCGAGTTCGGCCATCTCCGGAATCAGGTCCTGCGGGAACACGCCCTTGTCGAAGCAGTCGCCGATGATCGGCAGCACGCGCTCGTCGGTGAAGCGCGCCACGGTGTCCTGCACCATGCGCTCCTCGTCGGTGAGCAGCGAGCGGACATCGTAGAGGTCGGTCGGATTCAGAGGCGTAGCGGGCATGGCAAGGGTCCGGGCGCTGGGCAAAGCGGGCTATTGTACCCGTGCGCCGGGGGACGGGCCATGTGCCGCGGCGTCCTGCGGGAGTCCCGATAGCCGGGCTTCGCCGGGTCCGACCGCGCTCGCAACGTACCGGCGTGGCCGCCGCGGCGGCGGCCATCGCGCCTGCCGCGGCAATCCCGCTCGACGGCGCGCTGGTGCGGGCAAGCATCATCTTGCGGCGACGCGTGCCGCGCATCGCCTACAACCCGAGCCCGACCGGCGATACTAGGCGCATGCGAGTCCCCGTCCTCACCTATCACTCCAACAACATCAGCGGCAACGACTACGCCAGCAACGACCACATCGCGCTGGCGGCGGACCTGCGCGCCATCCATCGTGCCGGCCTGCGAATCGTGCCCCTCCCCCTCGTCGTCGACGCCCTGCTCGGCGTCGTGCCCCAATCGCAGGTCGAGAACGCCGTCGCGTTGAGCTTCGACGACGGCTCCTGGTTCGACTGGCACGACATGCAGCACCCGACGTTCGGCAGACAGCGCGGCTTCGCCGGCGTGCTGCGCGACTTCGCGGCTGAAACCGCGGCGCCCGTGCACGCGACCAGTTTCGTCATCGTCTCGCCGGCCGCGCGTGAAACGCTCGACCGCACCTGCCTGGCCGGCCGCGGGTGGTGGGGCGACGAGTGGTGGCTGCAGGCGCAGCGCGAAGGCACGCTCGCCATCGAAAGCCACAGCTGGGACCACAACCACGACACGCTGGCCGAGACCGCGCAGCACGAACAGCGCAAGGGCACGTTCCGCACGATCGACACGTGGGCCGATGCCGACGCCGAGATCCGCCAGGCCGCCGATTGGCTGGACGCACGCTGCGCGCCGCATCGCGCGACGCTGTTCGCCTATCCGTACGGCGAAAGCAACGCCTACCTCGTCGAAGACTACTTCCCGCATCACGCCTCGCAGCACCGCGTGCGCGCCGCGTTCGGCACCGAACCTCATCCAATCGAGGCGTCGAACGCGCGCTGGACGCTCCCGCGATACGTGTGCGGCCAGCATTGGACCGATCCGGCCGCGCTGGAAGGCCTGTTGAAAGAGGCGACCGGCCGAAGCCGTTGCTGATCGCGCACGGGCGGGCAATCGCGGCGGAGCCGCCGTCGCCGCCCCCGGCCGCCGGATGTGCGAATCGAACGACGGTCTGCACGCACGCCGCCCGCACTGAGCATCGGACCGGCGGCCACCGCGGTCACTGCGACGGGTCGCCTCAACCGGATGGACCGACGGGTTCCACGGTCGCCGCGCGTCGGTGCCGGAGCACGATCACATCCAGATTCTGCTGGACGCCGTCGAGATCGACGTGCCAGTCGGCCGGTGCTCCAGGCTTGCATTGGTCGCAGCCGTAGATGAAGGATCCGCCGCCGTCGAACAGCGTCCGGGCGGGTCGCCCGTCCGCCAGAACCGCGCCGACATGCATCGGCGCCGACGCGAGCAGGCGATTGGTGACGACGACGACATCGTCTGGGTCCGCGCGAAAGGCGTAGCCGACAGCCGTGGCCGGTCCAGGACCGCTGTCGGGAACGATCTGCAGCCGGCGCAGCGGACGCCAGAAGCTCCCCGACTGGGGCGCGACGGCGACGACATCTTCGTACAACGCCATACCATCGACGACGCGACTCGGCGCGATGCCCGAAGCGATCGAAGCCTGCGGCGAAATTCCGGCCACATGCGCGCCGTCACCCTCGACGCCGCCGAATCGGACGTGCTCCGGCCAACGACCGCAGACGTTGCGCAGGGTCGCGCCGAATGACCACTGCACGACCGCAGCGAGGTTGGCGTGCAGTACCGCCGGCTCGCACAACGCGCGGCTCAGCCGATCCAACCTCCTCACCGGATAGAACGCCAGCGGGACGTCGACGACGCGGTCGCCGGTTTCGACGACGTCGATCAGCGGATTGGCCCCTTCGATCCAGCGCATCGTCCGATTGTCGCGCAGCATCGCCGGAAACAATGCCAGCGCGAGTAGCAGATAAGCGGCCACTGCAGCCGCACCGAGTGCGCGAGCGGGAGCCTTTTCCTCGCCGAGCCAAGCATTCAGTCCGACGGCAATAGCGAACGCGAGCGGAGGGAGACACGAAGAGACCATCCACATCGGCGTGATCGGCCGGATCGCCACGACGAACCCCACCTGCACCAGGAACAGCGCCAGCGCCGCCAGACCCAGCCGGGACAGGTAGCGCGCCTCGAGGCCGGGCCGAAGCATTCCCCACGCTGCAATCAGCAGGCAGCCGCAAAAAATCCACTGCGCGAACGTGGCGAGCCGCATGCTCCAGCGCGTCATCATCACCGGTCCCCACCATGCACCGCCGCTGACGATGCTCGCAGCGACGACCGGAATGCGCTGAAGCGGGCGCAGGAAAAGATCGCCCCCCAGGTACGACATCACCGGCTTCAGCGTATGCGCCGTCGATGCATCGCGGTCGAGCCAAGGCGGCAGCAAAGCCAGCGCGAGGATGGCGGCCGCCAATGCCAGATGCAGCCACACGCTGGCCTTCGATCGCCGCGTCCACGCCAGCATCGCGAACGCGCAAGCGCCCACTCCGAGCGTACTCGGATGCGCGTGCAGACACGCCGCCCCAGCTATTCCGAGCAGCACCGCGTTGAACGCCGAGGCGTGTTCGAGAAAGCGCCAGCTGGCCAACGCCAGCAGGAGCACGCAGGTCTCGACTAGCGCGGTATGCGATGGAAACAGCAGCGGCACCAACGACCAGCCGCACACACTCATGCTGGCAGCGAATACGAAGCCGAAGCGCGCGCCTGCCAGCCGGGCGCCCATATGGCGGGCAAGAAAATACTTCGCCGCCGCGAGCGCCTGCACGAACGCCATCATCGCCGCGATGCTGCCGGTGAGGCGGACCGGCAACGCGAGCAGGTAGAACCACCAAGGCCCCAGCTCGAAAAGACCGTAGATCGGCGGCCCGGCAAGCGGAAACTGTTCGCCGTGGGCGATGGCGGTCGCCCAGTACGCGTCGCGCCACGAATCGGGTTGTCCTGCCGAATTCAGGCCCGCCGCAACGTGCAGACCGAGCATCAACGTACACAGCGCGTATCCGGCGAGCGTCCAGCCACGTGCCGAGACCCGCCGCGCGGGTCCGATGCGTTGTGCCGATGCAGTCGAGGATGGAGACACGTCGGACATCGTCGGCAGGCGGAGGGGGCCGACAGGATAACCGGTCGCCATCCTCGTGCCCGTCTCGCCGCCCTCGATGCCGTCGGCACGAGACGTTGCGCGATCAGAATGGGCCGATCGCGTGCGCCTTGGCGATCAGGCTGCGCCGGCGGACCGGATCGAGCGGCTTGTGCCACCGCGCAATCAATTTGTCGTGCTCGGTCGGCTCGAAGCCCGCCTGCATGTCGACGACATATGCGCGTGGATCGCCGCAATAGCCGAAGAACGCGTCGCACGCCTCGGCCAGATGCACGAAGGCGTATCGCAGGGCATGCACCATGACGCCGGCGGCAGCGTCGATCTCCGATCGCTGCTCCTGACTCATGCGCGCGAACGTACGCCCGTCGGTGCATAGGCCGCCGACCAGGATGATGTCGCCGAACGGCATGAAGTGCAGATACGACAGAGGCACGAAGCTTCCGTCGCCGACAGCGAGAAAGACGCCGAAATGATGCGCGTAGGTGGGTATCGGGTCGCCGAATTTGCGAACGAACAGCTCGCCGAAGAACGGACGCGCGTCATCGAGTTCGGTAATGGCCAGAAAGGAATTGAGGGGTTCCGGAAACACCAACGATCTCCCGCTGCGATTCGAAGAATGGACGATGCCGCTGCGGCAGCGACGGTCAACCGCGCTGCACGCGGCCATCGCGACGCGGCACGTGACCCGTCGCGACATGTTGGCGCGCCGACTCGACATTGACCGTGGAGTCGTCGAAAAAAATATCCGCGCCGAATGCTTCCAGGAACGGCCCTTTCGAGCGGCCGCCGAGGAACAGCGCTTCGTCGATACGCACGCCCCAGTGGCGCAAGGTCAGGATCACGCGCTTGTGCGCCGGCGCCGAACGCGCCGTCACCAGGGCCGTGCGGATCGGCGAGGCCTCGCTCGGAAACGCCGCCTGCAGCCGGTGCAGCGCATCGAGGAAACCGCGGAACGGCCCGCCCGACAAGGGTTCGCGCACGCGTTCGGTTTCATGGCGATGGAACGCGTCGATGCCGCCCTCCTCGCTGATCCGTTCGGACTCGTCGCCGAACAGCACCGCGTCGCCGTCGAACGCGATGCGCAGCTGATCGGACTGCCGCTGCGGTGCTTTCGACGGCAGGATCGTCGCCGCGGCGATGCCGCCGGCCAGCGCCTTGGCGACGCTGTCCGGATTGGCCGAGAGGAACAGGTCCGCGCCGAACGCCTGCACATAGGGCAAGGTCGGCTCGCCGCGCGTGAAAGCGGCACGCACGATGTCGAGGCCGTAATGCTCGATCGAGTTGAAGATGCGCAAGCCCGTGTCGGCGGAATTGCGCGACAGCAGGATCACTTCGACATGCGGGGCTTCCGGCGGCGCGCGGTTCAGGCGCAGCAGCTTCTGCACCAGTGGAAACGCGATGCCGGGCTGCAGCAGTTCGTTCTCGCGTTCGATCTGGTGCTGCGCGAACGCTTCGATGCCGTCGCGCTCGAACAAGTCGTGGCTTTCGCCGAGGTCGAACAAGGCGCGCGAGGAAATCGCGACGACGAGCGTGTCGGCGCGATCGGAGGTGTCCGCTGCGGGAACTGCGTCAGCCATCGAAGCCATCGGCGAAGAGCGTATCGGCCTCGACCAGAGCGGCCTGCACGGCGGCCCATGCATCGAGGCGGCCGTAGCCGGCCTGGTAGTTCGGCCAGTCCGTCATCGTGAGGCCGCCGCAGCCGGCGTTGGAGGAATCGGTGATGCCGTCGGTCACGGTGGTCGTGCGCAGGATCTGCGCGACGTGATCGGGATGTCCTTTCAATGCAGGTACGGCCGACAGAATCAGCGCGACGGTGCCGGCGACATGGGGCGTCGCCATGCTCGTGCCGTTCTCCTGCACATACGTATTCGGCGGCCACGAGGAAGTGATATTGACCCCCGGCGCCGAAAGATCCGGACGAATCAGGCCGACGCCGACGACCGGACCGCGGCTCGAGAACCCCGCCATGTCGTCGTCACTGTCGGTTGCGCCGACGACGAAGCTCGAATCGTAGATCGCCGGCGGTGCCGTGATCGTGCTGCAACCCGGTCCGTCGTTCGCCGCAGCCGCGGCGAAGAAGATGCCGCCAGCGACGACGCTGTCGACCGCCGCCTGCAGTTCGTCGCCGACCGTGCAGCCTTCCTCCGGCGGACAACCCCACGAGTTGTTGATGACGTCGGGCGCGAGATCCGGGTCGGGGTTTTCGCCGGCGAGGTCGGTCGGCGCGAGCATCCACTGCATGCATTCGATGTAGCGCGCCGGGGTCCCCGTGCCGACGTCCATGTTGCGGCAACCGATCCACTTCGCGCCGGGCGCCACGCCGATCTGGTGCGTGCCGCCGTCGTCGCCGGCGAACGTGCCGGCCGTGTGCGTGCCGTGGCCGTAGTCGTCACAGGGCTCGGTCGAATCGTTGCCGCAAGGATTGCCGACCGAGTCGTGAATCGAATCGTGCCAGTTGTGATCGTGGTCCGCTGCGCTTCCGTCCCAGCCGCGGTATTGCGGCTGCAGCGCGGGATGGTCCCACTGGTAGCCAGTGTCCTCGCCGGCGATGACGACATCCTGGCCGGTGTAGCCCGCGGCCCAGGCGGCGGGGGCATTGATCTTGCTGACGCCCCAGGCGATCGATTCGACCGCCTGCGGCGCAGGCGTTCCTGCCGCAGGCCGCGGCAATCGCGCCGACAGCTGCGGATTGGCGGCGACGCGCGCGATGTCGTCGCGCCGGGCCAACGCGGCGAGGTCGCTCGCCGACAATTTCGCGGCGATCGTGTTGGCGATCCAGTAAGGCCGATAGGCGATCGCGTTCGCATCGAGCCACTGGCGTACTCCGGCCTGCTGCACCTGTGCGCGTGCGCGCAGGGCGTCCACCAGCACGCGGCGGCGCTCGCGATAGTCCGCCTTCGCATCCATCGGCGCGAGCAGCGGACGCGACTGGTCGGCGAACACGATCAGCGCATCGACGCGTGATTGCGTGCGTGCCTGCGCGGAGAGCGCGGGCTCGATATCGGCCGCGAAAGCGGAATTCAACGCCAGCGCGAGCGGCAGCAGCGGCAAGCTCGAAACGGTTCTGCGCATAGGAACGGACCCCGGTAGTGAATGACGTCGCCGCGACACCCGCCGGGCGTCGCGCATCGCACACTACAACATGCCCGTCGTTGCCGTGCTCGGCAAGAGGTCCGATGAGAACGGACGCGCGCCTCGGAACCGGCGCGAAACGCGGGAGCCGCGCGGCCGATCAGCGCCCGTTCTGATCGCCGTCCTTCTTCGGCGGCGGAGGTGCAGGACGCGTGCCGCGCGCCGGTGCCGGTCGTGGCGCCGGCTTCGTCGTCGCGGGCGGGCGCGGTTGCGGGCGGTTCACCGGCGGACGCGGCGGCTGCACCGGCCGGTTGTTGATCGGCGGCTTCGGCCGCACCGGCGGTTGCGGCCGGTCGACCGGGGGCCGCGGCCTGACCGGAGGACGCGTGACCGGCGGCCGTGGCGGCCGTACGGGCGGACGATGGACCGGCGGGCGCGGACGCACCGGCGGGCGATGGATGTGGATCGGGCGGTTGCCCCAGCGATCGCGCTCGCGATACCACGGCCGCGAGCGGTAGTAGTTGTCCCAATAGGCGCCGAGCACGAACGACACGACGGGAATGCCGATGCGGGCGCCGTACTCGGGCACGAGTACGCGCCGGCTCTCGTAGTCGAACTGCAGGTAGTCGCCGGCGATCCAGCCGCGATTGCCGCGCGCGACGACGTCGCACCAGATGTAGTCGTCGAGGCAGCCCTGGATCGACACCGGCGTACCGATCGGCAGCGTGTCGATGCGCGGGTATTCCGGATCGGGACCGGCACGCAGGTTCACGTTCGCCGTCACGTAGCCGTCGGCTGCACGTGCGGCACCGCTGCCGAAACCGATCAGGAGCAACGCCAGAACAACGAGGATCCGCGGCATGGCCGAACCTCCGAGTCACGCGAATGAACGGCGGCGGGCGCCGGGCTACATTGCGAAAACGAGAGGTTTTATACCAGAGAACGCGCACCGGCGCAGGGCCGGCGCGCGTCGCGCATTTCCGCCTCGTCAATCCTTCGCGTTGTCGGTCGCGCCGATGAACGCGGCGACGTTGTCGTGCAGCTGCTTCAGCGCCGGCAGGTGCGCGTAGACCATGTGGCCGGACTCGTAGTAGTGCGTCTCGATGTTCTTCGTCAGCGACTGCGGGATCGGCAGGTGCTTCATTTCGTAGTCGGCCGTGAAGAACGGCGTGGCGAGGTCGAAGTAGCCCGAATTGAGCATCACGCGCAGGTTCGGGTTGGTCTTCATCGCCGCGGCGAGATCCGGAATCACGTTCGGGAAGCCGGGGACCGCGAACGGCGCGCCCGGCTGCTTGTGCTCGAACTTCCAGCCCGGAAACGTGCCTTCGGCGAACAGCTGGTAGCTCTGGTCCTGGCCGAACTTGAGCTGCTTGCGCACGTAGTCGTTGAACGCGGCGACATAGGCCGACGAGATCGCCGCCGACTGCGGATCGTACGGCGCCGCCTGGTTCAGCACGTCCATCGCGGGACCGGAGAAACGCGAGTCGAGCCGGCCGGTGACCAGACCGCGATCGATCTGCAGGTTCTGCTCGAACTCGCCGCCGTTGATGCGCAGATCCGCACGCTCGATGTAGTCGACCGGCAGGCCGGTGTAGTCGTGCAGCTTCGCCGCGATCGCGTGCTTGCGCGCAGGATCGATCGCGTTGCCGACCGCCAGCGCCTGCGCGTAGTCGCCCATCGCGAACTGTTCGACTTCGGCCAGGAACGATTTCATGTCGGCCGGCTTGTTGGCCAGCTTGTCGTGATACCAGGCGGTCGCCGCATAGGTCGGCAAGGCCAGCTGATAGGACAGGTCGACGCCGGGGTTGATCTCCGGGAAATCGATCAGCATCGCCATGTTCAGCACTTGCGACAGCAGGATCACGCCGTTGAGGTCGATGGCATGGTCGTTCTGCAGCAGGTTGGCGAGCACCGCGGAACGCGTGGTTCCGTAGCTTTCGCCGAACAGGTATTTCGGCGAATTCCAGCGGCCGTACTTGGACAGGAATTTGCCGATGAACTGCGCGAACGCGTTGGCGTCGGCATCGACGCCGAAGTATTCCTTCGGGCCCTTTTCCTTGTCGGCGAACGTGCTGAAGCCGGCGCCCGGCGCGTCGATGAAGACGAGATCGCTGACATCGAGCAGGCTTTCGTCGTTGTCGACCAGGCCGTACGGCGCCGCCGCAGTGTGCTGGTCGTCGGCCGTGACGACGCGCTTGGGACCGAAGGCGCCCATGTGCAGCCACACCGTCGCCGAGCCGGGACCGCCGTTGTAGAGGAAGGTGATCGGGCGATGATCGGACTTCGCGTCCTTCTTGAAGTAGGCCGCGTAGAAGATGCTCGCGGTCGGCTGCTCCTTCTTGTCGTCGAGCAGAATCGTGCCGGCGACCGCCTTGTAGTCGATGCGCTTGCCGCCGATCGTCACGCTGCCGTCGGTCTCGCTCTGCTTGGCCTCGAGCTTCTTCGGCTTCGGTTCCTCCTGCTTGGCGGCATCGGGCTTGGCGGATTTGTCCGGCGCGTCGTCCGCCGCGGCAGCGACCGAGATCGCGAGCAGCAGGGACGCCAGGGCAGCTTTGGGCAGGACTTTCATCGAGATTCCTTGCAGGCAGATGAGGCAGGCGCGCTCGGCGATGCGCGCATGCGAAGGGATACGCAGTGTCGAGCGCGTACGTCGCTTGCTCCACTACCAGAAGTCACGGCCGCCCCGCTGCGCCGCTCGGGTCAGGCGCTTCGCCCGTCGTAGTGCTGGACGTCGAGCGCCGCGATGTCGACGCCTTCGAGGCAGCGCACGTTGATCGACCACATCGCGTTGCCGCTGCGGTCGGTGCCGCGCCCGAGCGGCGCGATACCGCAGACCGAGCAGAAATGGTGCTGGATCCTGTGCTTGTTGAACGTATACGTCGCCAGCTGCGTCGCCGGCGTCTTCAAGCGTAGGTGATCGGCCGGCACGAAAGCCAGCAATCCGCCGCGCTTGGCACACATCGAGCAATTGCAGTCAATCACCTTGTCGATTTCGGCATCGACTTCGAACGCGATCTGGCCGCAATGGCAGCTGCCGGTGTAGGTGGTCATGACGAACGCTCCGCCTGTCAGGGGCGGCTAGTATGGACAGCGGCGCGGCTCATGCAAGCCGGGTTCGGCGAGTCGTCGATTCCGCGGCGGCGACGGCGGGCTAGTTGCCCAGCATCGGGCTCGCCAGCTGCTGCAGGAACACGCCGAGCGCGCGCGGCTCGACCAGGATCGTCGCGACGACGCCGTACAGCGCGCCCCACAAGTGGGCGCTGTGGTTGATGTTGTCGGTGCGCTGGCGATCCATGTAGATCGAATAGACGACGTACAGAATCGCGTACAGGATCGCCGGCATCGGGATGACGAAGACGATGATCTTGCTCCACGGCGACAGCAGGATGTAGGCGAACAATATCGCCGACACCGCACCCGACGCGCCGAGGCTGCGGTAGCGGCTGTCGTTCTTGTGCTGCAGGTAGCTCGGCAAGCTGGAAACGACCAGGCCGCCGACATAGAAGATCAGGTAGCCGATGAAGCCGACGCGGTTCGCGTAGAACCCCTCCATCGCGCGGCCGAAGAAGTACAGCGTGAGCATGTTGAACAAGAGGTGCGGCACGTCGGCGTGGATCAGGCCGCAGCTCGCCAGGCGCCAGTATTCCTTGCCGCGCGTGATCGCCGGAGGCCACAGGATCAGGCGGTCGATCAGCTGCGGGTTGGAAAATCCCATGAACGACACCACGCAGGTGACGGCAATGATGATCAAGGTGATGGACATGGAGGCGCGCGATCCTGCGGCTGACGGGCGAAGCCCACGATATGATGCCGCCCATGTCACCCACAAGCATTGACCGCGCGAGCACCGCATGCTGAGCTGCCAGGGAATCGACGGCAAGACCTTCACGCCCGCGGCGGACGGTGAAATTCCCGCAGGATGCGTATGGTTCGATCTCCGGGACCCGAGCGCGGAGGAAATCGGCCGCGTCGAGCACGCGACCGGGCTCGCGCTGCCCTCGCAGGAGCAGATCCGCGCGGTCGAGATGTCCAGCCGCGTCCGCTTCGACGACGACGTGCTCCACCTCAACGTGCCCTACTTCACGCACGACGAAGACCAGCCGCCGACGCCGTTCGGCCTGATCGTCACGCCGAAGACGCTGGTGTCGATCCGCTATGCCGATTCGCCGGCCTTCAGCATCGCCACCGAGACGTTGCGTGCGGCAAAGGAACGCAGCGGCACGACGGCCTTCACCGGATTGATCGGCGCCATCGTCGGCCAGATCGCCGATCGCATGGAGGCGATCACCGCGAAGACCGGCGCGCTGTCGCTGCGCATCCTCGGCGCGCAGAAACACACCACGCCGATGTTGCGCGCCACGCTGAAGGAAGTCGGCAGCCTCGAAAGCCACCTGACGCGAGCGCGCCTGACCATGACCGGCCTGCTGCGCATCATCGTGTTCGTGCACGAGAGCGCGCCGGAATGGATCGACAAGCCCGCGGCCGCGCGGATGAAGCTCGCGCACAAGGATCTGGACGTGCTGTGCGAACTCGACGCCCAGCTGACCGACAAGCTGCAGTTCCTGCTCGACGCGGTGCTCGGCTTCATCAACATCGACCAGAACGACGTGATGAAGATCCTCACCGTGGCGTCGGTCGCTTCGATTCCGCCGGTCATCCTGGTCGGCATCTGGGGCATGAACTTCGTGCGCATGCCCGAACTGAAATGGCCGTACGGCTATCCGATGGCGCTGACCGCGATCGTGCTGAGCGTGATCATTCCGGTACTGTGGTTCAAGCGGCGCGGATGGCTGTGAGCAGGCGCGCCTCGAGGACGAAGCGGTCCCGACGGAGACCCGTTCCATGCTCGGCGTGACGGGTCGCGGTCACGGCTTCGGCGGCGCCGCTTCGAACGACATCGCGGCCGAGGCCGCTTTCGTGCCACGCTGACGCCCCGCCCTTCTCTTCCGGATTCACTTCATCGTTTCACGCACGCCGCGTGCGTTCGACCCACGCCGCGTAGGCGTGCAGGTATTTTTCGAGGAACGCGCGCGTCGAATCGCTGGACAGCTGGCCGGCTTCGTCGAACAGCTTCTCGACGCCGCCGATGTAGGCCTCCGGCTGCTGCAGGACCGGCATGTCGAGGAACACGAAGCACTGGCGCAGCTGATGGTTCGCCCCATAGGCACCGAGCGCGCCCGGCGAGACGCTGATGACGGCGGCCGGCTTGCCGCTCCATACGCTCTTGCCGTACGGACGCGAGCCGACGTCGATCGCGTTCTTCAGCGGCGCCGGCACCGAGCGGTTGTACTCGGGCGTGGCGAAGATCACGCCGTCGGCCCGGTGCATGCGCTCGCGGAATGCCGTGTACGCGGCCGGCGGGCCGGCATCTTCTTCGTCCGGGTTGTACAGCGGGAGCGCGCCGATCTCGACGATCTCGAGTTTCAGCGCCGGCGGCGCCAGCGCGATCAGCGCGTGCGCCATCTTGCGGTTCCACGACGCCTTGCGCAGGCTGCCGACGATGACGGCGATATCACGGGGTTGACTCATCGACGCGCTCTCCTCATTGCGAAAGAAAATGACCAGGCATGAGCATGCCATGAAGACGTTGCCGCCCGGCAATGCCCGTAGGGGCTATGATCTCGCCCCCTTCGCTGCCGACCGCCTCGCATGAGCTTTCCGCGCTACCTGCAACTCGACGTGTTCTGCGCGCGCGCCGGCGGCGGCAATCCGCTCGGCGTCGTGATCGGTGCCGACGATTGGGACGCCGCCGACATGCAGCGCTTCGCCGCCTGGACGAACCTGGTCGAGACGACCTTCGTGCTGAAGCCGACGCAGCCGCAGGCGAGCTATCGACTGCGCATCTTCACTCCGGCGAAGGAGATTCCGTTTGCCGGCCACCCGACCATCGGCAGCGCACACGCCGTGCTCGAAACCGGCTATTCGGCGGCGCGCGACGGCGTGCTGCTGCAGGAGTGCGCGGCCGGACTGCTGCCGATCCGCGTCGAAGGCGAGCAGGATCAGCGCCGCCTGTTCGTGCAGGCACCGGCCGCACGCGTCGTGCGCGAGGGCGTGCACGTCGAGCCGATTCTTTCCTATCTGCTGCGCGGGATCGCACTCGGTGCACTGCCGCCAGCCTGCGTCGAAGGCGGGCGGCGGTGGTGGGTCGCCGAATTCGCCAGCGAGGCTGCGCTGCGCGGGTGGAAGCCCGATCATGCGTCGATCGGCACGCTGGCGCGCGAAACCGACACGCTCGGCTTGTGCGCCTTCGCTCGCAGCACGAACGCCGACTACGACCTCGTCGTGCGCGCGTTTCCGGCCGGTGTCGGCATCGTCGAAGATCCCGCATCGGGCGCGGCGAACGGCCTGATCGCCGCCTGGATCGCGCTGCGCGAACCAGAAGGCCCGCTCGCGCACGGTTACCGCGTCAGCCAGGGCCGCGAGATCGGCCGCGATGCGTCGATCACGATCCGCATCGCCGACGCCGGCAGCGGCAGCCATGTCTGGGTCGGAGGGCAGACGCACACGGTCGTCAGCGGGCAGGCCCAATGGCCTCATCGTTGAGCGTGTCGGCGATCGCTTGAGCCGGGTGCCGATGCTGCGTCGCGTCCACCAGGAGGCGTGGGAGCGGCTTCAGCTGCGACAAGGCGACGAGTATCGCGAGCCCGAACATGCATATCGCGGCTGAGGCCGCTCCCACGGGCTGTCTCTTCCAGAGCCATGAAGACCCTGCCGCACCGTCCGGGGCCCCTCCCCGATGGCCGCGCGCAGACGCGCGCCTGGCAACCGCTGCGACTCCGGCAGCGATATCGGCCAGGACCTTGCCCGTGGGAGCGGCTTCAGCCGCGACCCGATACCTCTCGATGCATCGCGACGGGAGCCGCCGACACAAATCGGCGCCGGACAATCCCTTCGTGTTCCGGAGGAAGTGTTCCGGAGGCGGGGCTCTGGAAGTCTTCGCCGCCCTCGCCTTGTTTCAACCGCCGCGCCAGCGTTGCCACGCACCACCAGGACGCAGTCTTCCCCTGAGAAGACTGCGTGAAGTTTAAACAGTCGCGTTAAAAATATTTGTCTATTTTCAATAGCAAACTGTCATAAATTGCTTCGCCGCCTGCGTGGAAAACATCGACAGGGAAGGACGTCCACGCTTCCCTTCGAAACAGGCTGGGCGATGGAGACGGCCGATTGTCCGGAGCGATCAATGAGCAAATGACTGGCTGAAACGGCGTGCCGTGCGGTTTTCGCGGCAGCATCTAAGCCGACGGCGCGGGGCGACAAATGCGCCGCATTATCGGTGTACGCGGTCGCCGCAAACGCAAGATCGGCTGGCGGGAAGGCGCTGGGGAAATCCCAGGCCGCGCATCGGCATCGCCGAAATCCGCGCAATAAAAAACCCCGGGTGTCGCCACCCGGGGTTTCCCCTATATCTTTAGAACGCCTCGCGGCTCAGAGCACCTGGACCTGGTCGGCCTGCATGCCCTTCTGGCCCTGCACGGCGACGAAGCTGACGCGCTGACCTTCCTGCAACGACTTGAAGCCGGTGCCCTGGATCGCACGGAAGTGCACGAACAGGTCGGGGCCGCTTTCCGGGGTGATGAAACCAAAGCCCTTGGCGTCATTGAACCACTTGACGGTACCGTTCTGACGATTCGACATCTCTGAAACTCCTGATGACACTGATGACATCGCGAAAGCGGAACATTCCGCATCGAGACTGGGTTGCAGGGAGCTAGCGAGGCGAAACGATGGAGCGGACCCGTCGGGACCAATCGCATCAAGGCCACGATTCACAGTGACCCTAGCAAACACAGTGGGCCGACTATACCCGCAAATTTGTGCGAACGCTAACTTTGTGTAAACCGGGGAACAATCGGCCCTAGAGGGGGTCGTCGGGCAGGCAGGCGGTCTGGTTGCGGCCGAGCGTCTTGGCCCGGTAAAGGCCCGCATCCGCCCTCTCGATCCAGGTCGCGGCGCCTCGCATGTCCACGCGGGCGCTGGCGATCCCGATGCTGAGGGTGCAACGCAGGCCCGGCGCGTTGGCGACCAGGGCGGCGGCCACCCGCGCGCGCACCCGTTCGGCCACGACCGTGGCGGCGCGCTCCCCGGTATGCGTCAGGAGCACGCCGAACTCGTCGCCGCCGTAGCGGCAGGCGACGTCGATGTCGCGAACGCTTTCGCGAATCGCCAGCGCCACCATCGCGATGACGGCATCCCCGACCGGGTGGCCGTAGCGATCGTTGACCTGCTTGAAATGGTCGATGTCGATCATCAGCAGCGACGCGGGCCGGCCGTACCGGTGCAGATGGCGCAGTTCGAGTTCCAGCGCCTTCTGCCAGGTCACGCGATTCCACAGGCCCGTCACCGCATCGACCGTGCTGGTCAACGCCAGCTCGCGATTCTGCCGACGCGCCTTGCTCGCCAGCGCGTGCGTCGCCGCGCTCACCATCAACGGGTAGGCCACCAGGAACGGCAACGATGCCACGATGTTGGACATCGTCGATTCCGGCTGCCACGGAAACGCACCGGCGGCGGCCCAGAGCAACAATACGGTCCCCGCGCACGCGGCGACCTGCACCGCCAGCGCGCGCCAGAGCATCCGCCAGCCGCCGACGCTGATCTTGTCGACCGCCAGCATCGTCAGCAGCAGCACGCTCGGCAGCAGATTGAAGCGCATCGCCGCGACCCAGAAGCCGCCCATCGCCGAGTCGATCAGCAGACTGCGCAGCTCGGTGCGCTTGGGATCCGCGCTCGCACTCGCCAACGCGCGCGCCAGGTGCGGCCACAGCAGGCCGTGGCAGAGCAGCAGCGTCCACAGCACCGGCGCCGCCGTGTTCTGGTAGAGCACCGACGCGACCGCCAGTGCGCCGAGGCCCAACCCGAGTGCCCGCAACCGATACACGCGCGCGACGAAACGTCCGCCATCGACGGTTTCGGGCAGTGCGGCCATGGCGCTGGACAGCAACATCGGCAGTAGGCATCCGTCAGAGGCGCCGCGCAGCGGCACCGACGGAGTATAAAAAGCAATTAGCGTACCAAGTGTACGGCGGCGGCCGCGGCCGGGCGTCAAGCCTTGCCGGCGACCACGTTCACGCTGAGCGCGATGATGACGACATTGAAGAAGAACGCGATCACGCCGTGCATGAGGACGATCCTGCGCAGGCGGCGATCGCTGACCTGCACGTCCGAAACCTGGAACGTCATGCCGATCACGAACGCGAAATAGACGAAGTCCCAGTAGTCGGCATCGCCTTCGCCCGGGAAATCCAGGCCGCCGCGCTTGCGCCTGTTCGCATCGTCGCCGTAGAACGCATGCGCATAGTGGATCGCGAACATCGTGTTCATGAACAGCCACGACAGCAGCAGCGTCGTCGCGGCAAGCACGATTTCGAACACGCCGCCGGCGTGGCTCGCGTGGAGCTCCAGGCCCAATGCGACCAGCATCACGCCGGAAACGACCACGCTGCTCCACAGCGCGCCCCAGCGGCCTTCGTCTTCTTCGCGTGCGCGGCTGCGGATCGACGCGGTATCGGCGCGCGCGAACATGTACGCGATCAGGCCGAGGAACACGATCGCCGCGACGACGAAGGCGAGCAGGATGGCCCGCGCCGGCTCGATGCCGAACGCGCAGCCGGTCCCGATCAACACGACGAAGAGCAGCGTGCAGAAGTTCAGGCGCGGGCGCCTGCGCGCGAACGCGAACGGGCTGCGCTGCTTGTCTTTCCGGGAAGCGCTGGGCATCGGAACTGTCGCGACCTTGAAACGGGAGGGTCGCATGCTAGCGCGCAACGCCCGCTGCCGGGTCGGCCATGCGGCGCGCGCAGCGAAAGACGCGCACGCCGATACCGCGGCTCATGCGAACACGCAGCAGCCTGCGGCGACGGTCATCGATGCAACGCTTTCCTCGACGCGGCGGTGGCCGCCGTCGAGGTGGGCAGCGCCCGGTGAACCAGGCGCCGACGCGGGATTACGCGGTTTTCTTCGCCGCGGCTTTCTTGACGGCCGGAGCCGCCTTCTTCACCGCCGGCTTGGCGGCGGGCTTGGCCACGGCTTCGCCGGCGGCGCTCTTGGCGGCGTGCGGACGCGTGTTGCCGTAGCTGCGGATCGCGATCTTGCCTTTCTTGGTCTTGCGGTCGCCTCTGCCCATGTCCTGCTCTTTCTGCGTATCGATGTGAAATCGGGGCGCGCAGGATAGCAGTCTGCGTCCGCTATGCAAGAATTGCGGCCTCGCCGCGCGTGAGAGCCCTATGCCGATCGCCCCTCCGCTGCCGCCGCTCAGCCTCGCACTTCAGGGCGGTGGCGCGCACGGCGCGCTCACCTGGGGCGTGCTGGATCGCCTGCTGGAGGAGCCCTCGCTGACGCTCGACGGCATCAGCGCGACCAGCAGCGGCGCGATGAACGCCCTGGCGCTGGCGCAGGGCTGGATGGAAGGCGGACGTGACGGCGCACGCGCCAAGCTCGACGAGCTGTGGACGAGCATCGCCGCACAATCGAGCCTGGCGCGCTGGGCATTCGCCGGAGTCGCGGCGAGCGGCGCCGAACAGCTGCTGTCGAGCTGGACGCATCATTTCACGCCGGAGCAGTTCAATCCGCTCGGTCTCAATCCGCTGCGCGCGATCGCCGAACGCCTGTTCGATTTCGAGCGCCTGCGCCGGGCATCGCCGTTCAAGCTGTTCGTCGCGGCGACTCGCGTTCGCGACGGCGCGCTGACCCTGTTCGGCAACGCCGAACTCAGCGTCGATGCCCTGCTCGCCTCGACCTGCCTGCCGCAGTTGTTCGCCGCCGTCGTGATCGACGGAGAAACCTACTGGGATGGCGGCTACGCGGGCAACCCGGCGCTGCAGCCGCTGGTCTACCGCTGCACGGCGCAGGCGATCGTCTGCGTGCTGGTGCAGCCGCTGTCGCGCGCCACGCTGCCGGCCAGCGCGCGTGCGATTGCCGAACGCGTGGCCGAACTCGGCTTCTCGACGACGTTCGTGCGCGAGTACGAATCGCTGGTCCAGGCGCAGGCCGCCCTGCGCGGCGCCGTTCCGCTGAGTTCGCTCGGGCGGCGCATGAAGGCGCTGCGATTGCACGTGATCGAACCGGGCGAGTCGCTGGCCGAGTTCCGCGCGAAGAGCCGCCTCAATACCGAACCGGGGTTTCTGCACGCGTTGCGCGAACTCGGCCGCGCCACCTGCAAAGCGTGGCTGCAGGAGCGCAGTGCCGCAGGGACCTAGCGCGCCGCGAATCGGTCCGCGCGCTTCAGTGAGCCGCCCCGCTGCGGCCAGCAGTCGCGCTCTGCGCCGGCGTCGTCGGTTCCGGTCCCTTGCGTGCGGCGACCAGGCGATCGATTTCGGCCAGCAGATCGTCGCCGTCGAGGATCTCGCGCTCGCCGCCCAGCGCCATCGCCTTGCCGTCGATGGACAACCGATAGATGCCTTGTGCGCCGCCGACGATCGTCGAGCCGCCGCTGCCCGGGCGTACGAACAGGACGTAGCGCGCGCCGAGAACGAACGGCGGTGCTTCCCCGTCGAGACTGCCGCCCTCCTCGCTCAGCACCAGGTCGACCGACGGCGGCTGGCCGAACAAGGTGCGCATCGCGCTGAAGCGGTAGTCGGTGACGAGGCGATGGTCGTTCGTGCTGCGCCGCACCGGCATCTCGACCAGGTCGGCGACCACGATCCACTCGGCAGCGGCGACCCGTTCCGGCATCGCGCCGTAGGCCGCCGGTTCCGACGCCTGCGCGGACGTCCTCGGCGCGGATACCGCTGCGCAGGCGAGCACGATCGCGGCGACCACGTGCCTTTTTCGCGTCTGCAGGTGGCGTTGCCGATGCATGAATCCTCCGGGCGCTCGTCGAGGACGGCGCCTGCCTCGGGCGCTTTGCCGTTCTCGCACGGTTGCCGCGCGGGACGAGGCGGTATATCTGTGGATTACGATAAAACGCTCCCATAGCTGACATGGTTCCCGGCTGCCGAGCGGCCGCCCCGGAATTCGTGCGAGACCGGCGTGCATCGGGCTCGAACAGGTCGTCTATACTCGGGCGCGTAGTCTTCCTGGGGCGCCACGATGGCCGACGATGTCACCGCCCTCATCGATGCGGCGAACAACGGCGATGCGCGCGCGCTGCAGGGCCTGTTCGTCCATGTCTACGACGAGTTGAAGCGGCTGGCGCGACGGCAGCTCGCCGCCTCCGCCGCCCCCACGCTGAACACGACCGGCCTCGTCCACGAGGCCTACCTGAAACTCGTCGGACCGGATGGGCGAAGCCTGCACGGACGCGCGCATTTCTTCGCGCTGGCGGCGAAGGCGATGCGCCAGATCGTGATCGACCATGCGCGTGCACGCCTGACCGAGAAGCGCGGCGGCGAACACCTGCAGATCGTTCCGCTCGACGAGGGCCTGGAGGTCGCCGACGGCGAGCTTCCGCCGGACGAACTGCTGCGCCTGGATCGCGCGCTCGCGCAGCTCGAAGCGGAGGAGCCGCGCCTGGCGCAGATCGTCGAACTGCGCTTCTTCGCCGGGCTCGGGCTTTCCGAGATCGCCTTGCTGCAGTCGCTGAGCGAGCGCACCGTCAATCGCGATTGGCGCCGCGCGAAGGCGCAGCTCTACGCCAGCCTGCATCCGGACGCCTGAGCGGCCCCGCGGTGGACCGCCAGCGCGTCGGCGAGCTGTTCGGCCAGGCCATCGAGATGGCGCAGGCCGATCGCGGCGCGTGGCTCGCCGCGCAATGCGCGGACGATGCCGCGCTGCTCGCCGAAGTCGAGCGCCTGCTGCGTTGGGATGCTGCGTCGGCGCGCTTCATGGAACAGCCTCCCGCCCTGATCGCGGGCGCCGCCGCACAGGCCGCCACGCCGGACGGCGACGGCTTGCCGCGCGCGTTCGGCGCCTATCGCGTGGTGCGCTCGCTCGGCCAGGGCGGCATGGGCGAGGTCTGGCTCGGCGAACGCGACGACGGCGAGTTCGAGCAGCGCGTGGCGATCAAGCAGGTCGCCTATCCGACGCCAGGGCTCCTGCATCGCTTCCGCCAGGAGCGCCAGATCCTGGCACGCCTGGAGCATCCGAACATCGCGCGCCTGATCGATGGCGGTCTCGCCGCCGACGGCACGCCTTACCTGGTGATGGAATACGTCGACGGCGTGCCGATCACCGACTACGTGCGTGCGCAGGCACTCGACCTGCCCGCCTGCCTACGGCTGTTCCTGCGCGTGTGCACCGCCGTGCAGTACGCGCACCAGAACCTCGTGGTGCATCGCGACCTGAAACCGTCGAACATCTTCGTGACGGCCGACGGCACGCCCAAGCTTCTCGATTTCGGCATCGCCAAGGTGCTGACGGTGACCGACGGCGGCGCACCGACGCAGACGATGGCGCGCCTGCTCACGCCCGACTACGCCGCGCCGGAGCAGTTCAGCGGCGGCGTGATCACGACCGCCACGGACGTCTATGCGCTCGGCGTCGTGCTGTACGAGCTGCTGGCCGGAAGACGACCGCCCCGTGTGTCCCCCGGCGAGATCACCGGGCCGGCACGCACGACCACCTCGATGCCGCCGAGCGCCGCCCTGGCCGGCTCGTCCTCATCGATCAACCGGCGTGCCCTGCGCGGCGATGCCGATCGCATCGTACTGAGCGCGCTGGCCGCCGACCCACATCGTCGCTACGCGTCGGCCGAGGCGCTGGCGACGGACATCCGGCGCTTTCTCGACGGCCGTCCGATCGCGGCCCGCGGCGACGGCAACGCGTATCGCTTCCGCATGTTCGTGCTGCGCCACCGCTACGTGCTCGGCGCCGCCGTCAGCATCTTCCTGGTCAGCATCGCGGCGACGCTGGTGAGCCTGTGGCAGGCGCGCATCGCCGGCGAGCAGGCCACGCGCGCCGAGGCGGCGCAACAGTTCCTCGTCGGCGTGTTCGAGCAGGCCGATCCCGACCAGAACAAGGGCGGCGCGATCTCGGCGCGATCGCTGCTCGAAAAAGGCGAACGCCAGCTCGCCGGCAACACCACGCGCCAGCCCGCGGTGCAGGCCGACCTGACCGGGCTGATCGGCGCGCTGTACTGGGACATCGGCGACTACGACCGCGCCGAGACGCTGATCGGCAAGGCGGTCGCGATGACCGACGATCCACGTGTGCCGGACGAGATCAAGGCGCGCAATCTCGGCCGCCTGGCCCGGATCGAGCACGACAAGCGCACCTTCGATGCGACGATCGAACACGCGCAGCGCGCCCTGATGTTCGCGCGCCGCGCCGGCAGCGCGGGCGCGCGCGACGCCACCGCGGCGCGGCGCGTGATGGCGCTCGCGATGATCGGGCAGGGCCGCTCCAAGGACGCCGTACCGCTGCTGCGCGAAGTGCTCGGCGAAGACCGCGAAGCGTTCGGCGACCGCAGCGAGGCGGTCGCGCTCGACCTGCACCTGCTCGGCGACGCGCTCGACGAGCTGTCGGACTACGAGGAATCCGAAGCCGTGCTGCGCGAGAGCATCGCCACTGCGCGCGCGGTCCACGGCAACCTTCACAGCAGCGTCGCCGACGGCCTCAACACGCTCGGCCTCATGCTCGGGCACAAGGGCGACATCGCCGCCTCCGAGGGTCCGCTGCGCGAGGCGCTCGAGATCAATCGGCAACTGTACGGCGCCGACCATCGCGAGACGCTGGTATCGCGCTCGAACCTGCTGCGCGTACTGGAGAACCAGGGGCGCTTCGAAGAGGCCCTGCAAGGACGGCTGGACGTGCTGCAGGCGACCCAGGCCATCGGCGACGCGCGACCCGAGCAGGTCGCCTATGCCTACAATTTCATCGCGCTCGACTATCGCAACCTCGGCCGCGCGGTCGAAGCCGAGAAAGCGTCGCGCGAGGCGCTGGCCGTATGGGCCAAGGTGCAGCGGTCGAACGACGAATGGGACAGCGCCGACCCGATGCGCGGATTGGCGCAGGCGCTGCAGCTGCAGGGCCGCTTCGACGAGGCGGAAGCCGCGTACCGCGCAGCACTCGCCGTCGAAGCGAAGCACGAGCCGGCCGATTCGCATTGGCTGAACCGCGATCGCGGCTTCCTCGGCGAACTCCTGCGCCTGCGCCATCGCACCGACGAGGCGCTGAAGGAACTGCGCGAGGCGAACGCCGCGATCGGCGCGCCGAACGGCAGCCACGATCCGATCTTCGGCGTCCTGCAATCGCAATGGGCCGAGGCCGAACTCGACGCCGGCAACTCCGCCGACGCATTGAAGATCGCCACGCGCGCGCTCGAGATGGCCCGCCGCGCGATGCCGCCGCGCAACTATCGCCTCGGGGGCCCTCTGTTCGCGCAGGCGCGCGCGGAACTCGCCGGCGGACACCCGGAGCGCGCCGAGCCGCTGCTGCGCGAAGCGCTCGCCGTGCGCAGTCCGCCCTACCCCGGCAGCGACCTGCGCGTGCTGGAGGTCAAGGCGAGCCTCGCCGCGACGCTGGCCGCGCTGCAGCGCGAATCCGACGCGCAGGCGCTGCGCAGCGAGATCGAGCCGTTGCTGAAGGCGTCCCCTTCGCCGTACGCCAAGGACCTGCTCGAACGCATGCACGGACGTTGACATGCCACCGCGGCACTGCGTCGATCGCTAAGCGAAAGCGAGGGCGAGGGCGAGGGCGAGAGCCTGAAACACGGAGCACACGGAGCACACGGAGCACACGGAGAAGAAAAAACAACTGAGCTTTTTCTCTGTGTGCTCCGTGTGCTCCGTGTTTCAATCTTCCGCTCTTCTTCTTCCCGCCTGTTCAAGAGCCCAACGCGCTCAGTGCGCGGTGTCACTGCAGTCGCCATTCGGGCAGGACTGCGTTTCGATCTGCACGGTGGCGTGGCGGATGCGGAAGCGTTCGAGCAGCACCGCATGGATCGAGCGGATGACCTGGTCATGCGTCGCGCCCTCGGCCGGGTTCGCGTGCAAGGTCGCCACGTGATAGCCGCCGGCCAGCTGCCATACGTGCACATGGTGCACGTCGCTCACGCCGGCGGCCTCGCGCTTGAGCGCATCGCTGACCCGATCCGCATCGATGCCTTCAGGCGCACCTTCCAGCAGGATGTGCGCCGAACGGCGCAGCAGCCGCCAGGCGCTGGCGAGGATCAGCAGCGAGACGAGCACCGACACGACCGGATCGGACCACAGCCAGCCGAGCCAGCGGATCAGCAACGCGGCGGCCACCGCGCCGAGCGAGCCGAACAGGTCGCCGAGCACGTGCAGGCGCGCGCTGGCCGTATTGAGGTCGTCGTGGTCGTGGTCCGACAGCACGAACAGCACGAACGCATTGACCATCAGTCCGGCCAAAGCGACGAAGAACATCGTGCCCGAGAGGATCGGCTGCGGCTCGGCCAGGCGCCAGAGCGCCTCGACGACGATCCACGCCACCAGGGCAAACTGGATCAGCGCATTGCTGTAGCCGACCAGCACTTCGAGCCGCGAGTAGCCGAAACTGCGCCGCGCATCGGCCGGACGGCGGGCGTAGTGCGCACCCAGCCACGCGAACAGCAAGGCGGCGGCATCGACGAGCATGTGGCCGGCATCGGCGAGCAGCGCGAGCGAACCGGACAGCCAGCCGCCGACCGCTTCGGCGCCCAGGGTGCAGACCGTCAGCGCAAAGGCGATCAGCAGACGCCGCTCGCGCAGGTCGCCGGCGTGGACATGTGCGTGCGCGTGGTCGTGGCTCATGCGGTCGTGGAATCGGCGAACGGAATACGGGCGATGCTAGGCAGCATCGCAGGGGTTACACAATCACAACGGCCCTTCGCGTCGCCCGGATGGCCGTCTGGACGGCCGCGCGCTCAGTGACTGCAGGCTGCGCTGTGCACGTGACCGTGCGAGAGGCGCAGGTTCGTCAGGTGAGCGAGCGCGACGAGCGTGCCGCCGACCGCGACGAGGACCGCATGCAGCGAAGCGCCGTCCTCGTGATCGATGACCATGCCGGCGAGCAGCAGCAGGAGCCCGGGACCGAGGAACCAGAACGCGCTGAAGCGCTGGTGCCGGCGATAACCGGTGATCAGCGTCGTCAACGCCAGCACGCTGGCGAATGCGATGAAGGTGCGCTCGAAACGGTGGTCGGCGAGGAAGCCGAGCCCGAGCGCGGGCAATGCGGCGATGACCAGCGGCAGCGCCGCGCAATGGATCGCGCAGAGAAACGACGCCGTCGCGCCGAAACGATCGGCCAAGCGGGTCAACAACGAGGGGCGCGGCGACGGGACGTTCATCGGTGTTCACTCACGTTATAACATAACCCAGGGGTTCGCAAGAGCGCTGCCGGCGCCCTGGATATGGCGCATGCAGCCCGGTGCGGCATGACTTTCGACATGCATCGCCGGCGACGTTCAAGTTATATTATAACAATTGTTGCCTCCCCTCCTTTTTCCAAGGCCCCTCCCAAGCAAATGAAGAAGACCGCACTCGCCCTGTGCATCGGCATCGCTTTCTCGCAGTCCGGCGCAGCGTTGGCCGCCGACGACGACGCCCCGCAGGCGTCGCCGCAGCTGACCGTCACCGACAACGACCCGGGTACGGCCTCGACCGCGCGCAACGCCAAGAGCGCAACGACCGCCGCGCAGCAGAACGACACGACCTTGGGGACGATCAGTGTCGTCGGCAAGCTCGACGAAGCGCGCAACCAGCTGTCGCCGGATGTCGGCAGCAGCCAGTACGTGTTCGACCGCAAGGCGATCGACCAGCTGCCGCTCGGCGATGCGACCTCGCTGAACCAGGTACTGCTGCGCGCGCCCGGCGTCGTCGACGACTCCTATGGGCAGTTGCACGTGCGCGGCGACCACGCCGACCTGCAGTACCGCATCAACGGCGTGATCGTGCCGGAAAGCATCAGCGGCTTCGGGCAGACGCTCGACACGCGCGTCATCGACAACCTGTCGTTCCTGACCGGCGCGCTGCCCGCGCAGTACGGCTATCGCACCGCGGGCGTCGTCGACATCACGACGAAATCGGGCACCAACGGCAAGGACACCGACACGGTCGGCGGCAGCGTGGGCCTGACGGCCGGTTCCTTCGGTACCTTGAATCCGAACGCGACGATCTTCGGCAATGAAGGACCGTGGAGCTTCTTCCTGACCGCGAACTATCTCGAAAGCGACATCGGCATCGAGAACCCGACCTCGTCGCGCAACGCGATCCACGACCACACCAACCAGTTCAAGAGCTTCGGCTACCTGTCCTACCTGCTGAGCGACTCGGCGCGACTCAGCTTCATGTTCGGCGCGACCAACAACCGGTTCCAGATCCCGAACAACCCGGACCAGGAGCCGGTCTACCAGCTCGACGGCGTCAACGACTTCGACTCGCGCAATCTCGACGAACGCCAGAACGAACAGACGCGCTTCGGCGTGCTGGCGCTGCAGGGTGAACTCGGCACGACGAACTACCAGGTCTCGCTCGGCCAGCGCTACACCAGCGTGAACTACCAGCCCGATCCGATCGGCGACCTGATCTTCAACGGTGTCGCCGGCACGATCGCCCGCGCCAATCGCGCCAACACGCTGCAGGCGGATTTCTCCACGCCGTTCGGCGACGCGCATACGGTGCGCTACGGCCTCTACGTCAGCGAGGAACACCCGCTTTCGAACAGCACCTCGCAGGTGTTCCCGGCCGACGCAGACGGCAACCAGACCAGCACCACGCCGATCACGATCGTCGACAACGCGCCGCACATCGACGCGCGCACCTACGGCTTGTACCTGCAGGACGAGTGGCAGCTCAGCGACAAGCTGACCGTGAACTACGGCGTACGCGGCGACAAGGTCGATGCCTACGTCAAGGAAGGCCAGTTGAGCCCGCGCCTCGGCCTGGTCTACCAGCTGAGCGACAGCACGACCCTGCACGCCGGCTATGCGCGCTACTTCACGCCGCCGCCGGCGGAACTGATCGGGCAGACCGACATCGCCCTGTTCCAGGGCACGACCAACGCGCTGCCGTCGAACGTCAACGCAGAGACCCTGTCGGAACGTTCGAACTACTACGACGCCGGCATCTCGCAGAAGATCGGCAGCGACCTGACCCTCGGCCTCGACCTCTACTACCGCGAAGTGCACAACCTGCTCGACGAAGGCCAGTTCGGCGCGGCGCTGATCTTCTCGCCGTTCAACTACGACCAGGGCCGGGTACGCGGCGCCGAGTTCACCGCCAACTACGACCACGACGGCTTCTCGGCGTTCTTCAACCTGTCTTCCAGCCGCGCCGAAGGCAAGGACGTCGTCACCGGCCAGTACAACTTCGATCCGGACGAGCTCGCCTACATCGCCACGCACTGGGTGCATCTGGACCACGACCAGCGCCTGACCTCGTCCGGCGGCGTCAGCTACGACTGGAGCGGCTACCGCATCGGCGCCGACTATCTGTACGGGTCGGGCCTGCGCGCCGATTTCGCCAACAGCGCGCATCTTCCGCAGTACTACAGCGTCAATCTGTCGGTCGACCACAAGTTCGACCTGCCGCAGATGGGCAAGCTCGACGTGCGCCTGACCGCCGTCAACGTGACCGATCGCGTCTACGAACTGCGCGACGGTTCCGGCATCGGCGTCGGCGCACCGCAGTTCGGGCCGCGCCGCGGCCTGTATCTGAGCCTGCAGAAGGACTTCTGAGCGGTTGATTGCCGCCTGAACCTGCCGGGGCGTCACGCGAAGTGGCGCCCCTGGCGTCTTATTGACAATTGTTTGCCATCAGGCCGCCCCCGGCGGCCGCTCGGACCTCCTCGACGCCGCTTGCAGACACGCTCGCCGGCCCCTCTTCGTCGCGCCGGACTGCTGTATCGCAGCATGACAATAATTTAATAAGTCAGCATGATGTAAACGTTTACATGCGGGCAACCGGGGCGACTGGGCGTGAGCGTGACCATCAAAGACGTGGCCAGGGCCGCCGGCGTGTCTGTCGCCTCGGTCTCGCGCGCGCTCAACGGTCATGACAACGTGACCGGCGAGACACGCAAGCGCATCCAGGATGCCGCCGATCGCCTGCGCTACATGCCCAACGGGGCCGCGCGCAGCCTGATCACGCAGCGCACGCAGACGATCGGCGCCGTCCTGCCGGACCTGCACGGCGAGTTCTTCTCCGAACTGATCCGCGGCATGGACTCCGCCGCGCGCGCACGCGGCCTGCATCTGCTCGTTTCGAGCTCGCACGGCTCGGCCTCCGAGGTCGGCGACGTGCTGCGCACCTTGCGCGGCCGCGTCGACGGCGTGCTGATCATGTCGCCGCACGCCGATGCCGACATGCTCGCCACCAACTTGCCGGCCGCCTTGCCGACCGTGCTGATGAATACGCGCGTGCCGGGCGGCAAGTATCTGTCGCTGTCGATCGACAACTACGGCGGTGCCTATGCGATGACACGGCACCTGGCGCGCCACGGCTATCGCCGCATCGCCTTCATCGGCGGCCCGGCCAACAACTTCGACGCCGACGAGCGCTTGCGCGGCTATCGCGATGCGCTGGCGCAATTGCCGCCTGGATACGCCGCGTCGGTGCTCGACGGCGATTTCAGCGAGGAGTCGGGCTACCGCGCCGGCCTCGCGCTGCGTGGTGTCGCCGAGCGTCCCGAAGCGATCTTCGCCGCCAACGACATGATGGCGATCGGCTGCCTGTTCGCGCTCAACGAACTCGGGCTCAAGGTCCCCGACGACATCGCCCTCGCCGGCTTCGACGACATCCCGATAGCGCGTTTCGTCAGCCCGCCGCTGACGACGATGCGCGTGCGCATCGCCGACATGGGATCGCAGGCCTTGCAGCGGCTGGCCGAGGCGATCGACGGATCGACGCAACCGCGTCTGGCCCACGAGATCGGCTGCAGCCTCGTCGTCCGGCAGTCTTCCGGCACCCAGGCCGAACCGCACACCGACACCAGTTGAACGACCGCAAGCCCATAAGACCAGATCGCATTTCCACCTTGTTCACGCCTCCGGGGAGGAGCACTCGATGAAAGCATGCAGCACCACGACACGTCCCACGCAGCGCAAACTGCTGGCCTGCGCCCTGGCCAGTTGCCTCGGGCTCGCAGCACCGAGCGTGTTCGCGCAGAGCACTAATGCTACGTTGCGCGGTAACGCCACCGCCGGCGCCGAAGTCACTGCAACGAACGTGGACACGGGACTGGTCCGCCACACCAAGGTCACCTCCGATGGCAGCTACGCACTGGCGGGCTTGCCGCCCGGCACGTATCGCGTAGACGCCGGCCCGGGGACCGAACGCACGGTCACGCTGTCCGTCGCATCGACTGCAACGCTGGACCTGGCAGGCGGCGCGGCTCCGACCGGCGGCACGCAACTCGAAGGCGTCGTCGTCAATGCGAACACGCTGGCGGAGGTGAAGACATCGGAAATCGGCGATACGATTTCGCTGCAACAGATCCGCACCATTCCGCAGATCACGCGCAACTTCTTGGAGTTCGCCGATACGGTGCCGGGCATGGCGTTCACGCGTGATCCGGCCACCGGCCAAACATCGCTGCGCGGAGGCGCGCAGTCGGCCAACAACATCAACGTCTACGTCGACGGCGTCGGCCAGAAGAACTACGTGCTGCAGGGAGGCATCACGGGTCAAGACTCCAGCCGCGGCAACCCGTTCCCGCAGCTCGGCATCGCCGAATACAAAGTCATCACGCAAAACTACAAAGCCGAATACGACCAGCTCAGCAGCGCAGCAGTTACTGCCGTCACCAAATCCGGTACGAACGAATTCCATGGCGAGGTGTTCGGCGACTACACCGATCAGGACTGGCGTTCCAAGTACCCTACGGAACTGTCGTCGGGCAAGAAAGTCGATTCGCAGGAACAGAACTACGGCCTCTCGCTCGGCGGCCCGATCATGAAGGATCTGGCGCATTTCTTCTTCACGTATGAAGGCAAGGACTTCAATACGCCGGTCGCGGTGACGCCGCCGTCGACCGGAATCCCGGGGCCGCTGCCACCGGGCGTGATCGACGAATTCGGCCCCGCTTCGGTGACCTTCCACGAAGATCTCTATTTCGGCAAGATCGACTGGGAGCCGAGCGACCGTGACCTGGTTGAGCTGACCGGGAAATATCGCGACGAGACGCAGCTGCAGAACGTCGGTGGCAACCAGGCACCTTCTTTCGGAAGCAACAGCGTAAACAACGAGAAGCGAGTCGACCTGCGCTGGCAGCACACCTCGGACAGTTGGCTCAACGACGCGCACCTCACATATGAGGATACCGAGTGGGGTCCTCGTCCACTCAGCAACGGCTACGCGTCGGTCTATACCGACCACACAACCAGCAACGATTCGGTAATCCTGCTGACCGGCGCCGGCGCCAATTACCAGAACAAGGGTCAGAAAGGTCCTGCCCTGCAAGACGACTTCAGCCTGACCGACCTCCATTGGATGGGTGATCACCTCGTCAAGATGGGCTTCAAGTACAAGGAGATCAAACTTTCCACGCAGGAGATCAACCCCGCCAATCCGCAATTCTTCTACGACGTCTCTCCGGATGGCACCAGCACGGTTCCCTACAAGGCGTTCTTCGGCGTGCCACTTGCGGGTGTCGGCAATGGCACCGCCGAATCGAAGAGCAAGCAGCTCGGTCTGTACCTGCAAGACGACTGGGCGGTCAACGACAAGCTGACTTTGAACCTTGGCGTTCGCTGGGACTACGAGAAGACGCCGTCATATCTCGACTACGTGACGCCGGCCGATGTGGTCAGCGCGCTGCAAGGCTGGCCGAACATCAACAATCCGAATTCGGGCATCAACATCAACGACTACATCAGCAACGGCCACAATCGCAGTGCGCCGACCGACGAATGGCAGCCACGCCTCGGCTTCTCCTACGATCTCGACGCCGACGAACAGCACGTCATCGTCGGAGGCATCGGCCGGTCGTATGATCGGGACAGCTTCGACTACCTGCAGCTGGAGAGATCCAAAGCGACGTTCCCGTCCTACACGATGTTCTTCAATTCGCCGGATGGCCGCAGCTGTGACACGACGATGGCGAACTGCGTCAACTGGGATCCGCGTTTCTATACACCAGGAAGTTTGAATGGCCTGGTGAGTTCCACGGGCGGCGGCCGTGAAATCGACCTGATCAACAACAATCTCAAGGTGCCTTATTCGGACCAAGCCAGCCTCGGCATGCGCAACAAGGTCGGTGACTGGAATACCAGCGTGATCATCTCGCGTATCGTCAGCAAGGACGGATTCGCGTTCACGCTCGGCAATCGCCGCGCGGATGGCTCCTTCTGGGGAACCGGCGAAAACGGGGACTACGGTCAACCTTGGGGTTTCGGCATCCCGGGCTTCGGCAGCCTGATCATCGGCAACAACGGCATCGAGACCAAGAGCAACTCGTTGTTGCTCTCGCTGGAGAAGCCCTACACCAAGGAATCGGGGTGGTACGCGACGATCGCGTACACGTACACCGATGCGAAGGAAAACCGCAAGGAAGCCGGTGCCGCCGGCAATCAGTACGCACTCGACGAACCCGATATCGCTTCGTATCCGTTCCTCGATTCGTATCTGGTTCCGAAGCACCGCCTCGTCGCTGCTGGCAGCATCGACGGCCCAGGCGGCATGACGTATTCGGGCAAGATCGTGCTCGCCACACCAGGCGCGTATTCGGACATCGCGTGCTTCGGTGCGGCGTCGCATTGCATACCTGCGGCGGCGCATCCGCCGGGCGCGAGCTTCCTATTCGGCGGCCCGATCTTCGGAACGCGCGAAATCGACCTGGCGATCAACAAGGACATCGACCTGACCGGCGGTTTGATGATGTACATCCGCGGCGACATCTTGAACGCTTTCAACTTCAAGAACTACTCGGACTACAACGTCAACTGGGGCTCGAACGGCATCTACAACCCGAACATCACGTTCAACAAGGCGGGCAATATGTACACGATTCCGCGCACCTTCAAACTGACCATGGGCTTCCGGTTCTGACGCACCCCGCGCCGCCGGCATCCGTCGGCGGCGCACGCTTCCGCTTCGTTTTGTTGCAAGCTTTTCGTTTGTTCCACGCTCGGGAACCGGCCGTCCCAGGAACGGGATGGCCGGACTTTTCGCGATCGATCCTTCGTTCACGTGCATCGCCTACAATCCAGCCAGTGCCTCTCCCATATCGAACTCCAGCCTCGCGTCTGGCCATCCTCCTGCTCGCCCTGGCCGTGTTCACGCTGGGTGCCTGCCATCGCGAAGAACCCACGGTTCCCCGCGCCACCGTCACGCCGCTGCTGCGTCCGCCGCTGCCGCCGCTGTTCGACGATATCGAGAAACGCACGTTCGACTATTTCTGGGAAACCGCCGATCCCGAAAGCGGACTGATTCCCGATCGCTATCCGTATACCGAACCGTTCGCCAGCGTCGCCGCGATCGGCTTCGGCCTGACCGCGTACGGCATCGGCGTCGAGCGCAGCTACGTCACGCGCGATCAGGCCGTGCAGCGCACGCTGCTGACGCTGCGCTACCTCGAAGGGCTGCCGCAAGGCTCGCGCGCCGAGGGCATGGCCGGCTATCGCGGCTTCTACTATCACTTCCTCAACATGAAGACCGGTGCACGCTACTTGGACTGGGTCGAACTGTCCTCGGTCGACACGGCCTTGCTGCTCGGCGGCGTGCTGTTCGCGCAGTCGTACTACGACCGCGACGATCCGGGAGAAGCGGAAATCCGGCGCCTGGCCGACACGATCTACCGCCGCGTCGAATGGCCTTGGATGCAGGCGCGACCGCCGCTGATTTCGATGGGCTGGTACCCGAAGCAGGGCTACATCCCGTACGACTGGGAGGGCTACAACGAAGGCATGCTGCTCTACATCCTCGCGCTCGGCTCACCGACGCAGGCGATCGGCAGCGACGCGTGGGCGGCGTGGACGAAAAGCTATCCGCGCGCGTGGGGCACGTTCCAGGAGCAGGAATATCTTGCCTTCGCGCCGTCGCTCGGACATCAGTACTCACATGTCTGGGTCGACTTCCGCGGCATCCGCGACGCGTTCATGCGCGAGCACGGCTTCGACTATTTCGAGAACAGCCGCCGCGCGACCTACGCGCAGCGCGCCTATGCGATCGCCAATCCGATGGGCTGGAAACTCTACGGCGAGAACGTCTGGGGCCTGACGGCCAGCGACGGTCCGCAAGGCGCCAACCTCGACTACGAAGGCGGCCTGCGCGAGTTCCGCCACTACTCGGCGCGCGGCGCCGGCATCGCCGATGCATTCGACGACGGCACCATCGCGCCGACGGCGGCGGCGGCCTCGCTGCCGTTCGCGCCGGAGATCGTGATCCCGGCCGTCGAGGAGATGCACAACCTCTACGGCAAGGACATCTATTCCAAATACGGCTTCCTCGACGCGTTCAATCCGAGCTTCACCTACGATGTGCCGCTGAAGACCGGCCAGATGATTCCGGGGTTCGGCTGGGTCGCCAGCGACTACATCGGCATCGACGAGGGCCCGATCGTCGCGATGATCGCGAACTACCGCAACGACTTCGTCTGGAACGTGATGAAGAAGAACCCGTACATCCGCAAGGGCCTGCAACGCGCGGGCTTCACCGGCGGCTGGCTCGACGAGGCGGCCAAGGCGGAAGGCGCGGCGGCGAAAGCGGCGAAATGAATCGGCGATGGGCGAGCTCCGCGCCGTACGAACGCGATGGTGGCGAAAGCTCCTGGATCCCTGCCCCGAACACTGCCGCAGGGAGACGGAGACGGGGTGCCTTCGCGCTTCTGGCCATCGGCATCGCTTCCCTGCTGCTCGCCGGCTGCGGCAAGGCCGACTCCGGCGCCACCGTCATCAAGTTCTGGGCGATCGGCCGCGAAGCTGAAGTCGTACCGACGCTGCTCGCCGATTTCGAGCGCGAGCATCCCGGCGTCCACGTCGAAGTGCAGGCACTGCCGCTGACGGCCGCGCACGAGAAACTGCTGACCGCCTTCGCCGGCGACGCCTTGCCCGACATCGGCCAGCTCGGCAATACCTGGCTGCCCGAGCTCGCCACGCTCGGCGCACTGGAACCGCTGCAGGCCCGTGTCGATGCGTCCCCGGCGATCCGGCGCGACGACTATTTCGCCGGCATCTGGGACACCAACGTCATGGACGGGCAGCTGTACGGTGTACCGTGGTACGTCGATACTCGCCTGGTGTTCTACCGCAAGGACCTGCTCGCCGCTGCCGGCTTCGATGCGCCGCCGCGCGACTGGCAGGAATGGCAGCGCCAGCTCGCCGCGATCAAGCAGCAAGCCGGTCCGAACAAGTATGCGATCCTGCTGCCGCTCAACGAGTTCGAATCGCTCGTCAATTTCGCCGTGCAGCAGCCCGATCCGCTGTTGCGGGACGACGGAACGCGCGGCAATTTCGAGAGTGCAGGATTCCGCCGCGCGTTCGCCTACTACGTGGACATGTTCAACCAGAACTGGGCGCCGCGCATGAGCGACACGCAGATCTCCAATGTCTGGGACGAATTCGCCAACGGCTTCTACGCGTTCTACATCACCGGCCCCTGGAATGTCGGCGAGTTCAAGCGCCGCTTGCCCGCGCGTGTGCAGAATGACTGGAGCACCGCGCCGATACCGGGACCGGACGGCCCCGGCGCCGCGATCGGCGGCGGCAGCAGCCTCGTCATGTTCGAGAGCTCCAAGCACAAGCGCGAAGTCTGGCAGCTGATCGAATTCCTATCCGCACCGGCGCAGCAGCAGCGCTTCCACGAACTGTGCGGCGACCTGCCGCCTCGGCGCAGCGCGTGGACGTCGCCCGCGCTGGCCGACGATCCCTACGCGAAGGCGTTTCGCGACCAGCTCGAACGCGTGGTGCCGCCGCCGAAGGTGCCGGAATGGGAGCGCATCGCGCAGGAAATCCGCCTTGCCGCCGAACGCGCGATCCGCGGCGGCCAACCCGCGGATCGCGTACTGCGCGATCTCGATGCACGCGTCGATACGATCCTGGAGAAACGCCGCTGGATCCTCGCGCAACGGAAGTCCGCGCCATGACCGAGCGCCGCGCCGCCTGGCTGTTCGCCGCCCCCGCGCTGACCGTGATCGGCGCATTCTTCTTCGTGCCGGTGCTGGCGGCGTTCGCGCTCAGCCTGACCGATTTCGACCTGTACTCGCTCGCCGACCTGCACAACCTGCGCTTCGTCGGCCTCGGCAACTACATCGACATCCTGCAGACGCCGCTGTTCTGGAAGTCGCTGCTCAACACCTTCTACTTCGTCGGTGTCGGCGTCCCGCTGTCGATCGCGGCATCGCTCGGCGCCGCCCTGCTGCTCGACTCGAAGCTCGCGCGCTTCAAGGGCTTCTTCCGCACCGCGCTGTTCGCGCCGGTGGTCACGACGGTCGTGGCGGTCGCGGTGATCTGGCGCTATCTGCTGCACACGCGCTACGGCCTCATCAACTACACGCTGGCGCACTTCGGCATCGCGCCGATCGACTGGCTCGGCGACCCGCACTGGTCGATGCCGGCGATCATCTTGTTCGCGGTCTGGAAGAACTTCGGCTACAACATGATCATCCTGCTCGCTGCGCTGCAGAGCATTCCAGCCGATCTCTACGAAGCCGCGCGCATCGACGGCGCGAACTTCGCGCAGCAGTTCCGCCACATCACCCTGCCGATGCTGCGCCCTGCCCTGCTGCTCGTTTCGATCATCACGGTGTCGGGTTATTTCCAGCTGTTCGCAGAGCCCTACGTGATGACGCGCGGCGACCCGCTGCAGAGCACGGTGAGCGTGCTGTACTTCATGTACGAGGAAGGCTTCACCTGGTGGAGCCTCGGGCGCGCCTCGGCGATCGCGTTCCTGCTGTTCGCGCTGATCCTCGGCGTGACGAGCGCGCTGCTGCGGCTGGGCCGGCGGGGAGGCATCGCATGAAGAACCCGCTGTGGCAGAAGGCGGTCGTCAACGGGCTGTTGATCGCAGGCGCGTTCATCACGCTGTTCCCGCTGCTCTGGATGCTCTCGGTGTCGTTCATGCAGCGCGGCGAAGCGAGCACGTTTCCGCCGCCGCTGTTGCCGGCGCATGCGACGCTGGCGAACTACCACGAGCTGTTCGAACGCGCCGGCATGGGTCGATACCTGTTCAACAGCCTGCTGATCGCAGCCGCGACGACCGTGCTCTCGCTGCTGTTCAACCTCGCTGCCGGCTACGCCTTCGCGAAGCTGCGCTTCGCCGGCCGCGAGCGCGTGTTCCAGACGCTGCTCGGCGCGCTGGTCATTCCGGCGCAAGTCGCGATGATTCCGCTGTTCCTGATCATGAAATGGCTCGGCCTGGTCAACAGCTACGGCGGCGTGATCGTGCCGGCGCTGGCCGGCGTGTTCGGCATCTTCCTGGTGCGCCAGTACGCGCGCTCGATTCCCGACGACCTGCTCGAAGCCGCGCGCATCGACGGCGCCGGCGAGCTGCGCATCTTCGCGACGATCGTGCTGCCGCTGCTCAAGCCCATCGTCGTGACGCTGGCGATCTTCACGTTCCTGGCCAGCTGGAACGATTTCATGTGGCCGCTGATCGTGCTGAGCGACCAGGCCTGGCAGACGGCGCCGGTCGCGCTGGCCGGGCTTTCGCGCGAGCACGTGCAGGACAACGAACTGATGATGGCCGGTTCGGTCGTGACGATCATTCCGGTGCTGCTGCTGTTCCTCGTGCTGCAGCGGCACTACATCCAAGGCTTGCTGCTCGGGAGCGTGAAGGGGTGAACGGTCTCGCCGGCGACATTCGACCGATCGCAACGATGGGGAACCTGGCGGCCTGGACATTCTGCCTGGCGGCAACCGGTTCGATGGCGATTTCCGACGCTCGCGCGGCGCAAGCCACGGGAACCGTCCCCGCGGCCGCCGCCTCGACCGCCAGGCGCGTCCTCGACGACTTCGCCGATACGTCCGCCTGGCATGCCGCCACGTCCGATCAAGTCACCGCCAAAGTACGCGGAGAGAACGACGGCGACGGCAGCGCCCTCTGCCTCGACTTCGACTTCCACGGCGTCTCCGGCTACGCCGCGATGCGCCGTACCTTGCCGATCGACTACCCGGCCAACTACGCCTTCTCGTTCCGCGTGCGCGGGCAAGCGCCGGGCAACGCGCTGCAGTTCAAGCTGGGCGACGCGAGCGGCGACAACGTCTGGTGGGTCAACCGACCGAACTTCGCGTTCCCCGCCGACTGGACGACGCAGCGCTACAAGAAACGCCAGGTCGATTTCGCCTGGGGGCCGACCAAAGACAAGGTGCTGCGCCACAGCGACAGCGTCGAGTTCACGATCTACGCGGTCAACGGGGGGCGCGGTTCGGCCTGTTTCGACCGGCTCTCCCTCGAAGCGCTTCCGCTGCCGCCGACGAACTGGCCGCAACCGACGGCGCACGCATCCTCCGAATCGCGCGACGCGCCGGCAGCGCGCGCCGTCGATGGCGATGCCAACACGGCCTGGCGCAGCAAGAGCGCCGGCGAGCAGAGTCTCACGCTGGACCTCGGTACCCTGCGCGAATTCGGCGGTCTCGTGCTGCACTGGGCTGAGGGCGCGTTCGCGTCGCGCTACGACGTCGCGCTGTCCGACGACGGCAAGACCTGGCGCCGCGTACGCCGCGTCGAGGAAGGCAACGGCGGCGTCGATCCGCTCTACCTGCCGGAATCGGAAGCGCGCTACGTCCGGTTCGACCTGCATGGCGGCCCGGCGAAGACCTATGCGCTCGCGGAGGTCGAGATCAAGGAACTCGCGTTCGGCGCATCGGCCAACTCGTTCTTTTCCGAACTCGCCAAGGCGGCGCCGCGCGGCCGCTATCCGCGCGGCTTCTACGACGAACAGACCTATTGGACGGTCGTCGGCATCGATGGCGGCCACGAGACCGGCCTGTTCTCCGAAGACGGAGCGCTCGAGGTCGCGCGCGGCGGTTTCTCGATCGAGCCGTTCCTGCTCGACGAGCATTCGAAGCTGCTGACCTGGGCCGACGGTGAGACGACGCAGTCGCTGCTCGACGGCTATCTCCCGATTCCGAAGGTCCGGCGCAGCGAAGACGGGATCGATCTCGACATCGAAGTCTTCGCGGCAGGCACGCCCGACAAGAGCAGCCTCTACGCGCTGTACACGGTGACGAACACGTCGGCGGCGCCGCGCAAGCTCACGCTGGCGCTCGCGGTGCGGCCGTTCCAGGTCAATCCTTCCGTGCAGTTCCTGAGCACGCCGGGCGGCGTCAGCCCGATCCACGATCTGGGCTTCGACACCCGCGCGGACCTCCGAGGTGCCGTTCTTGTCGACGGCAAGCCGCGCGTGTTTCCGTTCGGCGCCTTCGGTTCGTTGGATCTCGCGTCCGATGCCGGCAGCGCCACTGCGGCAAGCACGCCCGCCGGGCCGAGCTATCTCCTGCCCACCGGATCGAAACAGACCTTCGCCGCGACGCCTTTCGACGCCGGCATGATCACCGACCGCCTGGCGACCGCTTCGTCTCCCACTGCGAGCGCGGTGCACGACGACAACGGCCTGGCCTCCGGCGCCCTGCTCTACGCGTTGGAGATTGCGCCAGGCCGCTCGGTCCGCGCGTTCGTGCAGATACCGATGACCGGTCCCCTGGAAGCGGACGCGTTCCAGTTGAACGTCGGCGAATGGTTCCGCCTCGTCCACGCCAAGGTGGCCGACGACTGGCGCGAAAAGCTCGGCCGCGTCGCGCTGCACCTGCCCGCTGCCGCGCAGCCGCTCGCCGATACGCTGCGCACGGCGCTCGCGCACATCCTGATCAATCGCGACGGCGCGGCGATCCGGCCCGGCACGCGTTCGTACGCGCGCTCGTGGATCCGCGACGGCGCGATGACGTCCGACGCGCTGCTGCGCCTCGGCCGCGACGACGTCGCGCGCGACTACCTCGCGTGGTACGCGCCGTACCAGTTCAAGAACGGCAAGGTGCCCTGCTGCGTCGACCAGCGCGGCTCCGACCCGGTGCCCGAGAACGACAGCCATGGCGAGCTGATCCATCTCGCCGACGCGGTCTATCGCTACACCGGCGATCGCTCGCTGCTCGAGTCGATGTGGCCCCACGTCGATGCGGCTGCGCGCTACATGGACGAGCTGCGCGCGAGCGAACGTACTCCAGCCAATCGCAGCGGCGAGCGCGCCGCGTTCTACGGCATGATGCCGGCATCGATCAGCCACGAAGGCTATTCGGCCAAGCCGATGCATTCGTACTGGGACGATTTCTGGGCGCTGACCGGATACAAGAACGCCGTCGACATCGCGACCGCGCTCGGCAAGCCGGACGACGCCAAGCGCCTGGCGGCCTCGCGCGACCAGTTCCGCGCCGACCTCTATGCCTCGATCCGTAACGCCGTCGCCGATCATCGCATCGACTACCTGCCCGGCAGCGCCGAACTCGGCGACTTCGACGCCACCTCGACGACGATTGCTCTGTCGCCTGCCGGCGAACAGGCGAGCCTGCCGCAGGATCTGCTGCACAATACCTTCGAACGCTACTGGAAACAGTTCGTCGAGCGCCGCGACGGCGCCGCCTGGAAAGACTACACCCCGTACGAGTGGCGCACCGTCGGCACCTTCGTGCGCCTGGGCTGGCGCGAGCGCGCGCAGGCCGCGATCGACTTCTTCATGCATGACCGCCGACCGGCTGGCTGGAACCAGTGGGCCGAAGTCGTCGGCCGCGATGCGCGCGAATCGCGCTTCATCGGCGACATGCCGCACGGCTGGGTCGCATCCGACTTCATCCGTTCCGCACTCGACCTGTTCGCCTACGAACGCGACGCGGACCACGCGCTCGTGCTCGCGGCAGGCGTGCCTGGCAGCTGGCTCGACGGCGACGGCATCGCGATCGAAAGATTGCGCACGCCGTACGGCCAACTCAGCTATTCGTTGCGGCACAATGGCGGCCGGCTGCTGCTGAAGATCGCAGGAGACGGCTTGACGCCGCCGCCGGGTGGATTCGCGTTCGCGGCACCCGCCGATTACCGCGGCGGCGCGGCGCGCCTCAACGGCAAGCCCGTCGATTGGCGCGGCGATGAACTCGCGATCGCGTCGCTGCCGGCGGAACTGGCCGTGCAAATCCCCGCGCCGGGCAAGCGAAGCCGCTGAGCGTCCCTTGCCGCTGTGCGCCTGCCGCGCATCGGCCGCGAGACCGGCGGCAGGCACCGAGCCGCCGCCACGGTGCGGTAGACTGCAACCGCCCCAGCCAGGATGTTCGCGAGGTGCCCGCACCCTCGGCTCGCGTTTTCCTACTTACCTGGACGGCTGTCAGCAGACCCGACGAATGACCGCAACTTTGCACGGTTTCGGCGATTTCCGCCTGGATGCCGCAGCGCGCCGCCTCTGGCGCGGCAACGAGGCCATCGCGCTGCCGCCGAAAGTATTCGACTGCATCGTGTACCTGCTGGAGCAGCGCGCGCGCGCCGTCGGCCGCGACGAACTGATCTCCGCGGTGTGGGGCAAGACCGATATCAGCGACAGCGTGCTCGGCCAGACGATTCTGCAAGCGCGACGCGCACTCGACGACACCGGTCGCGAACAGAGCACCATTCGCACGGTGCTGCGCTTCGGCTATCAGTGGGTTGCGCCGGTGGTCCTGCTCGACGGGGCGGACGTGGCGGTTTCGCCGAACGCACCCCAGCACGCTTCCGCCGATGGACTGCCCTCGATCGGCCCGACAGCCGCCGAGCCGGTCGATACGTCCGCCGCTGCCGCTTCCACATCGCATGCCGACCTCGCCCCGGCGCGTTCCAACCCGCGCGGCTTCCCGATTCTGATCGTGGCGCTGGCGATGCTCGTCTTGATCGGGTTTATCGTATGGGGCGCCACCCGCAAGCCCGGCAAGCCGCCCGGCGCGGCAGCGTCCGATCGAACGGATACGACCCTGGTGCTGCCGGTTTCGGTCACGCCGACGGGCGAGGCGCAATTCGCCTGGATCCGCCTGGGCGTGATGGACTTGATCGCCGAGCGCTTGCGCGCCGCGGGTCGACCGGTCGTGCCGAGCGACAACATGGTGGCCTTGGCACGGCGATTCGACATGACGCCCGCGCATCGCGACGTGGCTGCGCTGGCGCAAGCCGCGGCGGTCGGACTCGTCGTCGACGCGCGCGCCGAACAGACCGGTTCGCGCTGGCGCGTCATCCTCGGAACACCCTACGGCCATTCGCCGGCCCTGTCGGTGAGCGCCGAATCCGACGACGTGCTGACGGCAGCGAGCGACGCGGCGGACCGGCTGGCGCGCTCGCTCGGTCTGACGCCGCCGGCGGACATCGGCGATACCGGCGGCGAACGCGCGCTGGCGAATCTGTTGCGGCGTGCGGATGCGGCGCTGCTCGCCGAACAAGTCGATGCGGCGGCTCGCCTGCTCGAAAGCGTACCGCCCGGCCAGCGCGATCGCGCCGACGTGCGCCTGATCGCTGGACGCATCGACTACCAGGCGGGCCGGCTCGACGCCGCGCAAGCGACGTTCTCGGCACTGATCGCCAGCGTCTCGCCGGAGCAGGATGCCGTGGCGCGCGCGCGGGCCTTCAGCGCCCTCGGTGCCGTGGCCCTGAAACGACTGGACTACGCGTCGGCCGAGCATCATTTCGGCAGCGCGATCCAGTTGCTGGGCGCCGACCAGGCGCAATGGCTCGGCAAGGCGCTGAACGGCCGCGCCGCCGCGCGCGCCGCACAGCGCAACTACGACGGTGCCCTGGCTGACTTCGCCCAGGCGCGCATCGCGCTCGAAGACGCCGGCGACGGCTTGGCGCTCGCCGTTCTAGACGGCAATCTCGGCGGACTCGATATGAGCCGGGACCGCTTCGCCGAAGCCGTGCCGGCGTTCGCGCGCGCGGCCGCCCGATTCGAGACGTTCGGCGCGCCGATTTTCGAACTCGACGCCCGCACGAACGCGGCGAAGGCAAACCTCGGCCTGCTCAATCCCGCGGCGGCGGGCGCGAACGACCGCCGCCTCGTCGAGTTGCTCGCCGAAGTGGCCGATCCGCAACGGCGCCGCAGCGCGAATCTGACCCGGGCCGACGTCATGCTTCATCTGGGCAGGCTGGGCGAGGCCGGTGCCCTCCTGCGTCAGGTGCGTGCGGAAGCGACGGCGGCGAACGATGCGGACATCCTGCTCGATGTCGACATCGTCGAGGCGGAGCAATCGCTGATCGCCGGCCGTTTCGGCGAAGCCATCGCGCATGCCGGCGCGGCGCTGGAACATCCTTCCGACCCGAACGATCCGCGCGGCCGCGCGCGGGCGTGGCTGACGCGCGTTCGCGCGCAGGCCGCTTCCGGCGATCGCGCAGCGGCACGAGAAAGCGCGGCACAGGCGGAGGCTTGGGCTGCCCGCGAAGCGTCGCCAGCGGCACGATGCTATGCCGCGCTGGCCAAGGCGGTGGTCGCCAGTACGGACGGCGACACCGCTGCAGCGTCAGCCTCGTTCGAACGAGCGCTCGCAGAGGCCGAAGGCGACCGGGTGCCCGCCGATCTGCTGCAGGTGGCCGAATTGTACGTGCCCTATCTCGCTTCGATGGGCGATCTCGCTAAGGTCAGCGCCGTCGCCGAGCGGCTGTCGGGCTGGACGAGCCAGGACTACGGCGCTTCCCTACTGCAGTTGCGCGCCTTCCACGCCATGGGTCCCTCGCCTGCCTGGCGCGCGGCGCTGGCGCGGACACGTTCGCTGGCGGGTGAACGCATCATCCCTGCAGACCTCGGCGAGGAGCCGGGCGCACCCGCACTCGACAGCCGGTAGTCCTCCGGCCGCTCGCGTTCGGGAGCATGAAACCATCCAGGCCACCCGCCTGCGCGCGCACGCGTGCCGCGGTGAAAAATCGAGCCGTGATAGGCACTTGATGCAGACCAAACGGTGACCTGAAGGAAACCGAATGCGACGTTCGCGCATCGCGCCGAGATTGCAGCCCGATGTCGCTGCGGCGGCACGATGACGCCCTCCACTTCCAGGCAGTGAATCCACCATGCGCATCCGCATTCTCGCGACTGGCGTCGCGATCGCTCTTTCGACACAGGCACTGATCGGCACGAAAGTCGCGACTGCCGCGATGGCGATCGCCATGACGCCCTCCTCGTCCCCGACGAACCTCCGCACGAAGTTTCCGCTCCCGCGGCCGGCGCGTCCCTCCGGCAGCACGGTGCTGTACGACCAGAGCGGAGCATTCGACAACGGCGCGCCCGTGCAGAAATTCCAGGCGGCCAACGCGGCTTTCGACACCGATGCAGCGGACGATTTCACGGTCACCGACGTCAACGGCTGGACGATCAGCGGATTCAATTTCGAGGTTGCGTTCCAGGCCGGCGGCGAGCCCGCCGATCCGCCCGCCGGCATCGTCTACAACATCAACGTCTACGCGGACGACAACCGCCAGATCGGCGGCTCGCTGCTGTGCTCGTACCCGGGCGTGAGCGGAACGCTCGATGGTTCCAATACCTACCTGTCGGTCGCGCTACCGACGCCCTGCGTTCTTCCGACCGGCATCTACTGGCTCGAATTCCAACCGGTGTTCGATTCGCCGCCGCAGGCGTTCTGGCTGAATTCGTGGACCTCGGCCTTCGTGCAATTCGGCAACGTAGCGCAATGGAAGAACCCGAATGGCGGCTTCGGCGTCGGCTGCACGGAGTGGTCGCCGATATCGATGTGCGGCGACGCCGACGGCAACCTCATCGGCGCCGGCATTCCGAATTTCCTGTTCCAGGTCGTCGGTTCGGTCAACGGCAACGGCGGCGCGAACTGCACCGATGCCGGCATCTGCCTGCAACTGACGCTGGCACCGGCCGATCGTGCGATCCCGGGCCTGTGCGGCACCGACACCAGCCTCACCGCCGACGTCGGCGACCAGATCAATTTCTGCTATCGAGTCACCAACAACAGCGGCGTCGACCTCGATTTCCAGACGCTCAGCGACAACGTCGACGGCACGATCTTCAGCGAGATGGACCGCCCGCTGGCCGCCGGCGCCACCTGGCAATACAACCGCACGGTCACCCTCGGCGCCAGCGAAACCGTGACGGCGGCCTGGGCGGCACAAGACATCCTCTCCGGCGGCTATACCGCCACCTTGGGCAGCAGCGATGCCGATCGCGTCTTCGCCGACGGCTTCGACGGTACGGCGGCGCCCGTCCAGAGCGGCTTCATCGACATCAGCGCGACCGGCACGCCGCTCGATCTGTTCAACGACGTGTCGACGGCCGATGTCTCGATGCCGTTTTCGTTCTCCTTCTACGGACAGACGTCGAACCAGCTCTGCATCGGCAACAACGGCGACATCCAGTTCGGCATCAGCGGTTGCGAAGGCTTCCCGAACTTCGCGTTGCCCTACTTCAATTTCGGCGCGGCGATCTTGTCGTACTGGGATTATCTGTACACGAATGGACAGGTCTACTACGCGACACTCGGCGAGGCACCGAACCGCCGCTTCGTCGTCGAGTGGTACCAGAAGGATTCCGGGTTCAATCCGAGCAGCACCGACACCATCACGTTCGAGACGATCCTCGACGAGGCCGGCAGCGCAATCTCGTTCCAGTACCTCGACACGGTGTTCGGCGATCCCGTGCACGACGACGGCGCAACCGCGACGATCGGCTTGCAGCGCAACAACACCCAGGCCGACCAGTTCTCCTACGATCAGGCCTCGATCGGCAGCGGATCGAAGATCACGTGGGCGCCGAACGTGCCGGCGACGTACACGGGCACCGCAACGGTGAGCATCACCGCCGGCGCCCCCGTCGTCGCCGTCGCTCCGTCGTCCCTCAGCGGGACCGCCGTCGTGGGCAGCTCGACATCGATGCCGCTGACGATCGCCAATACCGGCAACCGCGATCTCGACTGGAGCTTGCGCGAAGCGGCCAGCAACGCGCATCTACCCGTGGTCTCCGCATTCGTGCTGCCGTTCGGCGATCCGCGCACGACATCGGGCGGGAGGGCGCCGCTTGCTGGTGGTCACGCGCGAACGAACGCGTCGCGCTCGACGACGCGCATATCGTCAGGCGTCCCCGTCGTGCCTTCCTACGCCATCGAATCGATCGGCGGCGAGCTGGAAACCTTCTCGGCCGAATGGCCACGCGACTGGACCACCGTCGGCGCGCTCGGCCTCGACGACAATTTCTTCACGGCCGGCGATTTCTTTTTCGGCGATTTCAGCACGCTCTACGCGCTGAACTACGACAACAACCAGCTCGTGGCGGTGGACACCGCCACCGGCAGCGCCAGCGTGATCGGCACGGCCAGCGGCCTGCCGGGTTCCAGCATCTCCGGCATGAAGCAGGACCCGGTCACGGGCACGGTCTACGTCACTACGCTGCCGCCCGACAGCAGCGGGGTGTCGCAATTGTGGACGATCGATCCCACGACCACGCAGACGACGCTGGTCGGCACCGTCACCAACAGCATCGCGATCATCGACATCGCATTCAATGCCCAGGGCCAGATGTACGGCGTGGACATCGCCGACGATGCCCTGGTGGCGATCGACAAGACGACCGCCGAAGGCAGTGTGATCGGCTCGCTCGGCTTCAACGCGAACTACGCCTCGGGACTTGCGTTCGATCTGCAGACCAATACCCTCTACTTCGCCACGGTCGAGGACTTCGGCGGCTTCAACGTCGTGCAGGAGATGTGGACGATCGACACGGTCACCGGCGCGGCGACCTTGATCAGTCCCGTGTCGACGACGCCGGGCCAGATCCAGATCGACGCGTTCGCCATCGCGCACCAGGCCACCGCCTGCTCGGCGGCCACGGACATCCCATGGCTGAGCTACGACCTTGCCGGCGGCACCACTACGGGAGGCGGGAGTGCGGTCGTCACCGTCACGCTGAATGCCGCGGGCCTGAACGCGGGCACCTACAGCGCGAACCTGTGCGTGCAAAGCAACGATCCGGTTCACCGCAGCGTCGCGGTGCCGGTCGAATTCGACGTCGGCAATCCCGCGGCGGACGGCGCCATTCGTCACTAGCCGCGAGCGTCGACGAATCGGCGGAAGAGAGGAAGCCTGCCTCTTTTCCGCCGACCGGCGACAGGCAAGCGGCCCTTGCAACGTACCCGTGCCCTGCATCCACTTTGCGGTGGCCTAAGGCGGCAACGGCATCACCTGCAGCCTGATCGGCACCCGCGGCTGCGCGAGCGGATTGCGGGCCGCCCGGTTGCGCACCTGGAAAGGATGTAGTGCGCGTCCGCGCGAAAGTTCAAGCCGCAGCGAAGCGACTCGCGGTGCGCGCCGATGCCGTCACCTCGTCGAAGCGTCCCGCCTGCAGCCAGTCGCGCGGCACCATCCACGATCCGCCGATCGCGATCACGTTCTTCTCGGCCAGATACGCCGGCGCGTCGGCTTCGCGAATACCGCCGGTCGGACACAACAGCAGGTCGGCGAGCGGCCCCTGCAATGCGCGGATCAACGCGAGTCCGCCGATCGCCGCTGCCGGGAACAACTTGGCGACGCGATAGCCGAGCGTGGCGAGCGCGATCAGTTCGCTCGGCGTCGCGGCACCGGGAACAACGGGCAAGCCGCACGCCGCGAGCGCGGCCGCGAGCGCAGGCGGCGTGCCGGGAGTGACGAGGAAAGCCGCGCCGGCTTTGCGAGCGTCGTCGATCTGCTGCGGCGTCAGCACCGTGCCGGCACCGAGCGCGATGCCGGGCACGTCGCGCCTGATCGCCGTGATCGCGTCGAGTGCGGCCGGGGTGCGCAAGGTGACTTCGATCGCGGTCAGGCCGCCGTCGAGCAACGCGCGCGCGGTGGCGACGCCCTGTTCGGCCGAATCGACCGTGACGACCGGCAATACGCGCGTCGCGCGCAGCAGCGCGATCGCCACCTGCTGGCTCTTTTCCAGATCGGGAAATGCAGAAGCATTCATTACGCGTCCTTTGCCTCGAATGGCGCATACGCGGCCAGGCGGCCGACGTCGTATTCAGTTTCGGTGCGCTGTTTCTCGCCGCCGGACGGCGCGAACATCGGTCCGCACGAGATCGACAGCGCGCCTTCGTCGGCCGGCCCGACGTTGGCGCGGCTGTAGGCGAACAGCGCGCGGCCGATGTCCTGCCCGGCCGGCGCGGAATTCGCCGCGGGGCGGCGCGTCTTCCATTCGTCCTCGCCGATGCGCACGTCGAGCCGGCCGTTTTCGCAATCGAGCAGAATGATGTCGCCGTCGCGCACGCAGGCGATGCTGCCGCCGACGGCGGCCTCCGGCGTGACGTGGATCGCCGACGGCACCTTGCCGGAGGCCCCGGACAGACGGCCGTCGGTCACCAGCGCGACCTGGCGGCCCTGGTTCTGCAGCATGCCGAGCAGCGGCATCAGGCTGTGCATTTCCGGCATGCCGTTCGCGCGCGGACCCTGATAGCGCACGACCGCGATGAAATCGTGCGGCAGCGTGCCGGCCTTGTGGCGCGCGCGCAGCTCGGCCGGGTCGTCGATGACGAC
>Ga0207678_10000239_pt1 | contig 49386 bp, 51 predicted proteins | sample KBSC63metaG_FD_184319 | JGI IMG/M metagenome (GOLD analysis project Ga0207678, IMG submission 184319) | Corn rhizosphere microbial communities from Kellogg Biological Station, Michigan, USA - KBS C6-3 metaG (SPAdes) (version 2) | ecosystem: Host-associated > Plants > Roots > Rhizosphere > Soil ... | reverse complement strand
GGACATGCTGCATCCCGGCGCCCTGTCCCCTGTCGCCTTCTCTTTTAAAATTAGGCTTTTGCGCGGAGAGCAAGCCATGCAGGTCGACAGCAACGACACTCTATCCGAACGGGCGGAGCTCCACTTTCTAGCAGCATTGGTGGACGAGCTGATGCGCAAGCTGCTGGTTTCAGGCATCCTCAGCCAGGCCCAGCTCAACGAGATAGAGCAGCAGGTCTCCCATCGCGTCGGGCACAGTCCCCGCGCCTGGTAGTCTTTCAGGCCGCTTAATCCTGCTATATCATCGCCGGATGCGCGTCCTGACTGCCCTCCTGCCCCTCGCGGTCTTCCTTGCCGGACCGGCCTGGGCGCAAGAGTCCCGGTGGGCAGGCCATTATTATCTTAACGGCGTGATGGAGACCGGCTCGGAACTGATGCTCCGCCCGGACGGCCGTTTCCAATGGTATCTGGCCTATGGCGCGCTTGATCTGTTCGCGGAGGGTCGATGGGCCGAAAAGGACGGATCCGTCATCCTCACCTCCGAAAAGACGAAGGATGTACCCGAACCAGGCTTCGAGACGCTTGTCCTGAAGATCAAGGACAGGTCGCTCGTTCCTCCGGACGGCCGTGGCGCCTATGTCCGGCCCTGATGGTGTTTCTATTATCGGACTGCCGGCTCCAGCAGCCGGATCGTACCCGCATCGGCATCGATCTCCGCACGGCAGCCCACCGGCAGACTGAACTGGCTGGCGACATGGCCGAACAGCGCACCCTGGAAGGCCGGAACGCCAAGGGGCGCCAGATGCTGCTGCAACACCTCCGCCAGGGTAAATCCGCCATAGGAAGCGCCGCTCGGGCCGCAATCGGTGCATTGCCCGAACACGACGCCCGCCACCTTGCCCAGCACGCCGGCGAGCGCCAGTTGGGTGAGCATCCGGTCGATCCGATAGGGCTGCTCGCTCACATCCTCGATGAACAGGATCGCGCCGTCGAAATCGGGCAGCCACGGCGTTCCCATCATCGTCGACAGCACAGTCAGGTTCCCGCCCAGCAGCCGCCCGCTCGCCTTCCCTCCGCGGAACGTCAATATGCGCCCGCTGCGCTGCACCAGCCTGTCTTCATGCCCCTCTGGACTGGCCATCAGCGGCGTCGCCCCGTCGAAGGCGACGGCGCGAAAGGCATCCCAGGAAAAGCGCGGCCAACTGCTCGCGGCATTGGGCCCGTGGATCGTGACGAAACCGGCCCGCGCCGCGAACGCCAGATGCAGCGCCGTGATGTCGGAAAATCCGACCAGCAGCTTGGGATTGGCCCGGATCGTCGCGAAGTCGAGATGGGGCAGGATGCGGGCGCAGCCCCATCCGCCGCGCGTGGCGAACACCGCCCGCACCTGCTGATCGGCGAACATCGCATTGACGTCGGCGGCCCGCTCCGCATCCGTCCCGGCCAGATAGCCGTAACGATCGACCAGATGCCTGGCGGGCCTGGGCACCAGCCCCATGGCGACGATCGTTTCCTTGACCAGGTCGAGGTCGAAGGCGTCGTCGGTAAAACCTGCCGGTTCGATCAGGCCGACACTGTCTCCCGGACGAAGCCGGGGCGGCTTCACCGGGCCCGTGGCGGATGCGGCCAAGGCGCCGGGCGCTGCCATCGCGGCGCCCAGCACGGCCATCAAACCCCGGCGGTCCAGCCTCAAAAGACGCTTCCATTCTTGCGGCGATAGGTGCCCCCGGCCCACTGCATGTCGATGTCGGGATAATGCGCATCCCCCAGTGGAACGCGCCCAACGGCAAGGAACACGCAATCCTCGCTGCTTTCGTTCACCAGCTGATGACCATTGGGCTCGCCCTTCGGGAACGATGCCATATCGCCGACGTGCAGCGGCGTGCGGCTTCCCTCCTCGACCAGCACCGCTTGCCCGCTCAGCATGACGACGAACTCGTCCTCATCCTCATGCCAGTGCCGCTGGGATGATGCCGCACCGGGCTTCAGAACCACATGGCTGATGCCGAAATCGGACAGGCCGGTCGCGGGGCCCAGCTTGCGCACCCACCGCCCGGCGACCGCACCGGCATAAACCGGCGGATAGCCCGTTCGATTGGTCTCTTCGACGGCCGCCAGGTCAACCTTGGGCATGACATATCCTCCTGCCGGCAGCGCCGCTTGCATCCTATGCATGCGCGCCTCGCACCCATTCCAGACAGCTTCAAATGCGCGTCGGCCTTCAACGCATTTTGCGAGCCACTGTCTGTTCCAGACAGCTTCAAAATGCGCGCTGGTCTCTAACGCATTTTGCGAGCCGCTGTCTGTTCCAGACAGCTTCAAAATGCTCTAACGCAACCCCATGAGCAAGACCAGCGCCGATGCCAGATCCATCGACATAGCCGAACAACTGATCGCCTGTCCGTCCGTGACGCCCGCCACGGGGGATGTGTTCGCGGTGCTGGAGGCGATGCTGAAACCCCTGGGCTTCACCATCGACCGCTTCCTGGCCGGAGAGGCGCCGGACGGACCGGTAGAAAATCTGCTGGCGTGGCGGACAACCGGGCCGGGCAGGCATTTTGCCTTTGCCGGGCATCTGGACGTGGTTCCGCCGGGCAATGGCTGGGCGAGCGATCCGTTCACGCCAGAGATACGGGGCGACCTGCTTTACGGGCGCGGCGCCGTCGACATGAAGGGTGCGATCGCCGCCTATGTCGCCGCCCTGCATGACCTGCCCGAAGACCTGCCCGGCACGATCAGCCTGATCATCACGGGCGATGAGGAAGGCGCGGCTGTCCATGGCACTCTGGCCCTGATGGACCGGATGGCCGCCCATGGGCTGCGCCCCGACCTGTGCCTGGTGGGCGAGCCCACCTCCTCCCGGCGACTGGGCGACGTCATCAAGATCGGCCGGCGCGGATCAGTCAACATGTGGATCCATGTCGACGGCGTGCAGGGCCATGTCGCCTATCCGCATCTGGCCGACAATCCGATCCCGCGCCTGATCCGCATCCTGTCCGCCATCGACGCTCTGGTGCTGGACGAGGGCAATGACTGGTTCCAGGCGAGCAATATAGAGATCACCGACCTGAATGTCGGCAACCCGACCACCAACGTCATCCCCGCCGCCGCGCAGGCCCGCATCTCCATCCGCTTCAACAACGAACATGGCGGCGCGGAACTGGTCGACCGCATCACCGCCATCGCCGCGGCCGAAGGCGGCAGGGTGGACGCGAAGATCAGCGGCGAACCCTTCCTGACCGAACCCGGCATGCTGTCCGATATGGTTGCTGGCGCGATCCGCGACGTGACCGGGGTGGTGGCGGAACTGTCGACTACCGGCGGCACGTCCGACGCCCGCTTCCTCTCGCGCCTGTGCCCCGTGGTCGAATTCGGCCTCAACAACGCAACCATGCACAAGCTGGACGAAGCGGTGGCTCTGGCGGATCTGCGCGACCTGACGGAGATTTACCGGCTGGTCACCATGCGCGCGCTGGCGACCGGGACGCCCGCCCAGTCATGACCTGAGGGTCAGCTTGAAATTGCCCTGGCCACCGGTGAAGCTATGGCGAAACGGGCGAGATAATCCTCCTCCCTCATCGGCCGCGCCAGATGGTAGCCCTGGAACAGCGTGCAGCCGATCACGCGCAGCATTTCCATCTGCGCCTCGGTCTCCACGCCCTCGACAACCACCTCCATGCCCAATCCCTGGATCAGCCCGACGACCGCACTGCAGATCGTGCGCGCTTCGGCCGAAACGGCGATGTCGCGGACCAGCGAGCGGTCGATCTTCACCCGGTCCACGGGCAACTCCCGCAAGCGCGACAGGTTGGAATAGCCGGTTCCGAAATCGTCGATGGCGATGCGCACGCCCTCCCGCCGCAGGGCGCCGATCTGGTCCAGCGTCCGCGCCTTCATCTCCATCGCAAGCGATTCGGTGATCTCCAGCTCCAGCATGACCGCCGGCGCCTGATGCGCGTCGATGGCATGGCGCAGGCGCATGAAGAAATCGGCCTGGCTCAGCTCGCGGGAAGAGATGTTGATGGCGATCCGCTGCCTCACCCCGGCCCGCGCCCAACGCGCCGCCGTCTCGCACACTCGTCCCATGACCCAGTCGCCCAGCGCCACAATGGCGCCGCTTTCCTCCGCCACGGGCACGAAAGAGCCGGGCATCACCAGATCGCGTTCCGGATGCGCCCAGCGGACCAGCGCTTCGGCCCCGATTGCCCGACCGCTGCCGATCTCGATCTGCGGCTGGAATTCGAGGAGGAACTCCTCCCGCTGCAACCCCAGCAAAAGGTCGCGTTCCAGTTCGGCGCGGTCGGCCGCTTCAAGCGCCAGTTCGGCGGTGAACATCTCCGCGCGGTTACGGCCCTGACGCTTGGCATGATACATGGCGATGTCGGCCGATCGCAGCAGCGCCGACAGAGTGTCGCCATGCTCGGGATAGCAGGCGACGCCGATCGAGGCGCCAAGGTCGACATGCTGGCTGCCGAGGTCAAAGCGTTCCCGCAGCGCGAACTGGATGGCGCGGGCGATGCGCCCGGCACTGTCCAGGTCGGCCAGGCTGGGCACGAACAGCGTGAATTCGTCGCCTGCCAGGCGGCCTATCAGGCAATCGCCCGCACCCGCGCTCGCCTGCGCCATGGCGACTTCGCGCAGGCGCCCCGCGACACGCGCCAGCAACTGGTCGCCCGCCGCATGGCCCAGCGTGTCGTTGACCCCCTTGAACCCGTCCAGATCGATGAAGAACAGTGCCGCCAGCCCTTCTTCGCTGCGCTCGGCCAGCAGGCGTTCGACCTGCCGGCAAAAGCTGGCGCGGTTGGCAAGGCCAGTCACCTGATCGAACAGGGCCAGCGCCTGCACATGGTCCAGGTTGGTGCGGACCTGGCTGAACAGGCTTTCCATCGCCACCGACAGGTCAGGCAGCTCCAGGCCGATCTCGCGCGGCACGTCCGATTGCAGGTCGCCATGCGCCGCGGCCAGCAGGCGCTCCGTCGCACCATCGATCGCGCTCGCGGTCGTCGCCACGGTCCGGCGCGCGGAAGCCCAGCTCAGCGTACCGCACAGGATCGCGATGATGAGGGAGCGGCCAATGCCGCCAATGTCGGTCGCCTGCCCCTGGCCCAGGACCAGCGACAGGATGAACACCAGCGCCCCCGCGGCGCAGGCGAAGGCAGTGGCGCGGCTCGTCAATGTCACGCCCTGCATGTGCCTCCCTGCCCTGCCAGCCCGTCGCGGACTGGATCAGCGGGATATGAAGGGCAGTGGTTAAGAAAAGGTCAGTGGACCCCTCGGAAATGCTTATTTTTTGCGTCGCATTATGACATAGAGTGCGCCTTCGCCGCCATGGCGCTGATGTGCGATCCGCACGCTGGCGATACGGTCGGCATAGCTGCTGGTTTCCAGCCAGTGGCCGATCTCGCCCCGAATGGCGCCGCGCCGCGACCCGCCGCCTGTCGACGGGCTTTTTGGCGGTTTGCCGGTAACGACCAGCATGATGCGGACGTCCCGCGCCCAGGCCGCGGCCAGTGCCTGGTTAAGCCTAGCATGGGCCGCCGACAATGTGTGCCCGTGCAGGTCGATGGTCATGTCCGGCGCCAGGTTTCCGTTACGGATTCTGCGCTCCCAGCCCGAATCCAGAATGGCGGCCGGGGTACGGCCCGGCGCCGGCGCCACCCTCTGAACGGAGGGAGCCGTTAACCCTGTCCTGTCCTGTTCGGGGACGGGAAGCGTGGGGAGGGAGAGCGGCCGCGTACCCGGCCGCAGCGGCCTGACCGAGCGGGTCAGCGCCGTCCAGAGCGCCTGTTCATCGGAAGAGAGACTCCGTCGGGGCATGGCCGCATGCGGTCAGCGCTGCTGGGCCAGCCGCGCCGCCGATCCTATCGGCAGCAGGATGAGCGCGCTGCCCCGCGCCGACATGCCGCCCGCTATGCTGCGCGCGTTGCTGCCCGCGCCCCAGAAGCTGTCGAAGCGGTTGGCGCCCTTGATCGCCCCGCCGGTGTCCTGGGCGATCCATATGCCATTGGGTTCGGCCCGGTCGAGCGAAAGCAGCAGCGGCGCGCCCAGCGGGACATAGCTGGGATCGGCCGCCACCGTGGCCTCTGGCGTGACGGCGACGCCCATCGCCCCCAGCGGGCCGGGCCCGGTCAGTTCGCGGAAGAAGACGAAGCTCTTGTTCTCGTTCATGATCGCCGCGCCCTCATCGGGATGGGCGCGCAGATATTGCATGATGTCCTGCATCGATCCGGCCTGGATGAGGCCGCGATCCTTCATCAGCTTGCCGATGCCGGTATAGTCGCGGCCATTCTGGCCGTCATAGCCGATCCGCATGACGCCGCCGCCGGGCAGCAACAGGCGTCCGCTGCCCTGCACCTGCAGGAAGAAGAATTCCACCGGATCGGCCGCCCAGGCGAGTTCCAGGCCCTTGCCCGCCAGCGACCCGCCCACGATCTGCGATCGTTCGTCGAACGGCACCAGATTGCTGCCGTCCACCTTGCCGCGAATGGTCTTGCCCTTCAGGCTGTCGCTGAACAGGCCAAGATCGACGTCGATCAGATTGGACGGACGGCGATAGATCGGCACATCGTAACCGGGCTGCTGCGTCCGCGACCCTGCGATTTCCGGCTCATAATAGCCGGTAACGAATGCCTTTCCGTCGCCCACCTGCACCGCTTCGAAATAGCGGACGAAAAATTCGCTGGCCGATACCTCCGGCCAACTTGCAGCGGCGGCGCAGGCACTGTTCCAGTCCGCGCCGCGCGTCAGTCCGCTCTGGTCGCTCCGCCGCATCAGCGAAGGGCAGGACAATCGGAAAGCCTGCAACGCCTTGCGCGAACGCTCCCCCGACGGAATGAGGTCGATGATGGACGGGCCGGGCGTGATCCCTGCGCCGAGGGCGTTGGCGGTGTCGACTGGTGCCGTCACAGGCGGCGCAACCGGCACGGGCGGACGGGGGGTAGCGGGAATGGGACGGGTCGCTGTCTCTCCGCCCTCGCGAGGGGGTCGCGTCGGCGCCGGGCCACCCGCTCCAGGAGGTATCACACCGCCCGCGCAGGCAGAGAGCAGCCACGCCGCGGCCAGCGTGCCTCCCGACTGCCGCAGGCTCATGCCGCCTCGTCGGTCTCGCTGAGCTTCCAGTTGGGATCGGTGCTGCGCAGGTCGCGGGTAAATGTCCAGATGTCGTTCGTGCCGACTGCGTCGGTCAGCGAACCGGCAACGACATTGCCGTCCCGGTCACGCGTGACGGCGGCGATGTCCGCCTCGAAACGCAGCGATATCTCAGCCATCCGGCCGGTGACGCCCGCTTCGATGATCTGAACCTTTTCTATGCGGACCAGGCGGTTGTCGAGGACATGGCCTTCCGCCTCCCGCGCCGCGATCGCTTCCTCGAAGGAGGCGAGCACGTCGGCGTCGCAAAGCCACTCCAGTTCCTGGCGGTCGCCGCGCCAAAAGGCTTCAAGGACCATCTTGTAGGCCGCCTTCGCGCCTTCCACGAACTGCGGAACGTCGAAGCTGCGGTCCGCCGCGATCAACGCGCGCACGCCCACTTCGCCGCCGGGGGCGATCAGCCCATCGGACAGACGGACCGAATCGCCCGCCATTTCCGGAACGGGGCGAGGCTGCACGATCGTTACCTTGGCACGTTCCTCCGCCGGACGAAGGGCAGGCTCCTGCTCATGCCCGGTGCGCTTGCCCAGCACGGAATATAGCCGCAGCGCCAGGAAACCGGCGATCATGGCGAGGATGACGATCACATACACGGGGTAAAGCACCCTTTGGGTTGAATCTGAAACTGTAACGCGACCAACATAGGCATGTTTCCCTGCATATTCAAATGGCCGCTTTTCAAGTGCCGCATTGCTCCCTCCTGCCGCCCCTGCTAAGCGCGCGGATCGACATGCGCGGGCATTCTGCCTGCCAGGCAAACCTTAAAACCAGGGAAAAGAGATGGCCGAGGAAGCCGATACCATTCAGACAACCGGCAATGGCGCCGACAACGGCCCGCAGATCGCGCTGATCAGCCAATATGTGAAGGACATGTCCTTCGAAAATCCGAATGCTCCCGCCGTCTACCAGTGGCAGGACCAGCCGCAGATCGACGTGCAGTTCAACATCGGCGCCGACAAGGTGGGCGAGGAAGTCGTCGAGATTTCCCTGAAGATCGAAGTCAAGGCCATCGCGCCGCAGGGCACTGCCTTCGCCGTGGAGCTGGTCTACGCCGCGATCTTCGGCATGCGCAATGTGCCAGAGGACCAGATGCAGCCCTTCATGCTGGCCGAAGCGCCGCGCCTCCTCTTCCCCTTCGCCCGCCGCGTGCTGGCTGACGCCATCCGCGATGGCGGCTTCCCGCCGCTGCTGCTCGAACCCATTGATTTCGGCGGCCTCTATGTCCAGCAGGCGCAAGCCATGGCCCAGACCACAGGCGAACCGGCCGGCCACGCCTGAGCGCAGCCATGGCTCCCACCCCGTTCGCCCCGAGCGTGTCGAAGGGAATGGCTGAGCCTTCCGAAGCCGCTTCGCTCCGCTCGGCACGGGGTTTCGCCCAGCCCTACCCAAGGTTGGCCGTATGAAACTCGCCAAGGCACTCGGTTCGGTCGGCGGTCTGACGCTCGCCAGCCGGGTGCTCGCCCTGGTCCGCGATTCCCTGGCGGCGCGCTATGTCGGCGCCGGATTCGCGTCGGACGCCTTCAACGGCGTGGCCTTCCGCCTGCCCAACATGTTCCGCGCCCTCTTTGCCGAGGGTGCCTTTTCCGCGGCCTTCATCCCGATGTTCAACCGCAAGGCGGCTGGGCCGGGCGGCGTTGCGGACGGCTATCTGTTCGCGGAGCGCGCGCTGGCCGTGCTGCTGCCGGTGCTGGTCGCCTTCACCGCCCTGCTGATCGCGGCGGCATGGCCGATCACCTGGGCGCTCTCCGGCGGCTTTTCCCGCCAGAATCCGACGCCGGAACAATTCGCCTTCGCGGTCATGCTGTCGCGGATCACCCTGCCCTATCTGGCGCTGATCAGCCTCGCCTCCCTGCTGGGCGGCATCCTGAATTCGCTCGACAAATTCTGGGTCAATGCCGCCGCGCCGATCCTGCTCAACCTCGCCATGATCGCGGGACTGTGGCTGTTCCATGGCGCCGACGAATATGAAACCGCCAGGGTGCAGGCAATCTCCGTCACCGTGGGCGGAGCGCTGCAATTGCTGTGGCTGATCCTGGCCTGCCGCCGGGCGGGCGTGTCGATGCGGCTGAAACGGCCGCGTCTGGACGCCGACGTAAAGGAATTGCTCCGGTTGATCGTTCCGGCGGCGGCGGGGGCGGGAGCGTCCCAGATCAACCTGCTGATCTCCACGGCGCTGTCGGGCTGGCTGCTCGCCTCGGGCTCGATCACCTACATCTATTATGCCGACCGGCTGAACCAGTTGCCGCTGGGACTGATCGGCATCGGCCTTGGCACCATATTGCTGCCGACCATATCCCGCCTGCTGTCGACGGGGCAGGAGCAGGTGGCGATGGACACGCAGAATCGCGGCATCGAACTCGCGCTGTTCCTGACCCTGCCAGCGACCGTCGCCTTCATCACCGTGGCGGAACCGATCGTGCGGGGGCTCTTCCAATATGGCCGCTTCACCGCGCTGGATGCGCAGCGCTGCGGCTGGGCCCTGTCCGCCTTCTCCCTCGGCCTGCCCTCCTATGTTCTCGTGAAGGTCCTGACGCCCGGCTATTATGCCCGCGGCGACACGAAGACGCCGGTCCGCTATGCGATGCTGTCGATCCTCATCAACATCGTCGGCAATATCCTCCTGATCCCGCTTCTGGGTCATGTCGGGCCACCGCTGGCGACGGCGCTCTCCTCCACCGTCAATGTCGCCATGCTCTATTCTACACTTGTGAAGCGCGGCCATTTCGCCGCCGACGGTCAGTTGCGGCGGCGCCTGCCCCGCCTCGCGATAGCGGCGGTGGCCATGGGCGGGGCGCTCTATGCGGGCGAGGGACTGCTCGATCCATGGCTCGGCGGGATGATGGTCCAGCGCTATGTGGCGCTGGCGGTGCTTGTCGGCGTGGGAATCGCGCTGTACGGGGTGGCCTGCTTCCTGACGGGCGCCTATCGGCTCTCGGACCTGAAGGCGCTGATGCGGCGCAAAAGTGCAACCAAGACAGAGAACGGATAGAAGAATGCGCGTCCTTTCCGGCATCCAGCCGACCGGCAATCTGCACCTGGGCAATTATCTGGGCGCGATCCGCAACTGGGTGCGGATGCAGGACGAGATGGATGCGGGCAGCCAGTGCTTCTTCTTCCTGGCCGACATGCATTCGATCACCGTGCATGAGGGGCGCGAACAGCGCATCCGCAACGTCCGCGACATGGCCGCCGCGCTGGTCGCCGCCGGGATCGACCCCGACCGCTCCGTGCTCTTCAACCAGGCGCGGGTGCCCGCCCATGCGGAACTGTGCTGGCTGCTGAACGGCACGGCGCGGATCGGCTGGCTCAACCGCATGACCCAGTTCAAGGACAAGGTGGGCAAGGACCGCGAGGGCGCCTCGATCGGCCTGTTCGTCTATCCGGTGCTCCAGGCGGCGGACATACTCGTCTACAACGCCACCCATGTGCCGGTGGGCGAGGACCAGAAGCAGCATCTGGAACTGGCGCGCGACATCGCCACGAAGTTCAACACCGATTTCGGCGTGGAGCTTTTCACCCTGCCCGATCCGATCATCCCCAGGGAATCGGCGCGCATCATGTCGCTGCGCGACGGCACCGCGAAGATGTCGAAGTCCGATCCCTCCGACATGAGCCGCATCAACCTGACCGACGATGATGATGCGATCATGCAGAAGGTTAGGAAGGCCAAGACCGATCCCGAACCACTGCCGGACAATGCCGGCGGGCTGGCCGGGCGTCCCGAAGCGAACAATCTGCTCGGCATCTATGCGACCCTGTCAGGAACGAATGTGGACGCGGTCTGCGCCGAATTCGCTGGCAGGGGCTTTGGCGCGTTCAAGCCGGCCCTGGGCGAACTGCTGGTGGAAACGCTCCGTCCCATCCGCACCCGGTTCCTGGAACTGCGGACCGATGACGCCGCGCTGGACGCCATCCTTGAAAAGGGTGCGGCCAGAGCCGCGGCGGCTGCCGACCCCACATTGCGGGCGGCCTATGACGCGATGGGGCTGATGCGCTGATGCCACAGGGGCCGTCAAAATGGCGGCCCCTTCCGGTTCGTGACGGAATAATCCATGCCGCGCCGTCGTAGGGATGGCAGGACATGGTTTGCGCCCGTTCGCCCGTTACGTGCGTTCAAACGATGTTCAGTTGCGTTTTGCTATGGCAGGACGCAAGATGTTTGGCAGGCGTAGTGCCTGATACAGGACGCAAGAAAAATGACCCGTTTCAAAAAGATCGGCCTCCTCGCGGCGCCCGCCCTGGCGCTTGTGGCGCTGTCCGGCTGCGCGACATCGTTCAAGGCTGACGTCGCCCGCTTTCAGCAGCTTCCGGCACCTGCCGGCCAGAGCTTCACGATCGTCGCCGACGATCCGCGCCTGGCAGGCGGCCTCGAATTTTCGCATTATGCCGACCTCGTCGGTCAGCGGTTGACCCAGACCGGCTATGTCGCCGCCGGCGACCCGGCGCGGGCCGACCTGATCGTGCGGGTGGCCTATGGCGTCGACAATGGGCGCGAAAAGGTGCGCTCGACCGGCTTTGGCAACCCCGACCCGTTCTTCTACGGCGGCTGGGGCTGGAGGGGCCGCTGGGGCCGTCCCTGGGGCTATGGCTTCTATGATCCGTGGCTGTTCGGCCCGGGCGGCTATAATGACGTGTCCAGCTACACCGTCTATACCGGCGACCTCAGCATGAAGATCGACCGCGCCGCCGACAATCGCCGCCTGTTCGAGGGCAGGGCGCAGGCCCAGTCGCTGTCGAACAAGCTGACCTATCTGGTGCCGAACCTGATCGACGCGATGTTCACGGGCTTCCCCGGCCAGAATGGCGAGAATGTGAAGATCACGCTGCCGCCCGAAAAGAAGGGATGAGCGGTTTGCCATTCTGATCGAAAATCACTTCGGGCGGCTCCCAGCCATGCCCTTTGCCCGGCGGTCGAGGATCGCCGGGCTTTCTTTTTTGGGCTTGGGCGGTCTGGCCTCGAGCGATCCATGATTGTCCCTTCCAAGGAGGCCATCAAGCTTTGCACCGGAGGAAGACTGAAAGTGGCGCTCCATCCGAACCCTCAGGCTTATGGGCTTGCAAGCATCAGGGAATGCGCCGCGCCGTCAGGATCTTCACCGGCTGCTCCAGCATCTGCCCTTTCATCACGCCCTCGCCCGCTGTCGGCGACTTGGGGGCAGCGAGGATCGCCTTCACCACATCCATTCCTTCGACCACATGGGCGAATACGGCGAAGCCCTGATTGTCGCCCGCCGCTTCCGGATGGGCGTCCATCCCCGGCATCTTGCCCAGAACGATGAAGAAATCCCCCGTCGCGCTGCCAGGGGCGTAGCGGGCCATGGAGAGAGCGCCATCGTCATGGGTGAGGCCCGTCTGGCTGGTGGGCTCATGCTTGATCGGCGGCAACAGGCGCCTGGGATCATTTTGCGCCCCGCCTTGCACGAAGCCATAATCGGCCGAGCCGACGCTTCGGTAGAAGCTGGTGCCGTCCAGCCGCTTCTGGTCGACATAATGCAGGAAATTGGCCGCCGTCACCGGCGCTCTTGCGACATGCACCGCGATCAGGATGCGGCCGGCGCTGGTATCGAGCGCCACCCGCACATCGGCCGGCGGCGCCGCGGGTGCGTCCTGGGCCAGGGCGGGGGCTAGGCAGAAGAAGGCGGCAAGGAAGAGGGCGAATTGTCGGATCATGGCGAAAGCCTAATCCAAAGCTCCTCGCCTGTCAGCCTTCCAACTGGCGCTGCAAGGCGCGAATATCGGCGTCGATATCCGGATTGCTCTGGCGCAGTTCCTCGATCGTGCGCACGGCATGGATCACCGTGCTATGATCGCGACCGCCGAAGATGCGGCCGATTTCAGGCAGGGAACGCGGCGTCATCTTCTTGGCCAGATACATCGCCACCTGGCGCGGCCGGGCGACCGCCCGCGCGCGGCGCTTGGAGCGCATTTCCGCCGGGTCGATCCGGTAATGCGCGGCGCAGGCCTTCTGGATCTCATCGACGGTGATACGGCGGGCATTGGCGCGCACCGCGTCTGCCAGCATCGCCTGCGCGAATTCCAGGTCGATGGACCGCCCGGTCAGCTGGCCATAGGCGATCAGCTTGTTGAACGCGCCTTCCAGCTCGCGCACATTGGAACGGATCGAACGCGCGAGGAAATCGACCACCGCGTCCGGCACCGGCGGATCGCCCGCAATCGCCCGCTTGGCCTCCAGGATCGCGAGCCGCAGATCAAGGCCGGCGGGGCGTATATCGGCGACCAGGCCGCCGGCCAGGCGCGAAAGGATGCGCGCATCGATCGCGTCCAGCATCTGCGGCGCGCGGTCAGCGGTGACGACGATCCGGGCGCCCGAATCGATCAGGTCGTTGATCGTGTGCAGAAACTCTTCCTGCGTCGAACCCTTGCCGGCGATGAACTGGACGTCGTCGATCAACAGCAGTTGCGCCGCCCGCAGCCGCGCCTTGAACATCATGGTTTCGTTCGCCCGCATGGCGTTGACGAATTCCATCATGAACCGCTCGGCCGACATGTAGAGAACGGGCGCCGAGGGCGAATGCGCCGAAAAGGCCTGGGCAATGGCGTGCAGCAGATGGGTCTTGCCCTGTCCGGTCCCGCCATGGATGAAAAGCGGGCTGAAACGCGGCCGGCTTTTGGCCGCCATGGCCTGCGCCGCCGAAAAGGCGAGATGGTTGGTCTCGCCGGTCACGAACTGGTCGAAACGGTGGCGCGGCTGGAAATTCGATGCGGGCGCCTGATCATAGGCCGATCCGTCTTCCGCGATCGCGTCGGCATCCGCCTGCGGCAGTTCCAGAACGCGGGGACCAACGGCATTGGGTGCGCGTCGCAGGCGCACCTCGCGCACGCCGGCGCCAGCACAACGCCATGCCATGCGCAAACGGTCGCCGAACTGGCCCGACACGAAATTGGCGCTGAAGTCCGACGCGAACAGCAGGTCGAGCGTCTGGGATTCCGGGCAATAATCGCCCAGTTGCGCCGCCTTCAGCCATTGGTCGAACATGCGCGCACCAATGTCGCGGCGCAGGCCGGCACGGATGGTCGCCCAGGCGTTCTCCAGGCGCGCATTCTGCTGCGTGTCGAGACCGCTCAAACTTCCAATCACTGCCGCAATATCCTTCATAAACAGTCGACCCCCATCAACTGCGCCCCCATAGGCAGGAGCGATACGACGCAGAAACCCGTTCCGGGAAAGCCTCGCTTTCCTGGATCTCATGCATCAACCAACCTTCTGATGACCGCCGGAATTCGATTCGAGTGGCGGCCGGAGATCCAAAATAGACAGGGCTGCTTCGCCTGATCAAGGCCGCTGCCCGTCAAAAATGTGAAATAAAGGCGTTGACTCGGCAAACCCGCGGAAAAGGCCAAGTTGAAAAATTATCGTTATATTTCAGTATATTGATAAAGGCGATATGGCGCCGCTCGTCTCGAATCGACGGGGAATCGCCGGAAATCCTGGCTTCCTCCGAAATGACGCTTTCGTGAACGAAACATGAAAAGCCCGCCCCGCATCGAAATGCGGAGCGGGCCTGTTATGCTTGACGAGCTGTAAAGGGTGTCGGCTTCAGCCGAGCGCGCTGACGCGCTTCGTCAGGCGGCCGAACTTGCGGGCCGCGGTGTTCTTGTGCAGCACGCCGCGCGCGACGCCGCGCGCGAGTTCCGGCTGGACCGACTGGAGCGCCGTGGTCGCGGCAGCCTTGTCGCCTGCGGCGAGGGCGGTTTCGACCTTCTTCACCAGGGTGCGAATCCGGCTGATGCGGGCGCCGTTGATCTCGGCGCGGCGGGCGTTGCGGCGGATGCGCTTCTTGGCTTGCGGCGTATTGGCCATTTATTGTCCTCGGTTCTCGTCAAATCTCGTGGAGGAGCCCGTCGGAATCGCCAACCAGCTCTCGTGAAGGTGCGCCCCTTACAGGGGAACGCGGGGTGCGTCAACCGCTCAGCGTCCCGCTATTTCTGGCATTTCGGGCAGAAAAAGGTCGATCTGCCCCCATCCACACGACGCCTGATGGGCGTGCCGCAGACGCAGGATTCCCCTTCCCGCCCATAGACCCGCCATTGCTTGGAAAAATAGCCCAGTTCCCCATCGGGCCGCGCATAGTCGCGCAGGGTGGAGCCCCCCGCAGCGATCGCGGCGGCCAGCACATCGCGAATCGCGTCGACCAGCAGGACGAGGCGCGCGCGGCTGATCCGGCCCGCTTCGCGCGTCGGGGCGATGCCCGCCATGTTGAGCGCCTCGCACACATAGATGTTGCCCAGGCCCGCGACGACGCGCTGGTCGAGCAGCGCAGCCTTGATCGACGTCGCCTTCCCCTTGAGCGCGCCAGCCAGCACATCTGCCGTGAATTGCGGTCCCAGCGGTTCCGGACCCATGCGGGTGAAGGGGTTGAAGCTTTCCCGGGCGTCGCTGCGAACCAGGTCGAGCGAGCCGAAGCGGCGCGGGTCGTTGAGCGAGAGCAACCGCCCGCCCCCGGTTTCGATCAGCAGATGATCATGCGCCCCGATCTCCGCCGGATCGATTCGCCAGCGGCCCGACATACCGAGGTGGAAGATCAGCGTATCGCCGCGATCGGTGTCGATCAGGCCATATTTGGCGCGACGGGACAGGCCGGTGACGGTGGCGCCGGTCAACCGCTGGCGCAGATCGACCGGGATCGGGAAGCGCAGGTCGGCGCGCCGCGCCTCCACGCGCGTGAGCAGCGCGCCTTGAAGGACCGAGCGCAGGCCCGCCACGGTGGTTTCGACTTCGGGAAGCTCGGGCATGGCCCTCTATGTAATGCGCCGGTCGGCCCGGCAACAGGCCAGTTGCCGCATGCGGCGCGCCATGGACATTTTACCCGATCTCAGATGTTTCCTCTCCCCGGAAAAATGCTCTAGAGCGTGCGCCATGAGTGAAACCGCTTCCTTTGGCTATCGCGATGTCGAAGCCGCCGAAAAACAGGGGATGGTCCGCGCCGTCTTCTCCAATGTGGCGTCCAAATATGACCTGATGAACGACGCCATGTCGGCGGGCGCGCATCGGCTGTGGAAGGATCAGTTCGTCAACCGGGTGAAGCCGCGCCGGGACGAGCGGATATTGGACATGGCCGGCGGCACCGGGGACATCGCCTTCCGCATGCATCGCCATGGCGCGCAGGTGACCATATCCGACATCAATCCGGAAATGCTGGCCGTGGGCATTGACCGGGCGAAGAAAAAGGAACTGGAGGGGCTGGTCTGGTCCGAACAGAATGCCGAGGAGCTGACCTTCGCGGATCGGACGTTCGACGCCTATACCATCGCCTTCGGCATCCGCAACGTGACCCGTATCGACAGCGCGCTGCGCGAGGCGCACCGGGTGCTGAAGTTCGGCGGGCGATTCTTCTGCCTGGAATTTTCCACCACGACATGGCCCGGTTTTTCCGACGTCTATGACGTCTATTCGCACCGGCTGGTGCCCCGGCTTGGCAAGCTGTTGGCCGACGATGAGGACAGCTATCGCTATCTGATCGAATCGATCCGCCGCTTCCCGCCCATGCCCGAATTCGAGCGGATGATCCGCGAGGCCGGCTTCGTTCAGACGAAGGTGGAGCCGATATTGGGCGGATTGGTGGCGATCCATAGCGGATGGAAAATCTGATGGGGCGCCTGTCCGGTCCTTCTCCCGCCGGGGAAGGGCGTAAATAGCGATGCCGTCCCACCTCACGCATATCTGGCGGCTGCTGAAATGGGGCCGCACCTTGGCGCGGCATGGCGCGCTGACGGGAATCGAGCGCGATCCGCTGACGCCGACGCCGGTGCGGCGACTGGTGCGGGTGGCGCGGCTGGGCGCGCGCGTGCCCCGGCAACCACGCTATGCCGACGCGTTCCAGTCGATCGGCCCGGCGGCGATCAAGCTGGGACAGACGCTGGCGACGCGGCCCGACCTGGTGGGGGAGGATGCGGCGAACGACCTGCTGCGCCTTCAGGACGCCCTGCCCCCGGTACCGTTCGACACCATCCGGGCGCAGATGGAGCAGAGCTTCGGGCGGCCCCTGGAAACGCTCTACAGCCGTTTCGACGAGGTGCCGGTCGGCGCCGCCTCCATCGCGCAGGTGCACCGCGCCGTGACGACGGACGGGCGCGATGTCGCGGTGAAGGTGATCCGTCCCGGCGTCATCGACCAGTTCAACCGCGACATCCAGACCTATGAATGGGCCGCCGCCCATGTCGAGATGCTGGGCGGCGAGATCGCGCGCCTGCGGCCCCGGCTCGTCATCGCGAACATGAAGCGCTGGACGGCGCGCGAACTGGACCTGCGGCGCGAGGCCGCGTCGGCGTCGGAACTGGGCGAAGCAATGGAGGCCATGCCCGGTTATCGCGTGCCCGCCATCGATTGGGACCGCACGACCGGCAAGGTCATGACGATGGAGTGGATCGACGGGGTCAAGATCTCCGACCGGGACGCGCTCGTCGCCGCCGGTCATGATGTGAAGGAGATTGCGGCGCGGCTGGTCAACGCCTTCCTGCGCCAGGCAATCGCTGAAGGTTTCTTCCATGCCGACATGCATCAGGGAAATCTGTTCGTCACCGCCAATGGCGACATCGTCGCGATCGACTTCGGCATCATGGGCCGGATCGACCGGCGGGCGCGGATGTGGCTGGCGGAGATTCTCTACGGCCTCATCACCGGCAATTACCGCCGCGTGGCGGAAATCCATTTCGAGGCGCAATATGTGCCCGGCCATCACAATGTCGAGGAGTTCGCCACGGCCCTCAGGGCTGTGGGCGAGCCGATGCGCGGCAAGCCGGTGCGGGAATTGTCGGTCGGCGGCATGCTGGACGGCCTGTTCGCCATCACCCGCGATTTCGACATGCAGACCCAGCCGCACCTGCTGCTGCTCCAGAAGACGATGGTGATGGTGGAGGGCGTCGCGACCGCGCTCGACCCCGACATCAACCTGTGGGAAACAAGCGGTCCCTATGTGAAGGAATGGCTGCGGGCCGAACTGGGACCGGAGGCGAAGGCCGCCGACGCGCTGATCGAGAATGTCCGGATCCTGCAGCGTCTGCCCGGACTGGTGAAGCGGATCGAGGAAGCCTTTCCGGAAAAGGGCGGCGCACCGCCGCCGCCGCCGCTGACCGAGGTACGGCTGATCCGCGTGGGCAGCGGCTGGCGCTACATGCTGGTGGCGCTGCTGGCCGGCCTGGCCGGCGCAGGCGCCATGGCGGCAGCGACGACCTTTTTATAAGATCGCGCCTCCCGATCCGGGACCGATGGAGGCAGCAAAACGCCCGCTTCCTAGGTTCAGCCGTTCGGGACGATCAGATATTTCTCCCCCGTCCGGCGGGCGTTGTAGCGCAGCACCGCGTCCCGGCTGAGCGCCTGGCCAAGCGAGATGCGGGCCTTGTAGTGGCTGGCGAAGGTGGTCGTCAGTCCGTCGCGCACCCGGCGGCGGAGACGTTCGGCCGATTCGCCACCGATCTTCTGCAGGAAGGGGAAGAGCAGCCAGCCGCCGACATTCCAGCCAAAGCCGAAGCTGCGCGTCAAAATGGTCGGTGACAGGTCCAGAGCGCCATAGATATAGGCCTGCTTCAGAATGTCGGAGCCATAGCGGCTATAGGGCGCCGCCTTGCTCGCCGCCTGTTCCATGGCATGGAGAATCCGGCTGACAAGATCGCCGCCGCCGATCGCGTCGAAGACAATGGTGGCGCCGGTGGCGGTGACGGCATCCTGAAGCCGTGCGTTGAAATCGTCCTTCGAACTGTCCAGCACATAGTCTGCGCCCAGGTCTCTCAATATCGCCACCTGCGCATCGTTGCGGACGATGTTGACCAGCGGGATGCCATCCTCCTGACAGATGCGCACCAGCATCTGGCCCAGATTGGAGGCAGCGGCGGTGTGGACGATCGCCTTGTGCCCTTCCCGCCTCATGGTTTCGACAAAGCCCAGCGCCGTCATCGGATTGACGAAGGCCGACGCACCCTGCTCAGCAGTGACGTCGTCGGGCAAGGCCATGCAGCCTGCGGCGCCCAGCAGGCGATATTCCGCATACATGCCGCCGCCGATCATTGCGACCCGCTTGCCCATCAGCGCCTGCGCTTCCGGCGCCTCGCCCGCGGCGATGACGGTGCCCGCGGCTTCATTGCCGATGGTCATGGGCTGGCCGACGCGTCCCGCCAGCGCGCGACGAGCCGGCTCCGGCATGCGGGCGACGATCCGTCCCTCGGCATAGTCGGCATTCTCGACATCGGCGGACGCGAGAAGCAGGCCCAGGTCGGAGGGATTGATCGGCGCGGCTTCCACCCGGACCAGCACTTCGTCTCCCTTGGGCGGCGGGAGCGTTTCTTCGATCAGTTCGACGATCAGACGGCCATCTTCATGCAGCGTCGAGATCAGCTTGCGGCCATGGACTTCGCGCATGGGTCTCCCTTTCAGGCAGAGGGGCGGTCGCTGTAGAATGTAGGAAACAGCGCCTTGAGCGCCGTCAGCTTGGGCATGTCCCATCGCTGGATATAGGGATGACGGGGGTTTTTGGTCAGGAAATCCTGATGATAGGCGTCCGCATCCTGAAAACCGGAAAAGCGTTCGATGCGGGTGACAATGGGATCGCCCCAAAGCCCGGACTGGCCAAGCTGAACCAGATATGCCTTGGCCGCCTTCTCCTGCTCCGCATTGAGCGGGAAGAGCGCGCTGCGATATTGGGTGCCGTGGTCAGGCCCCTGATAGTTAAGCGTGGTCGGGTCCGCTATGACCGAGAAGAAAATGCGCAGCAACGTGCCGTAGCTGACCTGCCGGGGATCATAGGTGACGCGGACGGACTCGGCAAAGCCGGTATCACCCTGGCTCACCTGCTCATAATCGACCTTTCGGCCGCGCGGCCCGCCCGCGAAGCCGGACACGGCCAGATGAACCCCCTTCACATGGGAAAAGACGCCCTCCACGCCCCAATAGCAGCCACCCGCGAAGACAGCGGTTTCGAGCTTGCTGCCCGGAACGGCATCGACCGCCGGCACCGGCGCAAGGACCGGGCGTTCGGCGCGCAGGGGGGAAGCGACGGCAATCGCCGCCAGAACAGCGAGGGCCAGGCCGTCAGCGCGCCGCATGATCGACGGACGAGGCGGACGCTGCCATGGCAGTGCCGGTCAATGGCGGCGCGCTGTTCGGCTGGAGCACGAAGACGCCGATCGCACCGATCGCGAACCCGCCCAGAAAGCGCAGGAACAGGTCGGATTTCAAGAAAGCCAACATGGCGTTCTTCCTTTCGGTCGTCTTGGCCGTCCCGTGGACGGCAATGAATGTCGCGCGGCTTAGCCCCCGATCAAAGCTGCGCCAGGCAGTTTCGACCAACGCGCCACAGGACGCGATGGGTAACGGGGGAAGCCAGTTTCGGTTCGCAACGGGATATAGACTCCCGCTCTCCATCTGCAAGACGGCACGGGGGAAATTTTCCGTTTCCGAAATGAGGCTGATGGGACGGAGAGAGGGCAAAAGGGCGCCCTCCCCCCTGTTCCCTGGAGCATGCGGCGCCTTATTTCAGGGCGGCGCAGGCTTCCTGGATACGCGTGCAGGCCTTTTGCAGCACCTCTTCCGACGTGGCATAGCTGATGCGGAAAGCCGGAGAGAGGCCGAAAGCGGCGCCATGGACGGCGGCGACCTTCGCTTCATCGAGGAAATAGCCGATCAACGTTTCGTCGCTGTCGATGACCTGCCCCTTGGGCGTGGTCTTGCCGATCACGCCGCTGGCATCGGGATAGACGTAGAAGGCGCCTTCGGGCGTCGGACAATCAAGACCCGGCGCATCGTTCAGCATGGCGACGACCATGTCGCGGCGCTTCTTGAAGGCGGCGTTGCGTTCCTCCAGAAAGTCCTGGTCGCCCGTCAGCGCGGCCACGGCCGCGGCCTGGCTGATCGAGCAGGGATTGCTCGTCGACTGCGACTGGAGCTTGCCCATCGCCTTGATGATCCATTCCGGACCGCCGGCAAAGCCGATGCGCCAGCCCGTCATGGAGAAGGCCTTGGAACAGCCGTTGACCGTCAGGGTACGGTCATAAAGTTCGGGGCACACCTGCGCTACGGTGGCGAAGGGCGTGGGCGCGTACCAGACATGTTCATACATGTCATCGGTCATCACCAGCACATGCGGATGGCGCAGCAGCACCTCGCCCAGCGCTTTCAGCTCTTCGGCCGAATAGGCCGCGCCCGACGGGTTGGACGGCGAGTTCAGCATGACCCATTTGGTCTTCGGCGTGATCGCGGCTTCCAGCTGCGCGGGCGTGATCTTGTACCCCTGGCGCGCCGGCGCCTCGATGAACACCGGCGTGCCGCCGGCGAAGTTCACGATGTCGGGATAGCTGACCCAGTAGGGCGCGGGAATGATCACCTCGTCGCCGACATCCACGGTCGCGACCAGCGCGTTGAACAGCGTATGCTTGCCGCCCGAATTGACGCTGATCTGGCTGCGCTTGTAGATGAGGCCATTGTCGCGCTTGAACTTGAAGGCGACGGCTTCCTTGACGTCGGCGGTGCCGTCGACGTCGGTGTAGCGGGTCAGGTTCTTGCGGATCGCCTCGATCCCGGCCTCCTTCACGAAATCGGGCGTGTCGAAATCCGGTTCGCCGGCGGAAAGGCCAATCACGTCCACGCCTTCGGCTTTCAGGGCATTCACGCGCGCGCTCATCGCCAGGGTGGCGGAGGGCTGGATGCGACCGAGGGCTGCGGAAGTCTGGCTCATTGTGACAATCTTTCTGAAGAATCCCCAAGGCCCGCAATAATACGGACGGCAGGCTCCTTAGTGCGCAACGAAAGAAGGGGCAACCGCCAGTTGGCCTCCTCTGGCCCTAACGGCAGATTATGAGGTTGGACGGTGCCGGTTCGGACGATTGCAGCGCATCCGTCCCGGCCGGGTCATCACGTCATCGCGCCAGGGAGGCCGCCACCATGCCGCGCGCCGCATTGCCGATGAAGAAGCCATTTTCAAGGTCGCGGGGACGCAGGTCGGCTTCCACCGCCTCGCCCATGTCGAGCAGGCTGCGGCGCAGCACGCCGGGAAGCAGGCCGCGGGACAGGGGCGGCGTCAGCAGCTTGTCGCCGCGCTCGACGAAAACGGAGGAGAAGCACCCCTCCGTCACGAAGCCCGCCTCATCCGTCATCACCACCTCATAGCTTCCCCCGCGCCGCAGGGCATCGCGGTAGATTGATCGGTCCGTCGTCTTGTGCGCCAACCGCGCGTCGGCGGCGGGCGCATTGCGCGGGACCAGCGCCACCTGCATGATCGCCTGGGGCCAGGTGCGATGTTCGCGCACTTCGATGGCGATGGCGCCCCGGCGCGACACCAGCAGGCGAAGGCGGCTGCGCTCCCGCAGGCGGAAGGTGGCGGCCTGAAGCTCGTTACGCACATCATGACGATCGAAGGCGAAATCGAGCGCTTCCGCGCTGGTCTTCAACCGCTCCAGATGCAGTTCCAGCAATCTGATGCCCTCGACCGGATCGAAGGCCATGGTTTCGAGCAGGTCGAACCGTCCGTCAGCCAATGCCATGGAAAAACTGCAAACCCCTTATGCCGATCACTGATCGCGCCGATGAATCAGGCTGGTGCGAGGAAGCGCCCCTTGGCCAGGCATTCCGCCCATTCGGACGCGACGTCCGAATCCGCGACAATGCCCGATCCCAGGCCCAGACGACCCTCCTTGCTGCCTTCTTCGACGCAAATGGTGCGGATGGCAACATTGAACGCGGCATCGCCCGCCGGATCGATCCAACCCATGGAGCCGGTATAGACGCCGCGCGGGACGGCCTCCACCGCATCGATGATCTCCATCGCCCGGACCTTGGGCGCGCCGGTGATCGATCCGCAAGGGAACAGGACGCGCAACACATCGACGGGCGTCAGGCCGGGCAGCAGACGGGCACGGACCGTGGACACCATCTGGTGGACGGTCGGATAGGTCTCCACCTTGAACAGGTCGGGCACGGTCACCGTGCCGGCGCTGGAAACGCGGGACAGATCATTGCGCAGCAGGTCGACGATCATCAGATTTTCGGCGCGCTGCTTGGCGTCCCGCTCCAGCCATTGGACGAGTTCGGCATCGCTGGCGAGGTCGGGATCGCGGGGGGCGGTGCCCTTCATCGGCCGCGCCGTCAACTGACCGCGGACATGGGTGAAGAAAAGCTCGGGGGAAAAGGAGAGGATGCTATGCTCCCCGGTGCTGAGCACGCCGCCATAGCCCGCCTGCTGGCGCGGACGGATGGCGGCATAGAGCGCCATGGGATCGCCCTTGAAATGCGCCGCGCAGGGAAAGGTCAGATTGACCTGATAGATGTCGCCGGCGCGGATATAGTCACAAACCTGGGCAAAGGCCGCGCGATAGGCCGCCTCGTCGATCAGCGGCCGGACATGATCGACCCTGGCGCCCGCCGGGTCCGGCAACAGGCCCGGCATGGCGGCCGGGTCGATCAGCCGCACCCCTTCGAACAGGCCGAACCAGATCAGCGGCGTCTTCGGCTGGTCCTGCCGATGCCGCTCCGCCAGCGGACGGAGGCGGTCCTCCAGAGCCAGCCCGGCTTCATAGGCGATGAACCCGGCCGCGTGCAGCCCGGCCTCCGCCGCTTCGGCCAGCCGGTCGAGCGCCGGCTGCACCTCCGCCAATTGATGGGCGACGATCACCGACACCGGATCGCGATAGAGGCGCGCAGGGGCGGGAGCCCGCGGGCGGGCGTCGTCGAACAGGACAAAGGTTTCGGTCGGTCCCGGAAGGCGCATGGCGCTTCTTAACAGGCTTTGCGCGGGGCGGAAGCTTTAACCGGGCGCCGGCATGTTGCGTGGCGCGCGCTTTGGTCATAGGGGAATGCGATGCCCGAAGGACCACCCCATGACGATGCGGCACGGCCGCTGCGGCCGGCGCTGGCGCTGGCGCTGAGGGGACGTTGCCCCGCCTGCGGCGAAGGCCGGATGTTCGCGCGCTTTCTGAAGCCCAGCGGCGCCTGCCGCCATTGCGGGCAGGCATGGGACACCTCGCGGGCGGACGATTTCCCTGCCTATATCGTCATCTTGCTGCTGGGCCACCTGCTCGTGCCGCTGATGATAGAGGTGAACGCGGTTCTGGACATTCCACTGGGCGTGCAGGCTGCGCTATGGCCCGGCTTGGCGATCCTGCTTGCACTGGCGATGATCCAGCCGGCCAAGGCGGCAGTCATCACCTTCCAGTGGAGCCGCCGCATGGACGGTTTCCGCTAGAGCGATTTCCAAGCGATCGGAACCGATCGCTGGTTAAGAAATCGCGGAAAACAAGGAAACCGGAGCGGCGATCTGATTCAATCAGATCGAAACCCGCTCTAAGGGCAGGGCCTTCAATCCTGGCGGATGATGAAGTTGCGTTCCATGGCCTCGCGCAGGGTTTCATCGATGGTGCGACGTCCCTCCGACCCATGGGTGACGACGGTGGTGTCGGCGGTGGCGACGCACACCCCTTTTTGAAAACCGGCGGAACTGATCGTCCAGCTGGTGCGACCGATATGGCCGATCGCGCAGTGCACTTCGAACGGATAGGGGAAATGGGCTTCCTCGACGAAATTGAGGTTCACGTTCGCGACCAGCCAGCGCACCCCCTGTTCCTGCGGATGACGGCCCAGATGATGGTGGAACCTAATGCGGGCCGTTTCGAAAATGCCCGATATGGCCACATTGTTGATGTGACCCATGGTATCGATGTCCTGGAAGCGGGTATCGATGCTGGTGACGAAACGATAAGCTTCCGGGCGGAGCCGCCAGGATTCGGGTTTGGCCATGTCCTGCTTGTCCTATGTTTTTTTCTGGTCTTAGTCCCTGATGACGGGGATGCAATCGCCGGGTCGAAATTGATCGGACTGCGACCTTTATGACACAGGCGCGGGGATCATCGGCCCATGACGGTAACGGATTGTTTCCGGTCACGGCGATGGACTTCGCCGCGGGCGCCGCATAGCTTCCGGCTGATTTGTCGCGCATGGGAGTCTTGATGCAACGCTATAGTCGGCTGGCCATTTTCCTGCATTGGGCAATCGCCGCCCTGCTGGCGTTCCAGATCGCCGTCGGATGGGCACTGGAAGATCTTGGCGCCCGCGGCTTCGCGCTGTTTCAATGGCACAAGTCGATCGGCATCTCGATCCTGCTGCTGACCTTCGCCCGCATCGCCATACGCTATTGGAAACCGCGTCCTGCCCCGGTCGAGGGGGGCTGGCAGGGCGCTCTGGCCAAGGCGGTGCATGCGGGCCTCTATCTGTTCATGCTGGGCGCGCCGCTGACCGGCTGGGCGCTGGTGTCGACCGCGAAGGTCAAGGTGCCGACCCTGATCTTCGGCATCGTCCCCCTGCCCCATTTGCCCCTGCCCATGAGCACGCATGAACTGGCGGAGGGCGGCCACGGGTTGATCGCCTGGCTCGGCATCGCGCTGTTCGCGCTGCATGTCGCGGGCGCGCTGCGGCATCATGTGCTGATGCGCGACGGATTGCTCTGGCGGATGATGCCGGCGCGTTCGCCACTGTTGCTCTTTGCCTTGCCCGCGCTGATCGCATTGGGGTTCGTCCTGGGACGCGCCATTCTGCCGGAGCCCGCTCCAAAGGCGGCGGCCTCCCCGGCCAAGCCGGAGGCAGTGGGGGCAGTGGAGGAAGAGGCGCCCGCCAATGCAGCGCAGGTCGCCGACAACACCGCCAACGCCGCGGCACCGGCCGAAGCCGACAATGCCGCAGCGGTTGAGGAACCCGTTGGGCCGCCGCCGTCCTGGACGGTGCAGCCGGGCGGGACCATCGGCTTCTCCGTCGGCAACAGCGGTGCGACGATCAGCGGCGGCTTTTCCAAATGGACGGCGAAGATCGTTATGGACCCGGATCATCCGGACGGCGCCGACATTCGCGTGGAAATCGACCTGGCGAGCGCCAGCGTCGGCGACAACTATCAGGACGGCATGCTGGCGGGGGACGAATTCTTCGGCGTGGCGGCGCATCCCAAGGCCATCTTCACCGCACGGGGCGCACAGAAGACCGGCGCCAACAGCTATCGCGCCTCTGGCACCCTGAACCTCAAGGGCGTGAGCAAGCCGCAGAGCATCCGCTTCACCCTCTCCGGCACCGGAAAGGCGCGGAAGGTTGCGGGATCGGCCACCATAGCCCGCGCCGCCTTCGACGTCGGCAATGGCGCCAGCAGCAGCGGTCTGGACCCCAAGGTGTCGGTCAGCTTCGCCTTCAGTGCGAAGGCGGAATGACCCGCGGATAGATTTGCATCGGGACTTCTGCCAAAGCAGCATGATGGACAGCAAAGAGCCGCCAGCCACGCGAATAGAGGATGGGGTCTTCCTCGGCTTCGTCCTCATTGTCTCGATCGCCTTCGCGCTGGTGATCGAACCCTTTTTCGCGGCCATATTGTGGGGCGTGATCGCCGCCATCCTGTTCGCGCCGGTCAACCAGGGCCTGATCGGCATGATGCCGCGGCACCGGAACAGCGCGGCGGCGCTGACGCTGCTTCTGATCATCGCGCTCGTGATCGTGCCCGCCATCATCCTGACCATGGCGCTGGTGCAGGAAGCGACCCTCTTCTACGCCAAGGTGCAAAGCGGAGAGATCAACTTCGCGCGGATGTTCGCGCAGTTCCAGGCCAGCCTGCCCCGTTGGGCCGCGGTCTTTCTCAACCGGCTGGGCATCACCAATTTCGCCGCCGCGCGCGAGATGCTGAGCGCCGGCATCTCGTCAAGCTTCCGCACGGTCGCCACGCAGGCGCTGCAGATCGGGCAAAGCGCTTTCAGCTTCCTGATGGCGCTGGGCGTGATGCTGTACCTCACCTTCTTCCTCCTGCGCGACGGACCACGGCTGTCGGCAATGGTGGACAGGGCAGCGCCGATGCGGATCGCCTATCGCCGCGCGCTGATGGCGCAGTTCATCGTCGTCACCCGCGCCACGATCAAGGGCAGCATCGTCGTCGCCATCGTACAGGGACTGATCGGCGGCATCATCTTCTGGGCGCTGGGCCTGCCGGGCGCGCTGCTGTGGGGCGTATTGATGGGTGCGTTCTCGCTGATTCCCGCGGTGGGAACCGGGCTGATCTGGGTGCCGGTCGCCATTTATCTCTTCGTGACCGGAGCGGTGGTGAAGGGATTGATCCTCGTCTTTTGCGGCATGTTCGTGATCGGCATGGTCGACAATATCCTGCGCCCGATCCTGGTCGGCCGGGATACGCGGATTCCCGATTATGTGGTGCTGATCACCACGCTGGGCGGGATCGACCTGTTCGGGTTCAACGGCATCGTCATCGGGCCGGTGATCGCGGCCCTGTTCATCGCGACGTGGAATATCGTGACGAAGATGCGGACCGGCGCCGACGGGCTGGAAGGGCCGCTGACGGAAGAAGCGCCGGGCGGCTGAAGTACGACCGGAACCGGGCGTCTACAATTCCTCCAGCGCCGCGCTGGCTTCCATCCAGACTTCTTCCGCGGCTTCCAGCTTCTTCTCGACCTCGGAACGCTTCACCATCAGTTGCGTCATGGTCATCTTCGCCTCGACGCCGGTGGCGGACTTGGGGTCGAACAGCGCCTTGTCGATGCGGCTGCGCTCGGCCGCCAGCGTCGCCATTTCCTTTTCCGCTTTGGCAACGGCGTTCTTCGCCGTCTTCTGCCTTTCGCGCCATTCTGCGGCGTTGCGCTTTTCCGCCTTGCGGTCCGCCTTGGGCGCGTCTCCGCCGCTCCCATTCCCATCCGCCTTGCGCAGGATGATGTCGGTATAATCCTCCAGGCTGCCGTCGAACGGCTGGGCCGTGCCATTGTCGACCAGCACGAGGCGATCCGCCACCAGCTCGATCATGTGGCGGTCGTGCGAGACGATCACCACCGCGCCCGAATAGTCGTTCAGCGCCTGCACCAGCGCCTCGCGACTGTCGACGTCGAGGTGGTTGGTCGGTTCATCGAGAATCAGCAGATGCGGCGCGTCGCGGGTGATGAGCGCCAGCGCCAGCCGCGCCCTCTCCCCGCCCGACATGGAGCCGACCTTCTGCGTCGCGCGCTCGCCGGAAAAGCCGAAGCGGCCGAGCTGCGCACGCACGGCGGCAGGCGTGGCCCCCTTCATCACCCGGCTCATATGTTCAAGCGGCGTGTCGGTGACGTCCAGTTCCTCCACCTGATATTGGGTGAAATAGCCGACCTGCATCTTGGCAGAGGCGTTCATCGCGCCTTCCATCGGCTTCAGTTGCGCGGCGATCAGCCGGGCGAGCGTGGTCTTGCCATTGCCGTTCCGTCCCAGCAGCGCCAGCCGGTCGTCGGGATCGATGCGCAGGTTGACCCGGCGCAGCACCGGCGTTTCGTCATAGCCCACCGCCGCCATGTCCATGGTGATGAGCGGCGGGCGCAGTTCGGGCGGGTTGGGGAAACCGAAATGCAGCGTCGGGTCTTCGATCGCGGCGGCGATGGGCTGCATCTTCGCCAGCGCCTTGGCGCGGGACTGCGCCTGTTTCGCGGTCGACGCGCGGGCGGAGTTGCGGGCGACATAGTCCTGCAATTTCTCGCGCTCGGCCTGCTGCTTGGCGCGGGCAGCCTCCTGCTGGGCCAGGCGTTCGGCGCGCTGGCGCTCGAATGCGTCGTAGCCGCCGGGATAGAGGGTGATCTTTCCCCCTTCCAGATGGAGGATATAGTCGACCACATTGTTGAGCAGGTCGCGCTCATGGCTGATCACGACCACGGTGCCGCGATAGCCTTTGAGGAAATTCTCCAGCCACAGTGTCGCTTCCAGGTCGAGATGGTTCGACGGCTCGTCGAGCAGGAGCAGTTCGGGGTTGGAGAAGAGCAGCGAGGCAAGCGCCACGCGCATCTTCCAGCCACCCGAATAGCTGTCGAGCGGACGCCCCTGCATCTCCTCGTCAAAGCCAAGGCCGACAAGGATGCGGGCGGCGCGCGCGGGCGCGGTATAGGCGTCGATGGCGTTCAGCCGCTCATAGATATGGCCCAGGCGGTCGGGATCTTCGGTATGTTCCGCCTCCGCCATCAGCGCGGCGCGCTCACTGTCGGCGGCCAGAACCGTGTCGAAAGGGGTGGCCGTGCCGGAGGGGGCCTCCTGCGCGATATAGCCAAGGCGCGTGTCGCGGGGCATCTCGCATGCCCCCCCGTCCGGGTCGAGCTGGCCGATCATCACCTTCATCAGCGTCGACTTGCCCGCGCCGTTGCGGCCGATCAACCCGACGCGGCTGCGCGGCGGCAGCGCGGCACTGGCGCGATCGAGGATGGTGCGTCCACCGAGGCGCACGGTGATGTCCCTGAGATTCAGCATGGCCGGCCCCCTAGCAGAGCCGATCGCGATTGTCAGCGGTCGGAAAACGGCCGGCCGAAAGGAGAAGGCGGCGAGGTGATGTTTCCGGCAATGTTTCTGAACGATTGTCGACAGCCCTATTCAGCATGGCGCAAGCCGCACGGGTGCAAAAGCGTCCTTGTCAGATCCCGCCACGGGAATTTTTGCGAGGTTGCCATGCTGAAGACCATGATCCTGTCACTATCGATGGCCGGTGCCGCCTTGGCCGGCATTGCCGCTTCACCGGCGATGGCGCAGAGCAATTATCATTATAGCGAGCGCTATGACGGCGACGACGGCAGCTATTATCGCAGCGAAACCTATCGGGAGGATGACGGCTATCGCGGCGGCTATGACCGCGACTATCGCGAATATGACCGTGCCCCCGTCCATTATCGCGACAGCTATTATCGCGAGGGTTATGACGGCGGCCCCCGCGTCTACCATGCCAGGCCGCGCTATGCCCGCTGCTCGTCGGGAACGACCGGCACGGTGATCGGCGGCGTGCTGGGCGGGCTTCTGGGCCGGGAGATCGGCCGCGGCGGGCGCTGGGACCGGCCGAGCACCACCGGGCTGATCCTGGGTGCGGGCGCCGGAGCGCTGGCCGGGCGCGCCATCGAACAGAATGATTGCCGCTAATCGACGTTTCTGAAACGCGCCCTGGGCGCATATGGACGACGACGTGAAATCCTCCCCACGGTATCCGTGGGGAGGATTTTCCTCTGCGCGCTATGCGGCATAGAGCGTGAACTGGGCGTGCAGGCCATTGGTCGACGACTGCCCGACCCACAGGTCGAAAGCGCCCGGCTCCGCAATGATCCGGTTGCCCGCGCCGACAAATTGCAGGTCGACGCGGGACAGGGAGAATCGAACCGTCCTGCTCTCGCCGGGGTCCAGCGTCATGCGCGCGATGCGTTTCAGTTCGCGGATCGGGCGGGTGCGGCTGGCGACCCGGTCGCGAATGTAGAGCTGCACCACCTCGCTGCCCTTGCGCCCCCCCTTGTTGGTGAGGCGGGCGGTCACCTCAATCGCCCGGTCCCAGCGCAGCGCCATGTCCGAAAGCTTGAGGTCCTCCAGCACGAACTCGCTATAGCCAAGCCCGTGCCCGAAGGGATAGCGCGCGCTGTTGTCGGTCGTGGCATAGCGCGATCGATATTCGGTGCGATTGTCGATCACCGGGCGCCCGGTCGACTTGCGGTCGTAGAAAAAGGGCTCCTGCCCCGATTCCCAGGGAAAGCTGACCGGCAGCTTGGCGGAGGGATTCTCCTTGCCGAACAGGATGTCCGCTATGGCATGGCCGGACTCCGACCCCAGGAACCAGGTCGCAAGGATCGCCTGCGCATTGGCGACGCCGTCATGCAGCGCCAGCGCCCGGCCGTGGCGAAGGAGGACGATGACCGGCTTTCCCGTACCGGCCACCGCATCGGCCAGCGCCTGCTGCACGACCGGAATCTCGATGGCGGTGCGGGATTGCGCCTCGCCCGACATGTCCTGCGATTCCCCTATGGCGAGGATGACGACATCGGCGGCCCTGGCGGTCTCCACCGCCTTCGCCACCCCGCCGTCGATGGGCGTCAATATGCCACTGCCCGGGGCGATCAGCAATCGGCCGGGATCGGGCATGGCGGCGCGCAGGCCGGTGGCGATGTCGACGCCCTTTCCCTTGTCGCCGTAAAAGGCCCAGGGGCCGTAGACATTCTCCCTGTCCTCGCCGAAGGGACCGATGAGCGCGATGGTCTGCGCCTTGGCCGGATCGAGCGGCAGGACGCCGTTATTCTGCAGCAGCACGACCGAACGCGCGGCTGCTTCGCGCGCCAGGGCACGATGGCCGGGCGTGAAGATACGACTCCTTTCCGCTTCCTCGTTCAGGGAACGCCAGGGATTGTCGAACAGCCCGATGGCCGTCTTCACATAAAGGATGCGCCGGACCGCGACGTCCACCGTCTCCATCGGCACGGCGCCGCTTTTCACCAGATCGGGGATATGGCGGATATAAAGGCCGCTCTGCATAGACATGTCCACCCCGGCCAGGATGGCGAGGCGGGTGGCATCGCGCTCATCCTCGGCATAGCCATGGGCGATCAGTTCCTCATCCGCCGTATAGTCGGAAAAGACGAAGCCGCGAAACTTCATCTCCCCGCGCAGCATGTCGGTCAGCAGGTCACGGTCGGCCGTCGCCGGCACGCCGTTGATCTCGCTGAACGCCGCCATGGTGGTGAGCGCCCCCGCCGCGAAGGCCGCGCCAAAGGGCGGAAGATGGGTTTCGCGCAGCGTCTCGTCACTGATGTCGACGCTGCCATATTCCAGGCCCCCGGCGACCGCGCCATAGGCGGCGAAATGCTTGGGGCAGGCAAGCAGGCTGTCGTCGCGGCGCAGGTCCCGCCCCTGGAAGCCGCGCACGCGGGCGGCGGCGAACAGCCCGCCCAGATAGACATCCTCCCCGGCGCCCTCGACCACACGCCCCCAGCGCTGGTCGCGGGCGACGTCGACCATGGGCGCAAAGGTCAGGTGCAGACCGGCCGCCGTGGCCTCGACCGCCATCGCGCGCGCCGTGCGCTCCGCCAGCGAAGGATCAAAACTGGCCGTTTCGGCGAGCGTCACCGGGAAGATCGTCTTGAGCCCATGGATCACGTCGCCCGCGAACAGCAGGGGAATGCCAAGGCGGCTCTGCCTGACCGCGATCTCCTGCGCGCGGCGCGCGCCCGCCACGCCTATGCCGTTGAACAGGCATCCCACACGCCCCTTGCGGATCTCCTCGGCAAGCTGCCTTTCATTCTGGATGCCGGTCTGCGGATTGGGCGGGTTATAGGGACGGAAACTGTCGGCCAGACAGGTCATCTGTCCCGCCTTCTCCTCGATGGTCATGCGCGCGATCAGATCGTCCACGCGCTCGACCTCCGTCGCGGCAAGCGCGCGACGGGGCAGCGGAAGCGTCAGGAAGCCGGCAAGGGCGGCGGTCAGGACGGCCCGGCGGGCTACGGGAGGGATCGGGGTCATCAAGGGGGAGCGTAACTGATTCCGGATGAACCGCACCTATCCCGTCAACGCATGAAAGAAAGCAACCGGCGGAGGGATGGACCGAGCCTCAGGGCCGATCAGTTCAGCCGGGGACGCAAGATGGCGGGGCGATGGTGGACAGGGCTGGATTCGAACCAGCGTACGGGAAACCCGGGCAGATTTACAGTCTGCTGCCTTTAACCACTCGGCCACCTGTCCAGTCGCCTAACCATATTCGGAGAAGCCCCGATCGGCTGGAGGGCGCTCCAATGGCGAAAGGAGACTTGCCTGTCAATGGTCCAATGTGAAAAGAGCGCTTCCATGAAAAGAGGAAATCGCACCGGAAAGGCCAAAGGGACCTTTCCCCGCTTCTATGGACGGCATGCCGTCATCGCCGCGCTCGCCAATCCGGACAGGGTGGTGCGCAAGATCTGGGGCACGCGGGAGGCGCTGAACGCGCTCGACCTGCCGCCGGTCCTGCCCATCGTCTATGCCGACGGGGCGGATCTGGGCCGCATGGTGCCGTCCGACGCGCCGCATCAGGGGATCGTGGCGGAGGTAGAGCCGCTGGACGATGTCTGGCTGGGCGACGCGCTGGAGGCCGGGCGGGACGATCATCGTCCCGTGCTGGTGCTGGACCAGGTGACCGACCCGCACAATGTCGGCGCGATCCTGCGCTCCGCCGCCGCGTTTGACGCGCTCTGCATCGTCACGCAGGACCGCCATGCTCCGCCCGAATCGGGCGTGCTGGCGCGCTCGGCATCCGGCGCGCTGGAAATCGTGCCCTGGGTGCGGGTCGTGAACCTTGCCCGCGCCCTCGATGAAATCGCGGAAGCAGGCTTTTGGCGCATCGGGCTGGACGGCACGGCGGAACAGACGCTGGGCGAGGCGATCGGCACGTCCCGCGTCGCGCTGGTGCTGGGGGCCGAGGGCGAAGGGCTGCGCCACAACAGCATGGCGCATTGCGACATTTTGGCTAAGCTGCCGATCAGCCCGCGCATGGAGAGCCTGAACGTCTCCAATGCCGCGGCGATCGCCCTTTATGCCGCTGCCAGCCGGTAGCGGCCCGGGGCCACGGACGACAGGGGTTTCGATCGTGATGATTTTTCTGCGCTCGGCCGTTGTGCTGGCGGCCAGTCTGCTGCTCTCGGCCTGCCTGGTGACGCCGGGCAAGTTCGACTCCACGCTGGATATCCGGGCGGACCGGAGCTTCAGCTTCACCTACAAGGGCGAGATCCTGGCATCGGACATGGGCAAGGGCCTGGGTTCGATGCCCGGCAATGACGATCCGATCGACGGCGCACCGCCGAAGGACCAGCAGAGCAGCCTGCATACGGCGCTCCAGTCCAAGACGCAGGGCAAGACGGAAGAGCGCTTCGACGTCAAGGACGACAAGAATGACGAGCAGCAGATGCAGGCGATCGCCGCAGCGCTGCTGAAGGAAAAGGGATTCCGGTCGGCCCGCTACATGGGCAATCACCGGTTCGAGATCGACTATGCGATCAGCGGCCGGCTGACCCACGCCTTCCTGTTCCCCTTCAACAGCGATGCGCAGATCGTGCTGCCCTTCGTCGTCGTGGAGTTGCGCGGAGAAGACCGGGCGCGGGTGAAAGCCCCGGGCTATTCCAATGGCTATGACAAGAGCCAAGGTCCGATGGGCGGGGGCAATGACGATGCCGCCAAGGCGCTGGACGGCACCTTCACCCTCACCACCAATGCAGAGATCGTCAGCCAGAACCAGGAAGACGGCGCGCAGGACACGCCGCAAGGGAAACGGATCGTCTGGAAGGTGACGCCCCTGACCAGCGAAGCACCGGCGGCCACCCTGAAGTTCAGGCCGTAAAGCCATGCTGCGTCAGATTCAACGCAGCACAGGTCTCATCGGCTGACGCGGATCATCGCGCGCTCGCGCCAATCCCGGCCCTTCCGCATGCGGGACGGGCATGTTCGGGATTGGTCACCCGCGACCGGATTCAATCTTCCGGCGCAATCGTCACGCGGAGACCGTCGAGCGAATCGTTGAACTGCAACTGGCAGGACAGGCGGCTCGTCTCGTTGCGATGATCGGAGCTGTCGAGCAGGTCGTTCTCGTCCTCGCTGATCGCAGGCAGGCTGTCGGTGAAGGCAGGGTCGACGAAGACATGGCACGTCGCGCAGGAACAGCAGCCACCACAGAGGGCCAGCAGTTCGTCAAATCCGTTGTCGCGGATGATCTCCATCACGGAAAGGCCGCTGTCCGCCTCCACCGTCTGTTCTTCGCCCGCGCGGTTGACCACGATCAGTTTCGCCATGTACCCAAGTCCCTCTAATTTTTTCCCGCCGCTCATGTCGGACGAGCAGCAGGAAATCAAGGGCCAGGCGACAAATCATGGTGAATACGGCAGAAGCGTTGCGGAACAGCCTGGATATCATAGCTGCGATGGAACCCGGTTTCGCCGCGGCCATCGGCCGGGTCGGTTATCCGCCGCCCCGCGTCCGCGAGCCAGGCTATGAAACCTTGCTGCGCACCATCGTCGGCCAGCAGGTGAGCGTTGCCGCGGCCGGGGCGGTCTGGCGCCGGCTGGAAACCGAACTGGGCACGGGCTGCGCGCCGGACGCCCTTCTCGCCCGTGATTTCGATACGTTGCGCGCCTGCGGCCTGTCGCGGCAGAAGCAGGGCTATGCCCGAAGCCTGGCGGAACTGGTGGTCAGCGGCGAAATCGACCTGCACAATCTGCCCCAGGATGATGAGGAAGCGATCGCGCAACTGGTGCAGGTCAAGGGGATCGGGCGGTGGTCGGCCGAAATCTACCTGCTGTTCGCCGAAGGGCGGCCGGATGTCTGGCCGGCGGGCGACCTCGCGGTGCAGATCGAGATCGGACGGATATTGGGCCTCGCTCAGCGGCCCAGCGAGAAGCTGACCCGCGACGTCGCCGAACGCTGGCGCCCCCATCGCGGCGCGGCCGCCATCATGGCATGGCACCATTATAATACGGAGGTTTTGTAGACCATGTCGAGATGGAGCACAGTTCAGGCCGAACCTGGAGGCCAGCCCCCTGTCCTGCTGCGGACGGGCCGCCGTGCGGGCCTTGGCCTGGAGCTTTGCCTGCCGGTATGCGTCGACCCTCAGACCTCGAATTTGGGAATAATGTGATGCCCCTGCCCCATGCCCGCTACATCGTCCTCGAACATGAGGGCGTCTGGAAGATCAATCTCGACAATCGCTATTATGGCCCTTTCGCGACGCAGGAAGCGGCGGTGGAAAATGCGACCGCCACCGCGCAAAAGGCTGGCGGCGCGGGTTATCCCGCCTCGGTCCTGCTGATGCGCGGCACCGCCTTCGAGACGCTCTGGACCAGCGTGGAGGCAGACAAGGCCTGAAAAATTTTGCGCTCCCACGGGAACCTGTGACGGATCTGCGCATTTAACGCCTCCGGTTGCGTGGACTGTGGGATGAGCAAAAAGGTTCTGATCGTAGAAGACGAAATATTCGTCGCCCTGGAAATCGAGCACATCGTGGAGGATGCGGGCTTTACCGTCGGCGCCATCGCGGCCGATCGTCAGGCTGCATTGGACGCTGCCCGCCATTGCGACATCGCGCTGGTCGATCTCAACCTGCGCGACGGCCCCACGGGACCGGGCATCGGCGTAGAACTGGCCAGCCAATTTGGCATCCGGGTCATCTATGTGACGGCCAATCCGGCGCAGATCGGGACCGCCTCGGCCGCTGCGCTCGGCGTCATCACCAAGCCTTTTCGCGCCCACAGCATCGCCGAAACGCTGCACCTTGCCGCCGCCGAAAGTCCTGAGCTGGAAGCCGCCGAAATCGCCGGCTTCACCCCTTTCCTGCCGCTGCCCGGCTCATTGACCGGGCTGGAATCCAGAGGCTGAGGCTCAAGCCTTCCGGCCGCCATTGCCGGGTCATGCGCCCACCCAGTTGCCGTTCCACGCTCAACTGCATCAGTCGGCTGCCAAAACCCTCGCTGGTGGCCGGTGCGGGCGGCGGTCCGCCCTCCTCGCGCCAATCGATGCGGATATGGTCGTCCTCACCCTTCACCTCGATCATCACCTGTCCGCCGGGTGCGGAAAGCGCGCCATATTTCGCGGCGTTGGTCGCCAGTTCGTGGAACAGCAACGCCAGCGGCGTAGCGGAACGGTCGTCGATTTCAGGATCGTCGCCGATACAGCGGATGCGCGGTCCCAGAGCATCGCGATAAGGCGTGAAGATCTGCTCCAATATGCCCCGCAACCGGCCGTCACCCTGATCCGGCTGGGAATTCGGGCCATGGGGCCGGACGAAATCATGGGCGCGGCCCAATGCCATGATGCGGTCGCGCAGGTCGTCCGCCGCGGCGCGGATTTCCGGATGCTGGCGCGCCGACAGGCCGATCAGCCCGGAAATCACCGAAAAGATATTCTTGATCCGGTGCGAGAGCTCATGGGCAATGATCTCCCGTTCTTCCACCATCGCGATCTGGTCGTTGATGTCGGTACAGGTTCCGATCCAGCGAACGATCGCCCCATCCTCATCCCGGATCGGCAGCGCGCGCCCCAGCGTCCAGCGATAATCGCCGCTGTGATGGCGCAACCGATATTCGATCTCATAGGGTTCGCCGGTCTCCAGCGAACGGCGCCAGCGGCCCCAGGCGCGTTCCTGATCGTCGGGATGGAACATGCCGTTCCATCCCTCGCCATCGGTCGAACCCGTCGGCACGCCGGTAAACTCGTACCATCGTGCGTTGTAATAGTCGTGATAACCGTCCGGCAGCGTCGACCAGACCATCTGCGGCATGGTGTCGGCAAGCGTGCGGAACATCCGGTCGCTTTCCGCCACCGCCTGCGCGTCCCGTTGCTGCCGGGCGATCACGTCGCGGTCGCGGCGGCGCCCCTCCAGCTCGACCATCACCTGGCGGGCCAGGAGAGACAGTCCCTGACGCTGAAGGACGGTCAGGTCGTCCCGCGGCTTGTCATCGATGACGCAAAGCGCGCCCAGCGACGCATCCTCACTGTCGATCAGCGGCGCACCGGCATAGAAACGGATGAACGGCGGCCCCGTGACCAGGGCATTGTCACGAAAACCGGGATTCTGCGTGGCATCGGGGACGACGAATATCCCCTCACCCTGCATGGCATGGGCGCAGAAGGACACGTCGCGGGGCGTTTCCTCCGCGTCCAGCCCGGTGCGGGCCAGGAAACGCTGGCGATCATCCTCGACGATGCTGACAAGCGCGATGGGCGCATCACACAGCGCGGCGGCGAATGCGGTAATCTGGTCGAGCGTGGCGAAGCCCCCGGTATCGAGATCGTAGCGCGCCAGCAGCGCCGCGCGATCGGTCTCGAGCCCGCGCCCGTCAACCATCGCTGACGCGTTCGATGTCCGCGCCAACGGCAGAGAGCTTTTCCTCCAGCCGCTCATAGCCGCGGTCCAGGTGATAGACGCGGTGGACCTGGGTTTCCCCTTCGGCGGCAAGGCCGGCAAGGATCAGGCTCATCGAGGCGCGCAGGTCCGTCGCCATGACCGGCGCGCCGACCAGCCGGTCGACCCCGCGCACGACCGCGGTGCGGCCGTTGACGCCGATGTCGGCCCCCATGCGCGCCAGTTCGGGAACATGCATGTAGCGGTTCTCGAAGATCGTCTCGGTCAGCACCGATGCGCCGTCCGCGCGCGTCAGCATCGCCATGAACTGCGCCTGCATGTCGGTCGGAAATGCGGGGAAGGGCGCGGTCGAAATGGTCAGCGGGCGCAGCCGGCCGTCAGCCGACACCCTGATCCCATCCTTCAGCTCCTCGACATGGACACCCGCCTCGCGCAGCGCGGCCAATATGGCGTGCATGTCGTCGGCGCATGCCCCGGCCAGTTCCAGCGAGCCGCCGGTGATCGCCGCGGCGCAGGCATAGCTCCCCGCCTCGATCCGGTCGGGCATGACGCTGTATGTCGCGCCGTGCAGCCGTTCGCGGCCGTGGATGATAAGCTTGTCGGTCCCCACGCCCTCTATGTCGGCGCCCATGGCGTTCAGCAGGTTGCAGAGATCAACGATCTCCGGTTCTCGCGCCGCATTTTCCAGGATGCAGCTACCCTTGGCCAGCACGGCAGCCATCAGCGCATTCTCCGTCGCGCCGACCGACACGACCGGGAAGGTGTAGATGCCCCCCGGCAGGCCGCCGTCGGGCAGACTCGCGCGCACATAGCCGGCGTTGATCTCGATGATCGCGCCGAACGCCTCCAGCGCCTTCAGGTGCAGGTCGATCGGGCGGTTGCCGATGGCGCAGCCGCCGGGCAAGGACACCCGCGCCTCGCCCGCGCGCGCGAGCAGCGGGCCGAGCACCAGGATCGATGCACGCATCTTGCGCACGATGTCATAGGGCGCTTCGGTCGAGGTCACGCGGCCGGCCCGCAGCGTCATGACGCGGCCGAAATCCTCGGGACGGGCGCCCTCGATCATCGTCGACACGCCAAGCTGGTTCAACAGATGGCCGAAGCTGTCGACATCCGCCAGCCGCGGCAGGTTGCGCAGCGTCACCGGCTCGTCGGTCAGCAGCGCACAGGGCAGCAGCGTGAGCGCGGCGTTCTTCGCGCCGGAAATGGGAAGGCGGCCGTTCAGCGCTTTGCCGCCGCGGATGTGAATGCGGTCCATCGGCTGGGTTCTTAACGTTAATTACGGTTTCCGCAAGGCGGTCGGCGCGGCTGTCCATTCCCGGACATATTTCCGCGCACAATTGAAACATTTGTGCGTTCGTCCGCCCATTATTGATCGAGTTTAGTGCAGTTTGCGCAAATGCAGCCAAAAGACGCGTGGGGCGTTTTGCCATCGTAACGACAATGCAAGCAAAAAGGTGTTTTGGTGGCAACAAGTTGTTTCGCGGACAGGTTGGCGAAGCATGTGGCCCTGTCCGATGCAGAAAAAAAGGCACTTACAAGGCTGGAGGAGAATCCCCGCAAGGTAAAGCGCGGCGCGATGATACAGCGCGTCAACGAAATGGTGACCGAACTCTTCGTCCTGCGCGAAGGACGGGTGATGAGCTTCGTGATCCTGCCCGACGGAAGCCGTCAGATCCTGCGCGTCTACTTTCCCGGCGATTTCATCGGATCAGCCAGCACGATCTACAGCCGGGCGCCGGAATCGCTGGTTGCGCTGTCCGATGCGATCATCTGCCCGTTCGACAAGCATGCGCTGCGCCGCCTGCTGGAGGAATATCCCCGCGTCGCAGCGCTGCTGTTCCTGCTTTCCAATGCGGAACGGGTCGCGCTGACGGACCGGCTCGCCTCCCTGGGACGCACCTCTGCCAAGGCGCGGGTGGCATCCTTCCTGCTCGACATATTCGACCGCCTGCGGGTGACCGACGATGGCATCACTGACAGCTTCGACCTCAAGCTGACGCAGGAGGAGATCGGGGACGCGATCGGCCTCACCTCCGTCCACGTGAACCGGATGATCCGGCAGATGGAACAGGAAGGGCTGATCAGCCGGGCCAATGGACGGATCACCCTGCGCGACATGGCGCGGCTGGAGGAAATCGGCCATTATACCAACCGGCACAAGGATATGGACCTGGATTGGCTGCCGGGCCTGGATTGACGGCATCCCCTCCGGAGAGGGATTTTACGCCAGCAGTTCCACGTCCCAATAGAGCCAGTCGTGCCAGCTTTCGTGCAGATAGTTGGGCGGGAAGGCCCTGCCATGTTCCTGCAATTGCCAGCTCGTCGGACGGATCGGCGTCACATGCAATTGCATATGCGCCTCCTTCGGCGTCCGCCCGCCCTTCTTCAGATTGCAGGGCGAACAGGCCGTGGCGACATTTTCCCAGGTCGTCCGCCCGCCCGCGCGCCGCGGAATGACATGGTCGAAGGTCAGATCGTTCGGGGAGCCGCAATATTGGCAGGCGAACTTGTCGCGCAGGAACAGGTTGAACCGGGTGAAGGCGGGATGTTCCGACGGCTTCACATATTGCTTCAGCGCGATCACGGAAGGTATCTGCATCTGGACGCTGGGGCTGTGCACCTGCCGCTCATAGCTGGCGACGATGTCCACCCGATCCAAAAAAACCGCCTTGATGGCGGTTTGCCAGGGCCACAGGCTCAACGGATAATAGCTTAAAGGCGTGTAGTCCGCATTCAGGACCAAAGCCGGACAGTTTTCCGGATGTCGTATCAGGTCGGGATGGTACATATATTACCCTTCAACCCCCTTTCGCCACCGCCCTGATCGATCAGAAAGGTGACGACAGCATGACAGCATCATCGACCCCATCCCGTCAAGGGCCTGTATGACTCAATCGGCACGACCACAGCATATGGTGACTCGCTTTGCGCCAAGCCCCACGGGTAGGTTGCATGTCGGCCATGGCTGGTCGGCGCTGCTGGCCATGGACCTGGCGCGGGCGCGGGGCGGGTCCTTCCGCCTGCGGATCGAGGATATAGACGGCACCCGCAGCCGGCCGGAGCATGTCGCCGGCATCGTCGAGGATCTGCGCTGGCTGGGCATCGCCTGGGACGGGGACATCGTGTTCCAGTCGGCGCGGCTCGACGATTATCAATCGGCGCTGGAACGACTGAAGGCCATGGGCCTGCTCTATCCCTGCTTCTGCACCCGCGCCGACATCGCCGCCAGCGCGACGGCGCCGCACGGGCCGGAGGGGCCGGTCTATCCCGGCACATGTCGCGGGCTGAACGATGCGCATCGGGCAAGCCGGATCGCGGCCGGCCATCCCCATGCATGGCGGATCGACATGGCGCAGGCGGTCGCGCGGGCGGGCCCGCTGCAATGGCATGCCCTGCCCTTCCCGCCGAATGACGATGCGGCAACGGCCGTCCCTGCCGGACCGCTTGCCGCGGGCGACGTCGTGCTGGCGCGCAAGGATGCGCCCGCCAGCTATCATCTTTCCTGCACGCTGGACGATGCGGCGATGGGCGTGACCCATATATTGCGCGGCGAGGATCTGCGCCCCGCGACCGACATCCACCGCCTTATCCAGGCGCTGCTCGACCTGCCCTCCCCCCTCTATGTCCACCATCCCCTGCTGGTCGGGCCGGACGGCAGGCGGCTGGCCAAGCGCGACGGATCGATCGGCCTGGCCGATCTGCGCGCGGAGGGCATGGACCCGCGGCGCCTGGCCGACGATCTGCGCCATGCGCGCTTTCCGATTGGCATTTCCCTGGGCAGCGCCTAGATTCGATCTCATGAACACGCTGCTCGTCATCGCCCTCATCCTGGCCATGGGCGCCACCCTGTTCGCCCTGATCCGGGGAATCATCGCCTTTCTGCAGGCGACCAAGGAACAGTTGAACTCGCCGGAAGGCGGACCCAGTCCATCCAGCCTCAAGCAGAACAGGATGATGATGAACCGCATCCTGTTTCAGGCAGTGGCGGTGATCATCGTGGCGCTGTTGCTGCTGATGAAGGGCCACGGCTGAGCGCCCGCCCGTCATGGTGAAGCTGAACAGGATCTACACCCGCACCGGTGACGCGGGCACGACCGGGCTGGTGGATGGATCCCGCCTACCCAAACATGCGCCGCGCATGCAGGCGGTAGGCGACGTCGATGAGGCGAACAGCGCCATCGGCCTCGCCGTCATCGCGATCGGCGACAGGCCGGAGGCGGGCTGGCTGACGACCATCCAGAATGACCTGTTCGACCTGGGCGCCGACCTGGCCACACCTATGCCGGAGGGGGAGGACGAACCCTGGGCGTTGCGGATCGTCTCGTCCCAGGTCGATCGGCTGGAGCAGCAGATCGATGCGATGAACGCCGATCTGGCCCCACTGGACAGCTTCGTCCTGCCCGGCGGCTCGCCCGCCGCCGCCGCCGTGCATCTGGCCCGTGCCGTCACCCGCCGCGCCGAACGCTCGGCCACCGCCGCAGCCGTCGAGGTCGCGATCAATCCGCAGGCATTGGCCTATCTCAACCGTTTGTCCGACCTGCTGTTCGTGATGGCGCGGCGCCTTAACGGCAATGGTGCGGGCGATGTCAAATGGGTGCCGGGCGCGTCGCGCTGAAGCGATTTCCCGGCAATCGACGCCATTCGACTCATGGGCAGCACGGTTCGTCCCTGCGCCAGGCGTTAACCCTGTTGCTTCACCGCCTCTTTACGCGCCGCCCCAATTTTGGCCCGATCGCTACGACAGGGCCCAGGGATGCAATTCTACCTCGCGACTTCCTTCATCTTCCCCCGCACCTTGCGGCTTCGCCTCCTGACCCTCTGCCTTGCGACCACCCATCTGCCGCTGCTCGGCTATATCCTGTGGGGCACGGTGACGGGGCGGATCGCCTGGGCGGAGTTCATCATCTTGACGCTGGCGACCATGGCGGGGGCTGCCGGAGCGCTGATCGGCATTGGCGCGCTGCTGGACCCGCTCCACGGGCAGGTGAGCGCGCTGAACCCGGTGGAGCAGCCGGAACGCAAGCGTTGGGCACCGACGCTGCGGGAAATGAGCGACATCTTCACCAGGCTCTTCCACCGCGTGCGCGGCCCCGCCGCCACGACGCGCGAACAGATCGACGCACTGAACATCGCGGCCAATGAGGATGCGCTGACCGGCATTCCCAACCGTCGCGGCTTCCTGGCGCAGCTCGACGCGCTGCCGCTGGCCGGGCGCAAGGGCTGCATCGCGATCATCGACCTCGACCATTTCACGCAGGTCAACGAGATGCTCGGTCATGAGGAGGGCGATCGCGTGCTCGTCGATTTCGCCACGCGCCTGTCGTCGCAGACCCGTCGCGTCGACATCATCGCCCGCTGGGCCGGACAGGCCTTCGCGATCTTCTATCAGGACGCCATAGAGGAGGAGGCAAGCTGGTCGCTGGCCCGCATTGCGGAACGGATGCGGCGGGAGCCCGTGGGCACGATGAACGGACAACCGATCACCTTCTCCGTCGGGCTATGCGCCTGGCGGGGCGGCCCGGTGATGACGGCGATCGGCAAGGCCGACGAGGCGCTCTATCGCGCGAAAAATTCGGGCCGCGGCCAGATCCAGCGCGCCGAGCGGCCCGCCGTCAGCCTGCGGTAATTCCCGGCCCTCAATCGGCATGATCCATGCCGAGACCGCCTCAAGGGTCATCCAGAAGCCGCATCGGAAACAGTTCAGGCGGAGCCTGCTTCCAGACCCCGCCCAACAAAGACCACCGAAAATCGGCAAGCTTATTTCGGCGCCAGCACCATCAGCATCTGGCGCCCCTCCATGCGGGGATAGGCCTCGACCTTCGCGATCTCGCCTACATTCTCCGCCACGCGCTGGAGGAGTTGCATGCCCAGCTGCTGGTGCGACAATTCACGGCCACGGAACCGCAAGGTGATCTTCACCTTGTCGCCTTCGCCGATGAAGTCATGGACCTTCTTCATCTTCGTATCATAGTCATGATCGTCGATGTTCGGACGCATCTTGATCTCCTTGATCTCCTGCGTCCTCTGGGTCTTGCGGGCAAGGTTCGCCTTCTTCTGCGCCTCGTACTTGTACTTGCCGATGTCCAGGAACTTGCACACTGGCGGATCGGCGTTGGGCGACACCTCGACCAGGTCCAGCCCCAGCTCATAGGCGCGCTCGATCGCTTCCTGCGTATACATCACGCCCAGATTTTCGCCTTCGTCATCGATCACGCGCACCTTGGGCACGTTGATGAACTCGTTGTAACGGGGACCGGACTTCGGCGGCGGCGCCATGGGACGGCGCATCATCGGGGGACGTATAGTGGCTTCTCCTATGGCAATTACGAAACGGCTCCGGCGGACTCCCGCGCATTTTGCGATCAGCCGGAACAACCAACCGATCGCGGATACGGCAAAAGACGAGCTAGAGAGTGATCCGACTCAATCGGAGCAGCCTCTAGCGCAAAGCCGAAAGGGCCGGCAAGTCCGCAATCGCTGATTTGCCGGTCCCATGTGGCATTGCTGCCTCACCGCATATCGGGTGCCCGTGCCTCCTTTGCAAGACGGGCGATGACATCATCGAGAGAAAGAAGGCTCTGCCCTTCCTTGCCCAGCTCGCGCAGCGCCACCGTCCCTTCGTCCGCCTCCCGGCGGCCGACGACCAGCAGATTCGGCACTTTCGCAAGGCTATGCTCGCGCACCTTGTAGTTGATCTTTTCGTTGCGGACGTCGGTTTCGGCGCGGATGCCAGCCGCCCGCAGCTTCTCCACCACCTGGCTCGCATAGCTGTCCGCATCGGACACGATGGTCGCCACCACCGCCTGCACCGGCGCCAGCCAGAGCGGGAAACGGCCGGCATAATGTTCGATGAGGATGCCGATGAACCGTTCATAGGAGCCGAAGATCGCGCGATGGAGCATCACCGGCCGATGCCGCTCGCCATCCTCACCCACATAGGATGCGTCCAGCCGCTCCGGCAGCACCCGGTCCGACTGGATCGTACCGACCTGCCAGGTCCGCCCGATCGCATCGGTCAGGTGCCATTCCAGCTTCGGCGCATAGAAGGCGCCTTCACCCGGCAGTTCCTCCCAGCCAAATTCGGGCGTATTGAGGCCCGCCGCCGCCACCGCGTCGCGCAGTTCATTTTCCGCCTGGTCCCACATCGCATCACTTCCGAAGCGCTTTTCCGGACGCAGGGCGAGCTTGATCGAGTAGGTGAAGCCGAAATCCTTGTAGATGCGGTCGGCCAGCGCGCAGAAGGCCCGCACCTCCTCCACGATCTGGTCCTCGCGGCAGAAGATGTGCGCGTCGTCCTGCGTGAACTGGCGCACGCGCATCAGGCCATGCAGCGCCCCATGCGGCTCGTTGCGATGGCAGCAGCCATTTTCGTAGAAGCGCAAGGGCAGGTCGCGATAGCTCTTGATCCCCTGGCGGAAGATCAGGACATGCGCCGGGCAATTCATGGGCTTCAACGCCATCCAGTCGGCATCGTCCGACACCAGCGGCCCTTCATCCGCGACATTGGGCACTTCGTCGGGGATGACGAACATATTCTCGCGATATTTGCCCCAGTGGCCCGACTGCTCCCACTGGCGCGCGTCCATCACCTGCGGCGTCTTCACCTCGCGATAGCCCGCCGCATCGATGGCACGGCGCATATAGGCTTCCAGTTCGCGCCAGATGATATAACCCTTGGGGTGCCAGAAGACGCTGCCATGCGCTTCCTGCTGAAGGTGGAACAGATCCATCTCCGCACCCAGCTTGCGATGGTCGCGCTTGCCCGCTTCCTCCAGCCGCGTCAGATGCGCGTCGAGCTGCTTACGATTGAGCCAGCCGGTGCCATAGATGCGCGAAAGCATCGCATTTTTCTGGTCGCCGCGCCAATAGGCGCCCGACACGCGGGTCAGCTTGAACGCCGCCGGATCGAGCTTGCCTGTCGAGGCCAGATGCGGTCCGCGGCACATGTCGAGCCAGTCGCCGCCCGACCAATAGACGGTCAGTTCCTCGCCGTCGGGCAACTCGGCTGCCCATTCGGCCTTGAACGTCTCGCCCTCCGCCCGCCAGCGCGCGATCAGTTCCTCGCGCTTCCACACTTCGCGCCTGAGCGGCTTGTCGGCGGCAATGATCTCCCGCATCTTCGCCTCGATGGCGGGCAGGTCTTCCTCCGTGAAGGGCCGCTGCTTTCCTTCGACGACCGGGGGCGCGAAGTCATAATAGAAACCATCGTCCGTCGCCGGACCGAAGGTGATCTGCGTCCCCGGAAAAAGCGCCTGCACCGCTTCGGCCAGCACATGGGCAAAGTCGTGCCGCGCCAGTTCCAGCGCATCGGCCTCGTCCTTCGCCGTCACCAGCGCCAGCTGCGCGTCGGCCTCCAGCGGCCGCATGATGTCGCGCAGTTCGCCATCGACGCGCGCGGCGATGGCAGCCTTGGCCAGGCCCGGCCCGATCGCCGCCGCAATGTCCGCCGGGGTAGTGCCGGGCGCGACTTCACGCACGGAACCATCGGGCAGGGTTATCTTGAGCATGGCGGACACGGGGGGTCTTTCTGTTGAAATGCAGGTTGCGCAGCCGAAAAGGGCCGCGCCTTCCCCATAAATGGGCCGCCCGCCCTGTCAATAGAAGCCCTCTTGTCAGTGCATCGCGGTCGGTGCATGATGCATGTGTTGTTATATCATTATTTCAACAGGAGGGATGCATATGGCCTTGAGCTTCGCAAGACCCCGGCCAGGCGACGGGGAAACGCCAATGTCGGACATGAACACCACGCCGCTGATCGACGTGATGCTGGTGCTGCTGATCATGTTCATCATCACGATCCCGATCCAGACGCACAGCGTCCGCGTCGAACTGCCGCAGACACCAGGGAGCTGACCCCACCACCGGTCGACACCGTCAAGAACAGGGTCGGCATCGATGCCGACGGCACCATCCGCTGGAACGGCGGGGCCGTCGACCGGCTGACGCTCCGCCAATATCTTGCCGCCTCGCTGCGCCTGCCTGCCGAACCGGAGCTGCAGTTCCAGCCCGATGCCGGCGCCCGCTATGTGACGGTGGATGAAGTGCTGGCCGACATCCGCCGGTCAGGCGTGACGAAGCTCGGCTTCATCGGCAATGAACGCTACGCCAGCTTCTGATCACCCGTAAAATGCCGATCCGCCTGATTTCAGCGGGATAGCATTCCATACAACCATGAAACCCCTTGACCGACGGTCCCCGGCATAGTCTTCTCCCACCGGGGACCAAAGGGGGGCATCATGGATCAGGAACGCATAGGCGGCGACGGCTTCGCTTTCGAGGGCAACTGGCGCGACTATGCGCCGATCGCCTTCACCAACCTGCTGCTGACGATCGTCACGCTGGGCATATACCGCTTCTGGGCGACGACGCGCACGCGGCGCTATCTCTGGGCGAATACGCGCTTCATCGATGACCGGCTGGAATGGACGGGCACGGGCAAGGAACTGTTCCTGGGCTTCCTGATGGTGGTCGTGCTGATCGGCCTGCCCTTCCTCTTCCTGCAATTCGGCGCGCAGGCGCTGATCCTCCAGGGGCATCAGGGGATAGCCGCGATACTGACGCTCGCGGCGTTCGTGACGATCTTCTACATGGTCGGCCTCGCCCGCTTCCGCGCGCTGCGCTACCGGCTCAGCCGGACATGGTGGCACGGCATCCGGGGCGGCAGCGACGATCAGGGCTTTGGCTACGGCATTTCCTATATGTGGAAGTCCGCGGTGGGCAGCCTGGCTCTCGGACTGCTCATCCCCTGGTCGATGATGTCGCTGTGGAACGAGCGCTGGAACAAGATGAGCTTCGGCCCGCATGCCTTCGAAGCCGCGGGCGATCACGGCCCGACCTTCAGGCGTTTCCTGCTCTTCTACCTCCTGCCGATCCTGCTGTTCGTGGGCGGAGGGGTGATGGTCGCCATGGTGGGCTTTCCGGGGCAGGACAATGTGGGCTCCCGCATGGCCGGGGTCATAATAGGCATCATCGCGCTCGTGCTGGTCTTTTATCTGGGGCTCGGCCTCATCGCGCTCGCCTTCTACGCCAGCTTCTTCCGCGAAGCGGTGGAAGGGCTGTCGCTCACCGGCCTCGACTTCCATTTCTACGCCCGGACCAGGGACTGGATATTGCTGTTCCTGGGTGACATTGCGCTGGTGGTCTGCACGCTCGGCGTCGGTTCAATCTTCCTGCAATATCGGCACTGGAAATTCTTCATCACCCATATGGGCGTGACCGGCACCATCTATACCGACGAACTCACCCAGTCGCAGACGAAGACCAGCCGCCATGGCGAGGGCCTGCTGGACGCGCTCGACGTGGGCGCTTTCTGAGCCGCATGTCCGACTTCCGGCTCTGGCATTATGACGGCGTGACGGCGGTCCGGCGCGAAGTCCTGCTGCGACCCGCCGGCACGGGCTTTGTGCTGGAGGAGCCGGAAAGCGGCTGGGCGGGCCTGCCCGCCGACTGGAGCGACCTCACCGTCATCGGCCTGCAGGGTGATCGTTCCGCCTATGGCCATAAGACGGTTCCCGGCTGGCGCATGGGCTTTTCCGGCGAAGCGCCAGCCGACATCGCCACCCATTTGCCGAAGGGCGAACGCTATGGCCGCTGGATTGACCGCTTCGGCCTGTGGCCGGCGGCCGCCGTCTTCATCATCGCCGCCGCTCTCATCATCTGGGGCGCGCTCGAGGCACCCGCCGCCATCGCCCCGCTCGTCCCGCACGCCTGGGAGAACCGGATGGGCGACGCCATGGTGGGCGATTTCGGCGGCCGTTTCTGCCACACGCCGGCGGGCGACACCGCGCTCAGGGGACTGGCGGCACGGATCGACCCGGGCCATGAGGCCCGCGACATCGCACTTGCCAATATTCCGATGGTGAATGCGGTGACATTGCCGGGGGGACGGATCATCCTCTTCGACGGACTGGTCCAGCAGGCAAAGTCCGCCGATGAAGTCGCGGGCGTGCTTGGCCATGAACTGGGCCATGTGCGCCACCGCGACACGATGACGGGCCTCATCCGCCAGCTTGGCCTCAGCGTCGTGCTGGGCGGCGCGGGGGGCAATGCGGGCAATTATCTGAACGGCGTATTGTCGCTGAGCTACGGCCGCGGCGCGGAGTCTGCCGCGGACGGGGTCGCCATCGACCAGATGCGCGCCGCCGGGATTTCGCCCGCCGCGACCGCCGCCTTCTTCGATCGGATCGGCGGCAAGGATGAAGGCACGGAAGCGCGGGCGATGAGCTGGCTTTCCTCCCATCCGCTCTCCGCCGAACGCCGCCGCCGCTTCGCCGCCGCCGTCAAGCCGGGCACAGCTTACCGACCGGCGCTGGATCAGGCGCAATGGCAGGCGCTGCGAACCTCCTGCGCCAGCGATCCGAAGGTCGCCAAATTCTGGGGCCAATCCTTCTAGGACGAATCGACATTCAGCCCTGACGGCTCGGAAAACATGCTCCAGGACAATTGTCGTCAGCAGACCGCCCGTTTCCCGGCCCCATGAACGGGCCAGCCACCTCACACGAATATCAGCCGGGCCTCGTCGCTCGTCTGCTGCAGGAACCCGACCGGCCCGCCAACCTCCACCCCCTTGGGCAGATCGTCCACCGTCATGCCGCAGAGCGCAAGCCCGCTCTGGCAGGCGAGCAGGATCACGCCCAGTCCCAGCGCCTCTTCG
>Ga0207678_10000238_pt1 | contig 49410 bp, 42 predicted proteins | sample KBSC63metaG_FD_184319 | JGI IMG/M metagenome (GOLD analysis project Ga0207678, IMG submission 184319) | Corn rhizosphere microbial communities from Kellogg Biological Station, Michigan, USA - KBS C6-3 metaG (SPAdes) (version 2) | ecosystem: Host-associated > Plants > Roots > Rhizosphere > Soil ... | reverse complement strand
ATCGTCCAGTCGATCTCGGCCGCGTGCGCGATCGCGAGATAGTGCAGCACCGCGTTGGTCGAGCCGCCGGTGGCCATGATCAGCGACACCGCGTTCTCGATCGATGCCTTCGTGATGATGTCGCGCGGCTTCAGGTCGCGCTTCACGGCCTCGACCAGCACGCGCGCCGATTCGGCGGCCGAATCGACCTTCTCCTGGTCGGGGTTCGCCATCGTCGACGAGTACATCAGCGACATGCCGAGCGCCTCGAACGACGAGCTCATCGTGTTCGCCGTGTACATCCCGCCGCACGACCCCGAGCTCGGGCACGCGTTCTTCTCGACTCCTTCGAAATCCTCCTGCGACATCCGGCCGGCGGTGAACTCGCCGACCGCCTCGAACGACGACACGATCGTCAGGTCGCGGCCCTTCCAGTGGCCGGGGCGGATCGTGCCGCCGTACACGTAGATGCCCGGCACGTTCAGGCGCGCGAGCGCGATCATCCCGCCCGGCATGTTCTTGTCGCAGCCGCCGACCACCACCACGCCGTCCATCCACTGGCCCTGGACGCAGGTCTCGATGCAGTCGGCGATCACTTCGCGCGACACCAGCGAGTACTTCATCCCCTCGGTGCCCATCGACATGCCGTCCGAGATCGTCGGCGTGCCGAAGATCTGCGGGTTCGCGTCGGCCGCCTTGATCGCCGCGACGGCCGCGTCCGACAGCCGCTGCAGGCCCGAGTTGCACGGCGTGATCGTCGAGTGACCGTTCGCGATGCCGATCATCGGCTTGTCGAAATCGTCCTTCTGGTAGCCGAGGGCGTAATACATCGAGCGGTTCGGCGAACGGGCCACGCCTTGCGTGATGTGCTTCGAGCGACGGTTGTACGGCATGGGGGACTCCATCGTTGTGTGGGCGACGCTCGCGAACGGCGCGCCGGTTCGGATCGATCAAGAATGGCGTGTCCGGTTTGGGATGTCCAATATATTATTTGTCGCTTATTAAGTCGTTTTGCGAATGAGTGAAGCATGGCCGATCCAACACCCGACCTGCGCCAGTGGCGCTATTTCGTGACCGTTGCCGACGAGCGCCATTTCGGCCGCGCGGCCGAGCGCCTGTCGATGACGCAGCCGCCGCTGTCGCAGGCGATCCGGGCGCTCGAGGAGGCGCTCGGCGTCGCGCTGTTCGTGCGTACCAAGCGCTCGGTCGCGCTGACGGCGGTCGGCGCGGCGCTGCTGCCCGACGTGCGCCGGTTGCTCGCGTCGGCCGACGCGCTGCCGCCGCTCGCGCGGCGCCTCGCGCGCGGCGAAGCCGGCTCGCTGTCGCTCGCGTTCGTGTCGACCGCCGATTACGGGCTGCTGCCGTCGCTGCTGCGCGCGTTCGGCGCGCGCTATCCGCAGGTGCGGCTGCAGCTCGCGGAAGCGACGAGCGACGTGCAGATCGACGAACTCGTCGCGGGACGCATCGACGCGGGGCTCGTGATTCCACCGGTGCCGCCGCGCCACGCGGCCGGGCTGTCGTACCTGCCGGTCGTGCGCGAGCCGCTGGTGGTCGCGATGCCGGCGGCCGCGGCGCCCGATGGGCCCGAGGACGAGCCCGTGCGTCTGGCCGACCTGGCCGCGCTGCCGCTCGTGATCTTCCCGCGTCGTTTGGCGCCCGGCTTTTATGACATCATTACGGGCTGCTACGGCGCGGCGGGGGAAACCCCGCACATCGGCCAGGAGGCGATCCAGATGCAGACGATCGTCAGCCTCGTGTCGGCCGGCATGGGCGTCGCACTGGTGCCGCAATCGCTGCGTAACCTGCGGCGCACCGGCGTGGTCTACCGGCCGCTCGCCGGCGACGCGCCGGTCGTCGAGACGGGCCTCGTGTGGCGCACGGGCGATGTCAGTCCCGTGCTTGCCGGCTTCATCGACGTCGTGCGCGCGCACGGTCTCGCCACGTGATGCGAACGATGGCGCGCCGGCGTCGTCCAATGCGCGGAGCGGCGCCGGTGCGGGCGCCGTACCGCATTCGAAAACTTCATCGCTAATCCATGATCATTCACCCGAATTTCGACCCCGTAGCGATCCATCTCGGGCCGCTGGCCGTGCGCTGGTACGGCCTCATGTATCTCGTCGGCTTCATCGCGGCGATCGTCGTCGGCAGGATCCGCCTGAAGCTGCCGCACGTCGCGGCGCAGGGCTGGACCGCGAAGGACATCGACGACATGATGTTCTACGGCGTGCTCGGCACCGTGCTCGGCGGCCGGCTCGGCTACGTGCTGTTCTACAAGGCCGACTTCTACTTCTCGCATCCGCTCGACGTGTTCAAGGTGTGGGAGGGCGGGATGTCGTTCCACGGCGGCTTCCTCGGCGTGACGCTCGCGATGGTGCTGTTCGCGTGGCAGCGCAAGCGCCACTGGCTGCAGGTCACCGATTTCGTCGCGCCGATGGTGCCGGCGGGGCTCGCGGCCGGGCGGCTCGGCAACTTCATCAACGGCGAGCTGTGGGGCCGCGTGACCGATCCGAATGCGCCGTGGGCGATGCTGTTCCCGGGCGCGATGCGCGACGACGCGGCGTGGCTGTCGAAGCATCCGGCGCTCGTCGAGAAGTGGCATCTCGCCGACGTGTTCATGCAGTACCAGATGCTGCCGCGCCATCCTTCGCAGCTCTATGAAATCGCGCTCGAAGGCATTGCGCTGTTCTTCGTGCTGTTCTTCTTCTCGCGCAAGCCGCGCCCGTTGGGTGCGGTGTCCGCGCTGTTCCTGATCGGCTACGGGCTCGCACGCTTCACGGTTGAATTCGCACGGGAACCGGACGACTTCCTCGGCCTGCTCGCGCTCGGCCTGTCGATGGGGCAGTGGCTGTCGCTGCCGATGATCCTCGCGGGCATCGCGCTGCTGGTGTGGGGCTACCGCCGACGTCCGGTGAATGCGGCTGCGTGATGGGGTTGCGTGATGGGACTGCGGAATGCGCGAGCAGTGTGACGCATGACGCTTGATGCGATGCCGATGCATACGATCGGCATGCGCGTCGCTCGCAGGAGCGCAAACGAAAAAACGCCGGCCCTCGGGCCGGCGTTTTTGCATCCGCCGAATGTGCGATGTGCGTTACTTCATCTGCACCGAGCCGTTGACCGTGACCGACACGGTCGCCTTGCCGCCTTCGACCGCGATCGGTGCGCTCATCTTTGCGTTGTCCATCGGCGCCGCGGCCATCGCCATCATGCGCGGATACGGCTGCACGCTGCGGCCGCCGCCGACGTTCACGTCGCGGATCGAGTAGCTGCCGTAGCCGAAGGCCTTCGCGGCTTCGTCCGCGCGAGTGCGGAACGACTTGATCGCTTCGGTCGTGAGCTTCTGCTCGGCCGCGCGCTGCGCTTCGGGCGACAGCGAGAACTCGACGTTCGCGATCTGCATCTGGTTCGACAACTGGCCCGCGAGCTTCGATGCCGCCGCGAAATCGCGCGATTCGAGCACGACTTCGGTACGGCCGCGCCATGCGGAGATCTTGCCGTCGCGATCGGTGCTCGGATACACGGAGAACGCACCGGTGTGCGCCGTGACGCCCGATACGCCCTTCGCCTGCGCGAGCGCGGCATCGGCGCGCTGGTTCAGCGCGGACGTCAGGCTGCCCGGGTCCTTCGCCTGCTGTTCGTAGAACAGCGTGATGTGGATGATGTCCTGCGGCACGTCCGCGCTGGCTTGCGACGACAGCGACAGCACGCCCGCCGGCTCCGGAAAGTGCGGGTTCGCCGTTTGCGCATGCGCGGCCGGCGACGCGAGCGTCAGCGCGACGGGCACGGCGGCGGCGAGGGCGAGCGACAGCGCGAGTGCGGTTTTCTTGGTCATTGTTGGACTCCTTGTGCGAGGGCGCGCACGCGAATCACGCGTGCGCGATGCGGATGTGCCGCGCGACGAAAAAACGGCCGTCGGCCAGATCGGGCGACAGCGGTTGCTTAGGCCGCGCGAACGCGCCGCGAGTTCCGTGGCGGTGCGCGTGTTGACGGGATTTGACGTTTGGCTCGTGCGCGCCTGCTGCGTGCGCCTACTGCGTGCGCCTACTTCATCAGCTTTTCGGTGATGAAGCGCCATTCGGCGCGCGTGACGGGCGTGATCGACAGCCGGTTGCCGCGTGCGAGCACGCGCATGTCGGCGAGTTCGTCGTGTTCGCGCAGCGCGGCGAGCGGCACGAGCGGCGACTTTTTCACGAAGCGCACGTCGACGAGCAGCCAGCGCGGTGCTTCCTGCGTCGACTTCGGATCGTAATACGGGCTTTTCGGATCGAACTGGGTGGGATCGGGGTAGGGCGTCGACGACACTTCGGCGAGGCCCGCGATGCCCGGCTCGGGGCAGCTCGAGTGATAGAACAACACACCGTCGCCGATCTTCATCGTGTCGCGCATGAAATTGCGCGCCTGATAGTTGCGCACGCCGGTCCACGGCAGCGAGTGCTGCGGCGCGTGGGCGAGATCGTCGATGCTTGCTTCGTCCGGTTCGGACTTCATCAGCCAGTATTGCATGGATCGTGATCGATGCAGAAAGGGCGTGACGGTCTGTCTGCACACGCGTTCGGCATGCAGACAGACCTTGAAAAGGAAACGGCATCGGGAAGCCCCGATGCCGTTGAATAGGTCCCCACCTTGGCCGCTAGGCCGGCATCCTGAACCTGAGGTTCAGAATTGGTCGCAGTTAGCAGCACTTCGGGTACATCAGACAGAGTGACGCGCGCGCCCGTGCTACAAATTTCCGCAACCGTGCACATGGCATTGGTTCAAGGAATATATGACCTTGGCGAACCAGGCAGGGAAGCTGACTGAACTGTGTTTCGTTGCGCCAATTTGACCACCGTTGATCGCCGAGATCAAGGGGAATCGACGCATCGATCAAACGTTACTGCGTCTCGTGCTGTGCGAGCACCGCGCCGAGCTGTTCGTTCATCTGGTGCATTGTACGACGGATTTCTTCCGCCGGAAATGCTTCACCGTGCCGCACGCTCGTTTGCAGTCGCAGCAATTCGGATGCGAGCGACAAGGCCGCCATCACCGCGATGCGATCGGTGCCGCGCACCGAGCTGTTCGAGCGGATTTTCGACATTTCGGCATCGACGCGCGCGACGGCCTCGAGCAGCGCTGCTTCGGTCTCGGCCGAGCAGGCGAGCCGATAGGGCTGACCGAGAATCGAGACTTCGATCTGCTTGGTGCTCATGCATGTTCTCCGTGGCTGGCCGCGTCGTCGCTATCCGGCCGCGCCTGCGCATCCAGCAGATCGAGCTGGTTGTCGGCCTGCTCGGCGCTCTTCGTGCGCGGCAGCTTTTCGAGAATCGCGTTCAGTTTGACCTGGGCGTCGTCGATCTTTGCCGACAGCGTGTCGCGCTCCGCCGCGAGTGCATTGCGTTCGTCGCGCAGTTGCGCGAGTTCCGCGCGGACGGTGTCCGCTTCCGCGCGCATTTGCGCGACCTGCTCCTCGAGCGCGAGCCGTTCCGAGTGATAGCGCTTGTTCAGCGAGATCAGACGGCCAATATTTTGAGATAAAGTTTCGAGTTCGTTGAGCATCTGCTGCGTCCTCTAAAGACCCAGCATTTTAGCGCGGAATAACGCGCATTCCGACATCTGTAACGTTTCCAGTCGTAACACCCCCGCTTCTTGCCGCGAATATGCGCGTCCGACGCGCTCCCGGCATGCGTCCGGACGCTTTCTTGACGCTCGTGCGGCCCGCTCCTAAACTGGCGCCGCCTCGGTGCTCGCGCGTGCGTCGCGCGGTTAAACGGGAAGCAGGGCGCGTGCTCCGCACTGAGATCGCCAACCTGCGCTGCCCCCGCAACGGTAAGCGGCCGCGTCGCATGACGCAGGCCGGCTCGGGCGCGTTTCGCGTGCAGGTCGCACGCGGGCGCGGGCCACTGCGCGTGAAACGCGCGGGAAGGCGAGCCGGTACGCCGCCAGCCCGGATACCGGCCGAGGCGAGGAGCCTGCATGGCTTCATGACGCGCGGCCTGCGGGGAAGCGGGGCGCGCAGTGCTTCACGGGACTTGTCTTCGATGCTGACCCCAATCGTTCGCCCGGCGTTCGGTGCGCGCCGCGGTGTCCCGCTTGCCGCCGTCGCGCGGGCTGCGGCGTACGCCGATCCGCCCGGAGCGGCGACGTCGCACGTCGCGCGTCACGTGGCGCCGCGATTCGTCGCGCGGTGTACCGACGCACCGTTGCCGCCGAAAGGCGCCGTTGCCGAGCCGATCGTGCTTGACGGTGACGCCAGCGCGACGCCGATCGACCCGATGGGGCGGCTTCCACTATATTGCGCAGAGCGTCGGCCGCGCGAACGTGGGGCTCGCCGGATCGCGGCCGGGTGCGCGGCCATCTGTGCGGTGGTGTCGCGTCGGCTCGACCGACGCGGGAGCTGCCGCCACGTCGCGCGACGCGAGCGGCGAAACGCGGATTCGGGGGCGATCGCCGCACGCGGTATCGTGCGTCGATGGCGGCGAGTCGCGCGTTCGACGGCGCGTGGCGCCTGAGCCGTGCGCACAATGACTCGGGCGGCACGCGGCGTTGCGACGACGGTGTCGTCAATCCTGCGGCGCGCGATGACGACGCCTCGTGCACCGTATGAGCGCCGCGCGTGCCGCGTCGATCTGGGCCGCGCTCGTGGCCGTGGTCGCGCTGCTGTTCGGGGTCACCGGTCGTCCGTGAACGCATCAACAACCTGCTCAACAAGGATGACGAGCTTGCGTATGCCTACAACACGCCGCGGCGCGACGCCCGCGCCGCGCACGGCCGGCAACGGCGACAAGCGGAGGCGTCGTGCGTCGTGCACGATGTCGTGCCCCGCATGAGCGCCGCGCGTGCCGCGTCGATCTGGGCCGCGCTCGCGGTCGTCGTCGCGCTGCTGTTCGTCGCGTCGCTGTCGATCGGCAGCGTGCCGATGTCGCCGTGGCAGGCGCTCGCATCGCTCGTGCCGCACGGCGGCGACGCGCTGTTCGCCGACATCGTGCGCACGCTGCGGCTGCCGCGTGCGCTCGCGGGCTTCGCCTGCGGTGCGCTGCTCGCACTGGCCGGTGCGCTGCTGCAGGTGCTGCTGCGCAATCCGCTCGCGGAGCCGTACGTGCTCGGCGTATCCGGCGGGGCGGCCGGCTTCGCGCTCGTCGCGATGATCGCGGGCGCCGCGTGGTGGCTCGTCGATGCGTCCGCGTTCGCCGGCGCGCTGGTGTCGGTCGCGCTCGTGCTGGGGCTTGCTCGCCGCGAGCTGGGGCGCGGCGATTCGCGCGACGCGTCGCCGCGGCTGCTGCTCACGGGTGTCGTGATCGCGGCCGGGTGGGGCGCGCTCGTCACGCTGCTGCTGTCGCTCGCGCCCGATGCCCGGCTGCGCGGCATCATCTTCTGGCTGACGGGCGACCTGAACGGCGTGACGGCACCCTGGTTCGCGTGGGGCGCGCTGCTGCTGGCCGCATGCGTCGCGCTGCCGGCCGCGCCGCAACTCAACGTGCTGCTGCGCGGCGACGCGACCGCGCTCGCGCTCGGCGTGCCGGTCGCGCGGCTGCGCATGCGGATCTACCTCGTCGCGTCGCTGGCCGCCGCGGCCGCGGTGACGACGGCCGGCACGATCGGTTTCGTCGGCCTCGTCGTGCCGCACGCGCTGCGGCTCGCATTCGGCAACGACCAGCGCATGCTGCTGCCCGCGGCGATGCTCGCGGGCGGCGGCGGCGTGATGGCGGCCGACCTGCTCGCGCGCACCGCGATCGCACCGGCGCAATTGCCGGTCGGCGTGATGACCGCGTTGATCGGGGTGCCGGTGTTCCTGTGGATGTTGCTGAGGAGGCCGATGCGATGACGCACGCCGTACCGCACGCCGCCGGCGACATGACCTGCGCGGCGGTCGACCTGACGCTGAAGGCCGGCGAACGCACGCTGCTCGACGGCTTCACGCAGGCGTTCCGGCCCGGCGAGATCTGGTGCGTCGCGGGGCCGAACGGCGCCGGCAAGACGACGCTGCTCGCGACGCTCGCGGGCCTGCGGCAGCCGGCCGGCGGTCACGTCGAGATCGACCGCGTGCCACTCGCCGCGTGGCCGCCCGAACAGCTCGCACGGCGCCGCGCGCTGATGCCGCAGCAACTGCACGACGCGTTCAGCGCGACCGTATTCGACACGGTGCTGCTCAACCGCTTTCCGTATCTCGGCGGCTGGGGCTGGGAGCGCGACGGCGACCGCGCGGCCGCGCGCGATGCGCTCGCGACGTTCGGGCTGAGCGCGCTCGCGTCGCGCGACGTGCTGTCGCTGTCGGGCGGCGAGCGGCAGCGCGTCGCGCTGGCCGCGACGCTGTGCCAGGACGCGCCGCTGATGCTGCTCGACGAGCCGCTCGCCCATCTCGACCTGCATCACCAGATCGATGGGCTGACCGCGCTGTGCACGTGGATCGACGCGGGCCCGCGCACGGTGCTGTTCTCGTGTCACGACCTGAATCTCGCGCGGCGTTTCGCGACGCACGCGCTGTTGCTCGACGGCCGCGGCCATGCCTGGGCGGGCCCCGTGCACGACGTGCTGACGCCGGCGCGCGCGAGCGACGCGTTCGGCTACCCGCTCGTGCTGATCCGCGAGAACGGCCGCGACGCGCTGCTGCCCGCGTGGCCCGAGCGGCGATGAACTCCCTTCTTTCGATGCGCGGCACCGGCCGCGCCAACGAGGCAAACCTTCCGATGACGAATCCGACCGACTTCCCGCCCGCGATCGCGCCGCTCGACGACGCGCTGCGCAAGCGCCTGCAGCATGTGATCGATCACAAGACCAAGCCGCCCGGCAGCCTCGGCCAGCTCGAGGCGATCGCGTTGCAGATCGGCCTGATCCAGCGCACCGAGCGGCCGCACGTGCAGCGTCCCGTGACGATCGTGTTCGCCGGCGACCACGGGATCGCGGCCGAGGGCGTGAGCCCGTATCCGCAGGCGGTCACCGCGCAGATGGTCGCGAACTTCCTGGCCGGCGGCGCGGCGATCAATGCGTTCTCGGGTGTCGCGCAGTGCGTGCTCGAGATCGTCGATGCGGGCGTCGCGTCGCCGCTGCCGGTATCCGACCGGCTCGTGTCGCTGCCGGTTGGGCACGGCACGCGCAACTTCGCGGCCGAACCCGCGATGACGCGCGACGAGGCGGCGACGGCGCTCGCGGCTGGTGCCGCGCGCGTGCGCCTGCACGCGTCGCTCGGCACGAACGTGATCGGCTTCGGCGAAATGGGGATCGCGAACACGTCGTCGGCCGCGTGCCTGATGAGCCGCCTGCTCGACGTGCCGATCGACGCGTGCGTGGGGCGCGGCACCGGCCTCGACGACCAGGGGCTCGCGCACAAGCGCGCGGTGCTCGGCCGCGCGCTGGTCCGGCATTCGCACGCGATCGCGCCGCTCGACGTGCTCGCGACGTTCGGCGGCTTCGAGATCGCGATGATGACGGGCGCGTATCTCGCGGCCGCGAGCGAGCGGATGACGATCCTCGTCGACGGCTTCATCGCGACGGCGGCGCTGCTCGTCGCCGAGCGCATCGCGCCCGGGGTGCGCGACTACTGCGTGTTCTCGCATGCGTCGCACGAGGCCGGCCACCGGCGCATGCTCGAGCATTTCGGTGCGAAGCCGCTGCTCGCGCTCGACCTGCGGCTCGGCGAAGGCACGGGCGCCGCGCTCGCGCTGCCGCTGGTGCGCGCGGCGGCCGCGTTCCTCACCGAGATGGCGAGCTTCGAATCCGCGGGCGTCGACAATCGTGACGCCTGAGCGCGCGCGCGGCGGCGTACGCGCCGAACTGCGCTACTTCTTCGTCGCGCTCGGCTATTTCACGCGCGTGCCGGTGCCGCGCGCGATCGGCTATGCGGCCGGCGATCTCGATCAGGCCGCGCGTTACTTCCCGCTCATCGGCGCATGCGTTGGCGCGTGGGGCGCGCTCGTCTATCTTGCGGCGCTGCGCGTGCTGCCCGCGTCGATCGCGGTGGGCCTGTCGATGGCCGCGACGCTGCTCGCGACCGGCGCGTTCCACGAGGATGGCCTGGCCGACAGCTGCGATGCGTTCGGCGGCGGCTATACGCGCGAAGACGTGCTGCGGATCATGCACGACTCGCGCATCGGCACGTTCGGCGCGGCCGCGCTCGTGATCACGCTCGGCCTGAAATGGCAGGCGCTCGCGGCCATGCCGCCGCTGCGCGCCGCGTGGACGATGGTCGCCGCGCATGCGGCGAGCCGGGCGGCAGCCGTGAGCCTGCTGATATCGCTCGACTACGTTCGGCCGGAGGGCAAGGCGAAGCCGGTCGCGCAGCGCATGGGCGCGCGCGCGGCCTGGGTCGCGGCCGCATTCGGGCTGCCGTGGCTGTTGTGGCCGGACTGGCGCGCGGGCGTTGCGGCCTTCGTCGCGCTCGTGCTCGTGCGGGTATGGGCGGCCCGCTATTTCGTGAAGCGGATCGGCGGTTATACCGGCGACTGTCTCGGCTTCGCGCAGCAACTGGGTGAACTCGCGATCTATCTGGTGGTGCTCGGATGGATCTCGTCCTGATTCGCCATCCGGCCGTCGATGTCGAGCCGGGCGTGTGTTACGGATGCAGCGACGTGCCGCTCGTCGCGTCGGCCGACGCGGGCGCGCGGGCCGTGCGCGAGCGCCTGGCGGCGCTTGGGGCGCCGTTGCCCGAGCAGGTCTGGACGAGCCCGCTGATACGCTGCGCGTCGGTCGCCGAGCGGCTCGCGCAGGAGTTGGACGTGCCGCTGCGACGCGACGCAGGCTGGCAGGAAATGGACTTCGGCGCGTGGGAGCTGCAGCGCTGGGACGATATCGACCGCGCCGCGCTCGATGCGTGGGCGGCCGACCTGATGCATGCGTGCGCGCATGGCGGCGAAAGCGTTGCACGGTTCGCCGAGCGTGTCGCGCGGACTGCGGACGCGGTCGCGCCGACCGACGCGCCGCAATGGGTACTTACGCATGCAGGCGTGATTCGCGTGCTCGCCGCGCACGCGTTGCGTGTGCCGCTCGATACGCTGCTGTCGCGACCGGTGCCGACGGCCGGCGTCGTATGGTTGCGCTTGGATGATGCCGCGCGCACGTGGGAAGTCGTCCACTGGGACGCGTAGGCGAAGCGCATGCTTGCCTGAAGTGCGCAAGCGCGGAAGCGCCTGGAAGCCGGAAATCAGCGCGCCGGCCGCCGCGCCCGCGCCGCTTCGAGATCCTCGCACAGCGCGGCCGCGCCTTGCGCGATCCGCGGTGACGGCCGGGTCAGCAGATCGCCGTCGATCGAGAACAGGTTGTTGCGCGCCACGGCCGTCAGCGCGGGCCATGCGCGCCAGCGCGCGAGGTTTGGCAGCGGCGCGTCCGAGCGCGTCGCGCCGGCGCTCGTCGTCACGATCGCTTCCGGATTGGCCGCGAGCACGGCCTCGTCGGTGACGCTCGGCGCGAGCGGCTTCAGCGCCGCGAACACGTTGCGTCCGCCGCACAGCGTAATGACCTCGTTGAACAGGTGCGCGCCGTTGAGCGTCGTCAGCGGCCGGTCCCATACCTGGAAGAACATCGTGACGGGTGCGCGCGCCGCGTAGCGTGCGCGCAGCGCCGCGATGTCGCGCGAGAACGATGCCGCGGCCGCGTCGGCGACCGGTGCCGTGCCGAGCAGCGTACCGAGCTGGCGCAGCGACGTCGCCACGTCGTCGAGGTGCTTCGGTTCACTGAAGAACAGCGGGATGTGCAGCGCCCGCAGCGCATCGGTCTGCCGTTCGGCATTGCCGTGTCGCCAGACGACGATCAGGTCGGGCTTCAGCGCGGCGATCCGCTCGAGATCGAGCGCCTTGTTGTCGCCGACGCGCGGCACGGCTTGCGCGGCGGGCGGATAGTCGCTGTACGTGACGGTGCCGACCAGCTTCGCGCCGCCACCGGCTGCGTAGACCAGTTCGGTCGCATGCGGCGCGAGACTGATCACGCGTTGCGCCGGGGCGGGCAGCGTGACGGTATTGCCTGCATCGTCGCGGGCCGTGACGTCGGCGTGCGCGACGGGCGCGTGCACGAGCGCGACCAGCGTCGCGAGCGGCAGCAGCGGTCGCAACAGGCGAGCATTCATACGGATGCCTGTTGCAGCATCGGGACGCATTCCGCGAGCGCGCCGGCGACCCGCCGCCATTCGGCTTCGCAGCCCGGCAGGCCGACGCGCACGCTCGACGGTTGCGCGAAGTACCGCGTCCAGATTCCGCGCGCGGCGAGCGCGGCATGCAACGCGGCGGCGCGCGGGTCGTCGGTCCAGCTGAAGAGCGGTGTCGCGTGCACCGCGAAGCCGTGCGTGCGCAACAGCGCGGCGAGTCGTTCGCCGTCAGTTGCGAGCCGTTCGCGCGCGGCCGCCTGCCATGCGCGATCGGCGAACGCGGCGGTGACCGCGTGACGCGCGGGGCCGCTGACGGTCCATGCGCCGAGCACGTCGCGCAGCGCGGCGATCAGGTCCGGATGCGCGAGCACGAAGCCCGCGCGAATGCCGGCGAGCCCGAAGAACTTGCCGACCGAGCGCAGCACGACCAGACCCTGATGATCGGTGTGCTGCGCGAGCGATGGCGTGGCGCCCGTATCGGAAAAGGCCTCGTCGACGATCAGCGTGCCGCCGCGTGATGACAGCTGCGCATGCCAGCCGAGCAGCCGTTCGGCTGGCACGTATTCGGCGGTCGGATTATTCGGATTCCCGACGATGACGTGACGCACCGTTGCAGGCAACACGTTCGCGTCGATGTCGAGCGGCATGACGCGATGGCCGTGGCGCGCGAAGGCCGGCGCGTATTCGCCATACGCGAGTGCCGCGACGCCGGCGTCGCCGGTGGGCAGCAGCGCGGGCAACGCGCGGATCGCGGCCTGGCTGCCGGCGACCGGCAGCACGTGCGCGGCATCGGGCGCGTGATAGTAGCCGGCCGCGCACGCGGCGAGCGCATCGCCGTCGTCGGGCAGCCGGCGCCATGCGTCGGCCGGGACCGGCGGCACCGGATAGCCGACCGGATTGATGCCGGTCGACAGGTCGAGCCAGTCGTCGTGCGGAATGCCGTGGCGGCGCGCGGCTTCGTGCAGGTTGCCGCCATGCGGGATGCGTGCGTCAGACATGATGGGTAGCGAGGATGAGTGCGCCGCTCGCGACGAGCAGCGCGAGCCACAGCGCGAGCGTGCGCGTGACGAGCGACAGCGCGGCGACGACGTGCACGGCCGTCGCGCTCGCGCCGGTGCCGAGCGCGGGACGGTCTTCGATTTCGCCGTGATAGACGGCCGGGCCGCCGAGCTGCACGTTCAGGCTGCCGGCGCCCGCGGCCATCACGGGGCCGGCGTTCGGGCTGTCCCAGTGGCGTGCCTGAGTGCGCCAGCAGCGCCACGCGGCGGCCGTATCGCCGAGCAGCGCGTAGCTCGCGGCGGTGAGGCGGGCGGGAATCCAGTTGAGCGCGTCGTCGAGGCGCGCGGCGGCCCAGCCGAAGGTCAGGAAGCGCGGCGTGCGGTACCCCCACATCGCGTCGAGCGTGTTCGCGAGCCGGAACAGCAGCGCGCCGGGGCCGCCCGCGACCACGAACCAGAACAGCGCGCCGAAGATCGCGTCGTTGCCGTTCTCGAGCGCCGATTCGACGGCCGCCCGCGACAGCGCGCCTTCGTCGGCTTCGCTCGTGTCGCGCGACACGATGCGTGCGGTCAGCGCGCGTGCGGCGTCGAGATCGTGCCGCAGCAGCGCGGCCGCGATCGGTGCGACGTGGTCGGCGAGGCTCTTCGCGCCGAGCGCGAACCACAGCAGCGCGACGTGCAGCGCGGCCGCGAGCGGCCAGGGCAGCACGGCCGCGAGCCACGCGGCGACGGCCACCGGCGGCACCACCGCCGCGACCCATGCGGCGACGCCGACCACGCGGCCGCGCCGGCCCGTGTTCAGCGCGGCTTCGATGCGGCCGGCGAGCCGGCCGAACGCGACGAGCGGATGCCAGCCGGCCGGTTCGCCGACGATGCGATCGACGATCACGGCCGCGACCGCGAGCATCGCGACGACGGGCAGCGACAGCATCAGCATGACGGTGCTCCGGCCTTGAGCTCGAGCGGCAGCCCGGCCACCAGCAGCGTCACGCGGGTCGCGAGCGCGGCGATGCGCTGGTTCAGGCGCCCGAGCTCGTCGACGTAGCGGCGCGTGACCGATCCGAGCGGCACGACGCCGAGCCCGATTTCATTGCTGACGACGATCACCTTCGCGCGCGCGTTGCGCAACGCGTGTTCGAGCCGCTCGACCTGCGCCGCGTACTGCGCGTCGTCGAGCGGTTCGCCGTCGAGCGGGCACAGCAGGTTCGTGAGCCACAGCGTCAGGCAGTCGACGAGCAGGCACGCGCGCGGATCGTCGAGCCGCGCGAGCGTGCCGGGAAGGTCGACGGGCGCGTCGGCGAAGCCCCAGTCGGCCGGCCGGCGCGCGCGGTGATGCGCGATGCGTTGTTCGAACTCGGCATCGGCGGCGCTCGCGGTTGCGGTCGCGATATAGGTGACGGAGCGGCCGCTGTCGGCGGCGAGCCGCTCGGCGTGCGCGCTCTTGCCCGAACGCGCGCCGCCGAGGACGAAGGTGAGGTCGTGCGGAATCATCGCGTGATTGTAACGGCGCGCGCGCGGCGGCGCGGGCGATAATGCGGCCTTTGCTTCGCCACGACCTTGCACACGATGAACGCACCCGAAGCGCCGCCGCGCGGCACGTTGATGATCCAGGGCACGACGTCCGACGCGGGCAAGAGCACGCTCGTCGCGGGCCTGTGCCGCCTCGCGCGCCGCGCGGGCGCGCGCGTTGCGCCGTTCAAGCCGCAGAACATGGCGCTGAACAGCGCGGTGACGGCCGACGGCGGCGAGATCGGCCGCGCGCAGGCGCTGCAGGCGCTCGCCGCGGGCGTCGCGCCCCATACCGATTTCAACCCGGTGCTGCTGAAGCCGACGAGCGATCGCGGCGCGCAGGTGATCATTCACGGCAAGGCGCGTATGAACCTCGATGCGCGTGCGTACCACGACTACAAGCCGGTCGCGTTCGACGCGGTGCTCGAATCATACGCGCGGCTGCGCGCCGGCTACGACACGGTGCTCGTCGAAGGCGCGGGCAGCCCGGCCGAGATCAATCTGCGCGAAGGCGACATCGCGAACATGGGTTTCGCCGAACGCGTCGATTGCCCGGTCGTGCTCGTGGCCGACATCGATCGCGGCGGCGTATTCGCGCACCTGGTCGGCACGCTCGCGTGCCTGTCTGACAGCGAGCGCGCGCGCGTGCGCGGTTTCGTCATCAACCGCTTTCGCGGCGACATCAAGCTGCTCGAGCCGGGTCTCGACTGGCTGCGCGCGCAGACGGGCAAGCCGGTGTTCGGCGTGCTGCCGTACCTGCACGGGCTGCTGCTCGACGCCGAGGACATGCTGCCGTCGCAGGCGCGCAGCGCCGCCGCGCGCGGCGACGCCGGCGTGCTGCGCGTGGTGGTGCCCGCGCTGCCGCGGATCAGCAACCACACCGATTTCGATCCGCTGCGCGCGCATCCGCAGGTCGAGTTCACGTACTGGAAGAGCGGCCCGGTGCCGGACGCCGACCTGCTGATCCTGCCCGGCTCGAAGAGCGTGCAGCGCGATCTCGCGTGGCTGCGCGACGCGGGCTGGGGCGCGGTGATCCGCCGGCACCTGCGCTATGGCGGCAAGGTGATCGGCATCTGCGGCGGGATGCAGATGCTTGGCCGCACGCTCGACGATCCGCTGGGCCTCGAGGGCGCGCCCGGCAGCGTGCCGGGGCTCGGGCTGCTCGACTTCGACACGACGCTGCAGCCGGACAAGACGCTGAAGAACGTGACCGGGCATCTCGCGCTGCCCGGCGCGGCCGCCGTGCACGGCTATGAGATCCACATGGGCGACACGCGCGGGCCGGCGCTCGCGGCACCCGCGCTGACGCTGGCGGCGGGCGACGCATCGGATGGCGTGCGCCCGGACGGCGCGGTGTCGGCCGACGGGCAGATCCTCGCGACCTACGTGCACGGGCTGTTCGATGCACCTGACGCGTGCGCGGCGCTGCTCGCGTGGGCCGGGCTCGACGGCGCGGAACGCATCGACTACCCGGCGCTGCGCGAAGCGTCGCTGGAGCGGCTGGCCGATTCGTTCGCCGAGCATCTCGACCTGCGCGCGCTGTACGCCGAGTTCCGCTGACGCGCGGCGCGGCCGGCCTGGCATTTTGCGCAGGATCGCGTACAACTCACAGGTGGGCGGAGGTCCGCCCGAAGGAGCGCGACGATGAAGGCTCGATGGTGGTTGAGCGTGCTGCTCGCGGCGCTGCTGGGCGCGTCGGCGCTTGCGCATGCGTGCGACTCGTATGCACCGGGTGGCGGTCCGGCCGGCTCGGGCGACGCGACACAAGGCAAGAGCGGCGGCTGACAGGCGTAGGCGAGACAGGACGCAGGGCATGATCGGTCATGCCCTTTTTTACGGCCTGATTCGTTCTCATTGGGAATCAATTAAAGCGTTGGCGCGTGTTTATCGGCTGAATCGATTCGAATAGAGTGCAATCCATTCTCAGCCACTCACAAGGAATTCGCCATGAACCCCAATCGCCTGAACGATCTCGGCGCGACGCTGCTGCGTGTCGCACTCGGCGTGCTGTATCTCGCGCACGTCGCGCAGAAGGTGTTCGTCTTCACGCTGCCTGGCACCGCGCAGTTCTTCGCGTCGATCGGCCTGCCGGGCTGGCTCGCGTACGTGACGACGTTCGTCGAACTGGCTGGCGGCCTCGCGCTGCTGGCGGGCTTCCGCGTGCGCGTCGTCGCGCTCGTGCTGCTGCCGTTCATGCTCGGCGCGGTGTCCGCGCATCTGCCGAACGGCTGGAGCTTCGGGTCGCCGAACGGCGGCTGGGAATACCCGGCGTTCTGGGCCGTCACGCTGGCCGTGCAGGCGCTGCTGGGCGGCGGCGCGTTCGCGCTCGGCGCACCGCGCACCGCGACGCGCGCCGCATAAACGGGGCGGGCATCGGCGCGACCCGTTCCGGTGACCCCCCGTTTGCCGATATCATCGCTCCCTGTATCCGCAATCGAGCGGCGCCTGCGAGGCGGCAGGCGCCGCGCGGCTTTTTGGGGGAATTCATGACGGTCATCGTGGTGGCGAATCCGAAGGGCGGCGTGGGGAAGAGCACGCTGTCCACCAATCTTGCCGGCTATTTCGCGGCGCAGGGCGCATGGGTCGCGCTCGCCGATCTCGATCGGCAGCAGTCCGCGCATGCGTGGCTCGACCTGCGGCCGGCCGGTCTGCCGGCGATCGAGGCGTGGGCGCTCGATCCGGACGCGCCGTCGAAGCCGCCGCGCGGCCTCGAATATGCGGTGATCGACACGCCGGCCGGCCTGCACGGCAACCGGCTCAGCGTCGCGCTGCAACTCGCCGACAAGGTCATCGTGCCGCTGCAGCCGTCGATGTTCGATATCCTCGCGACCCAGCAGTTTCTGGAACGCCTCGCCGGCGAGAAGGCCGTGCGCAAGGGCAGCGTCGAGGTCGGGATCGTCGGGATGCGGGTCGACGCGCGCACGCGCTCGTCCGACCAGCTGCATCGTTTCGTCGAAGGGCTCGGGCTGCCGGTGCTCGGCTACGTGCGCGACACGCAGAACTACGTGCAGATCGCCGCGCACGGCCTGACGCTGTGGGACGTTGCGAAGAGCCGCGTCGAGAAGGATCTCGAGCAGTGGCGGCCGATCGTCGAATGGGCCGAGCGGCGCGCGCCGAAAGCGGAGAAGGTCGGCAAGGCGTCCTGACCGGGCTGGGCCGAACCCGGCCCAACCCCGCGGCGGCGAAGCGGCGAACCCGATCGAATGACGAAGGGCCTGATCCGGCATCGCGCCGGATCAGGCCCTTCGTACGTCTACGTCTACGGCTACACGACACGGCCGCCACGGCGCGCGGCGCGCGGCGCGCCGCGATACAACAAGCCAGCGTGTCGCGACACGCCGACGGCCGCCTCGATCAGGTCCAGTTCTGCGTCGGCACGTGATCGCGGTGGCCCTTGATCTTGTTGCCTTCGTCGATGAACACGAGCTTCGGCTTCCAGCCGGCCTGCAGCTCGGCTTCGTCGACCATCGCGAACGCCGCGATGATCACGAGGTCGCCGAGTTGGGCGCGGCGCGCGGCCGAGCCGTTCAGCGAGATCATCCCGCTGCCGCGCTCGCCCTTGATCGCATACGTCGAGAAGCGCTCGCCGTTGTTGATATTCCAGATGTCGATCCGCTCGTTTTCGACGAGGTTCGCCGCTTCGAGCAGGTCTTCGTCGATCGCGCACGAGCCTTCGTAATGCAGCTCGCAGTGCGTGACGGCCGCGCGGTGGATCTTCGATTTGAGCATATGGCGCTGCATGGTATCTCCGTGATGCGTGAGAGGCGAGGGCGGGCGGCCCGTCAGATTTCCAGGTTGTCGATCAGGCGCGTCGCGCCGAGCTTCGCGGCCGCGAGCACGACGAGCGGCTCGCCGGCTTCGAGTTCGGCGGCGCTCGGCGCGATCAGGTTCGCGCGGCGGCGGATCGAGATGTAGTCGGGCGCCCAGCCGCGCTCGGCCAGGTGCGTGCGCGCGGTCTGCTCGAGCTTGCCGAGGTCGCGTTCGCCGCCGAGCACGCCGTCGCGCACGCGCTGCAGCGTTTTCGCGAGTTCGGGCGCTTCCTTGCGCTCGTCGGTCGTCAGATAGCGATTGCGCGACGACAGCGCGAGGCCGTCCTCGTCGCGCACCGTTTCGGCCGCGATGATGTCGACCGGCAGCGCGAGCTGCTGGCACATCCGGCGCACGATCATCAGCTGCTGGTAGTCCTTCTTGCCGAACACGGCGACGCGCGGCTGCACGCAGGACATCAGCTTCGTGACGACCGTGCACACGCCGGCGAAGAAGCCGGGGCGGAACTCGCCCTCGAGGATCCCGCCGAGGTCGTCCGGCGGCAGCACGCGGTACTCCTGCGGCTCCGGATACATGTCGCGCTCGGTCGGCGCGAACAGCACGTAGACGTTTTCCTTCTGCAGCTTCTCGATGTCGTCCTGCAGCGTGCGCGGATATTTGTCGAAATCCTCGTTCGGGCCGAACTGCAGCCGGTTGACGAAGATGCTCGCCACGACCGGGTCGCCGTGCTGGCGCGCGAGGCGCATCAGCGACAGGTGACCTTCGTGCAGGTTGCCCATCGTCGGCACGAACGCCGTGCGGTTCTGGCCGCGCAACTGGTCGCGCAGTTCCTGGATCGAGCTGATGACTTTCATGATCGGGTAGCGGGTTCCTCGCGCATGCGCGCGTTGGCGCCGCAACAGCGGCGTCGGGGTCGAAGCGGAGAACGCCGGCGCGCGGGCGGCGCATCGGGCGTCGGCGGATTGTAGAGGATTTGGCCGCCGGGTGCATCGAAAAAAGAACGATCGTTCACTTTTTAATCGGGCGTGTCGCTGGCCGGCCGCGCGGGCGGGTCCGGCGGCGCAATGCAGTGCGTGGAGGTGTGGGGCGGTGCGCGGGGACGACCCGGGCGCGGCGGCGCGCGTTACGCGGGCAGGTAGGCGAGGCGCACGTAGATCGGCGCGAACGGTTCGGCCTGCGTGATCTCGAGCAGCGATTCGCGCGCGAGCTCGAGCATCGCGATGAAGTTCACGACGACGACCGGCACGCCGCGCGACGTGTCGAACAGGTCGGCGAACTCCATGAAGCGCGCATTCTGCAGCCGGCGCAGGATCAGGCTCATGTGTTCGCGCACCGACAGCTCCTCGCGGGAGATCTTGTGGTGCTGGACGAGCTTCGCGCGCTTGAGCACGTCGGCCCACGCGGCGCGCAGGTCGTTCGAATCGACGTCCGGGAAGCGCGGCGTGGTGCTCTGCTCGATGTAGACCTCGGCGCGCAGGAAGTCGCGGCCGAGCTGCGGCAACTGGTCGAGGCGCTGCGCGGCAAGTTTCATCTGCTCGTACTCGAGCAGGCGGCGCACGAGTTCCGCGCGCGGATCCTCGGCTTCCTCGCCGGTATCGGCCTTCTTGACCGGCAGCAGCATCCGCGACTTGATCTCGATCAGCATCGCGGCCATCAGCAGGTATTCGGCGGCCAGCTCGAGGTTCGACGTGCGGATCTGATCGACATAACCGAGATATTGCGCGGTGACCTGCGCCATCGGGATGTCGAGCACGTTGAAGTTCTGCTTGCGGATCAGGTACAGCAGCAGGTCGAGCGGGCCTTCGAACGTCTCGAGGAAGATCTCGAGCGCATCGGGCGGGATGTAGAGATCCTGCGGCAGCTTGAAGAGCGGCTCGCCGTACAGGCGTGCGAACGCCGCGACGCCGTCGACCGTGTCGGGCGTCGAATCGGCGCCCGCGGGCGCGGCGATCGCGTCGTCCTGCGGGGCGGCGCTGGCCTCGTCGGCGGCGCTCACGTGCTTAGAAGTTCTGGTAGTAGACGTAGGACGTTTGCTTCACGCGCGATTCCTGCTGCTCGGCGCGCTCGTCGAGGTCGATCGGCTGCTTGTCCCACAGCAGGGAGCGGCCCTTGCGTTGCTCGGCTTCGAGCGTCGGCTTCTGTTGCTTGAGCTGATTCAGGAATTGCGTGACGTCGGACTGATACGGCATGGCTTGGCTTTCCGTTTCGGGGGGGCGCACGATGCGCCGGATTCTCGATGGCGGGATTTTACCGCATCGCGGGGCACAGCCGGCGGCAATCGCGCGTCGAATCGGCTGGCCGGCGCGTGCGGCGCGACTGGCCGCGCGTGACCGGCCGGGCGCGCGCATCGTTGCGCGCAAGCGTCAAAGCGGCGCCCGCGCGGGCAGGGATGCCGCCCTGTGGTCAAATACAGGGCTTTCCACGAAACCATGACAACCGAGGGCGAGGTCATATTTGGCGGGTCAGGCGAACCAGCAAGCATATCCGGCGCATGAGGCGGAGCCGCGCGAACCGCGCGCGGCCCGGCACGCGGGTGATCGCGCACGCCGCGGCGTCGCTGCCGCGGCCCGGGCCGCCGTCGTGGGCTGTCTCGCCGCGTGCGTCGTATTGCCGGCCTACGCGAAGTACGACGTCGACATCGACGCGCCGCGCTCGATCCGCAAGCTCCTCAAGGCCCATCTCGACATCGCGCGCTTCGCGAAGCGCGACGACATCAGCGACGACCAGTTCGACTTCCTCGTGACCGCCACGCCGCAGCAGGTTCGCGACCTGGCAGCGACAGCCGGCTATTTTTCGCCGGTCGTGCGTACCGACGTGCGCACGCGCGACGGCAAGCGCGACGTCCGTGTCGCCGTTGATCCGGGGCCGCAGACCGTCGTGTCGACGGTCGACCTGACGTTCAAGGGGCCCGTCGACACCGAGGATCCGAAGCAGGAGACCGCGACCCGCTTCGCGTTTTCGCTGAAGCCCGGCGATCCGTTCACGCAGTCCGGCTGGGACACCGCAAAGGGCGAGGCGCTCAAGCAATTGCAGTCGCGCCGCTACCTGGGCGCGAAGATCACGTCGTCGGAGGCGCGCATCGACCCGCGCACGCAGCGCGCGACGCTGGCCGTCGCGTTCGACAGCGGCCCGACATTTACGATTGGCAAGGTTGATGTCGACGGCGCGCGCCGCTATCCGGAGAAGATCGTCACGAACGTGAACCCGCTGTCCGAAGGCGAGATCTACGACGCGCGGCGCATCACCGAGCTGCAGCGGCAACTGCAGAACACGCCGTACTACGCGAGCGTCGCGATCGACGTCGGCGACGATACGTCGAAGCCCGAGCTCACGCCCGTGCACGTGAAGGTCAGCGAGTTCCCGTACAACAACATTCGCGGCGGCGTCGGCTACGCGACCGACACGGGCCCGCACGTGCAGGGCTCGTACACGTACCTCGACACGTTCGGCGCCGCATGGCCGTTCACCGTGTCCGGCCGGGTCGACCAGATCCAGCAGTACGGCCAGGTGCAGCTGTCGATGCCGCCCGGCGAGAAAGGGTGGACCAACAGCGTGCTCGCGTCGTACACGAACACCAACGTGTCGGACACGCGCATCTACAGCGCGCGGATCGGCGCGCAGCGCACGCGCACCGGCCAGTTCATCGACTACGCGTACTCGCTGATGTACTACCAGGACCGGCTCGACCAGAACGGCGCGGGCCCGACCACGAGCCGCGCGCTGGTGCCGCAGTGGTCATGGACGCGCCGCAACGTCGACGATCCGCTGTTCCCGCGCTCGGGCAACCTGATCCACGCGGAGGCCGGCTTCGCGATCAAGGGCGTGCTGACCGACCAGACCTTCATCCGCGGTTACGCGCGCGGCCAGCAGTACGTGCCGATCGGCAAGCGCGACCTGTTCGTGTTCCGCGCGGAGCTCGGCGGCGTGTTCACGAGCGGCAGCTCGACCGGCGTGCCGGCGTCGCTGCTGTTCCGCGCGGGCGGCTCGAACTCGGTGCGCGGCTACGGTTACCAGAGCATCGGCAACAGCGTCGCCGGCTCCGTGCTGCCGACCAAGTACCTGATGACGGGCACCGCCGAATACCAGCACTGGTTCAACCGCGACTGGGGCGCCGCGACGTTCTTCGACATCGGCACCGCGACCGATGCGTGGGGCGAGAAGGTGTTCTACCCGGGTGTCGGCATCGGCGCGCGCTGGCGCAGCCCCGTCGGCCCGATCAACGTCGACGTCGCGTACGGGCTGCGCAACCACAGCGTGCGCCCGTACCTGACGCTCGGCATCGCTTTCTGACCTTATTGCCCGATCCACGACGAACCGCATGACGAAGGACCCGAACGACACGCCGCCGCCTCACGATCCGGATTCGCCCGAGCGCGCGCCCGACGCGCCGCCGCGCGCACCGCGCCGCGGGCGGGCGGTCCGGGTCGCTGCGTGGACGCTCGCGACGGTCGTGCTGCTCGTCGTGCTGGCGGTCGGGCTCGTGCTGGCCGCCGCGACGACCGAGCGCGGCACGCGGCTCGCCTGGCAGACGGCCGTGCGCGTGCTGGGCGCTCGGCTGACGGGCACGCTGGAAGGCGGCGCGCTCGCGACCGGCGTGCGGCTGCGCGGCTTCGCGTGGACGAGCCCCGGCGGCGCCGGCACCGAAGTGCGGATCGACCGGCTCGAAGGCCGCTGGGCGCTGACCCGCGCGCCTTGGCGGCTGTCGGTCGCGTACCTGCGCGCGGGCACGATCGACGTGCGGATCGTGCCGGGGCCGTCGAAACCGTCCACGACCCCGCAGGACCTGAGCCTGCCGCTGCAGGTGCGGATCGACGACCTGCGCGTCGATCACCTGGCGATCCACGAAGGCAGCTCGACGACGCAGCTCGACCATCTCGCGCTGAACGGCCGCAGCGACGGCCGTCACCATGAACTCGCGCTCGACGGCGTCGACACGCCGTACGGCGCGCTGACCGCGCGCGCGAAGCTCGACGGCGTGAAGCCGTTCGCGCTGACGGGCAACGCGACCTACGTGGGCAAGCTCGCCGACGAAGCGGTCAACGCGAGCGCGAACGTGTCGGGTTCGCTCGAGGCGCTGGTCGCCGACGTCGCCGCGAGCGGGATGAAGCTGCACGGGCGCGCGCACGTCGAGGCCGCGCCGTTCGGCGCGGTGCCGCTCACGCGGGCGTCGATCGCGTTCGAGCACGTGAACCCGCAGGCGATTTCGCCGGGCGCGCCGGCCGCCGATCTCGCGGTGCGCGCGGAGCTGGCGCCCGTTAACCCGCCGGCCGGCGCCGCACCGGCGCAGGGCTTCGCGGTGACGGGCCCGGTGTCGATCGTCAACGCGAAGCCCGGCTTGCTCGGCGAGCATTTGCTGCCGGTCGTCGACGCGCATGCGACCGTGAATCTCGACGCGCACGCGCAGCGGATCGACGGCCTCGCGGTGAAGCTGATCCGCGACGGCAGCGTGACCGGCAGCGGCACGCTGACGGGCGGCAAGGGCCGCTTCGACCTGCAGGTCGCGAATCTCGACCTCAATGCATTCGTCGCGCAATTGCGGCCGATGCGCCTCGGCGGCCCGCTCGGCGTGACGCTCGCGGGCGACGTGACGACCGTCGACTTCAACCTGAACGATCCGAAGCTCGCGCTCGGCGCGCGTGCGAAGGTCGCGCTGACCGCGCAGCAGACGGTGCTGACCGATGCGCGCGTGACGGCCGGCAAGGGCCGTATCGACCTGACGGGCGTGTTCCGCCACGACGCGCATTCGAGCTACGACGCGAAGGCGACGCTTACGGCGTTCGATCCGCTGCTGCTCGCCGCAATGAATGCGCCGGGCGCGGCTGGCGGCAAGCCGGCCGCAAAAACGGCTGCAAAGCCGGCCAAGACGGCGAACGCGGCCAAAGCGACCAAGGCTCCGGTCAAGCACGGCGAGACGCGCGTATCGGGCACGCTGACGGCCTCCGGCGCGTTCGCGCCGCAAGTGTCGACGAAGGCGACCTTCAAGCTCGGCGACAGCCTGTACGACGGCGTGCCGCTGACCGGCGCCGGCGTCGTGCAGCTGGCCGGCCCGCGGATCCTGCCGAGCAACGCGACCCTGTCGATCGCGGGCAACCACGTCGACCTGCGCGGCAGCTTCGGCGCGCCTGGCGACCGGCTGCGCTTCGTCGTCGATGCGCCGCAGCTCGACCGGCTCGGCTTCGGCATGCAGGGGCTGGTGCAGGCGCAGGGCGAGCTGACCGGCAGCTTCGCGCATCCGAACGTGACGGGCACCTACAAGGCCCAGCACGTCGTGGTCGGCTCGAACCGGATCGGCGCCGCGCAGGGCCGCGCCGACATCCGCGACGGCGCGCACGGCGCGCTCGTGTTCACGGCCGACGCGACCGACCTCGCGCTCGGCTCGCTGCAATTGAAATCGCTGCGCGCGAACCTCGACGGCACGCGCGCGAAGCACACGCTCGATGCGTCGGCGATGGGGATCGCCGACGGCCGCGTGATCAACCTGACGCTCGCGGCGAACGGCGGCGTGGTCGAGAACCGCGACGGGATGCGCTGGGACGGCACCGTCACGCGCCTCGCGAACCGCGGCACGCCGGCGCTCGCGCTGCAGGCGCCGCTCACCATATCGGCCGGTGCCGGCCGCGTGACGCTCGGCGCGACGCGGCTCACGCTCGAAGGCGCGTCGATCGACCTGAAGTCGTTCGTGTTCGATCGCGGCCAGATGCGCTCGGCAGGCTCCGTGCGCGATGCATCGGTCGCGCGTTTCCTCGAGGTCCGCCAGGCGCTGACGGGCCAGCGACCGCCGGTGCGTACCGACGTCGTGCTCGATGCCGACTGGGACTTCTCGCTCGGCGCGAATGCGACCGGCCATGTGCAGATGAAGCGGCGCGGCGGCGACGTGACGATCGAGAGCGGCCGCGGCATCGCGTCGCTCGGGCTGACCGACCTGTCCGCGCGCGCGACCTTCGCACCCGGCAACCGGCTCAACGTGGTGGCGCTCGCGAAGGCGAACCGGATCGGCACGCTCGCCGCGAATGTCACCGTCCCGTTCGCGCTGCGCGACGGCGTGTTCGGCGTCGTCGACGATGGTCCGCTGTCGGGCCGCATCGACGCCGACATTCCGTCGCTGAAGGCGACCGGCAACCTGTTCGGGCCGAGCTACCTGCTCGGCGGGCGCGCGGCGCTGCACCTGACGGTCGCGGGCACGCCGGTGAAGCCGAACGTGTCGGGGAGCCTCACGGGCGACGACCTGTCCGCGACGCTGGTCGACCAGGGCGTGCAGCTGAAGGACGGCATCGTGCGCGTGAAGCTCGCGGAGAACCTCGTCGAATTCCAGCAGGTCGAGTTCCACGGCGGCGACGGCACGCTGCGCGCGATCGGCCGAGTGCGTCTCGACGGCGCGGCGCCGGACCTGACCGCGAGCATCGTCGCGGACAAGCTCGAGCTGTTCGCCGCCCCCGACCGCAAGCTGTCGCTGTCGGGCAAGGCGACCGTCGCGAACGACGGGCCGCGCGGCGCGTTGGCGATCGACGGCAAGTTCGTCGTCGACCGCGCGCTGTTCGACCTGCCGGAGGACGGCGCGCCGCATCTGTCCGACGACGTCGTGATCGTGCGCCCCGACGGCACGGTGCGCGGCGACGTGCAGACGGGCACCGCGGTCGCGAAGCCGCAGAAGGTCGACGAAAAGCCGGCGCCGTCGCTCGCGCCGCGCGCCAACATCGACATCGGCCTCGGCAACAACTTCCGCTTCCGGGGCCACGGCGCGGACCTCGGGCTGCGCGGCACGATCACCGTGATGAGCGCGCCGGGCGTGCCGCTGCGCGCGGTCGGCAACGTGCGCGTGACGGAGGGGTCGACCTATACGTCGTTCGGCCGCAAGCTCGCGGTCGAGAACGGGTTCTTCACGTTCAACGGCCCGGTGTCGAATCCCGGCATCAACATCCTCGCGATGCGGCGCAACCAGGAGGTCGAGGCCGGCGTGCAGGTCGTCGGCACGATCCAGTCGCCGACGGTCAAGCTCGTGTCCGAGCCGAACGTCACCGACAACGAGAAGCTGTCGTGGCTGCTGTTCGGTCACGGCACCGACCAGGGCAACAACGTCGGCCAGCAGAATGCGATGACCGCCGCGCTTGCGCTGCTCGGCAGCGCGACCGGCAAGCGGGTCGCGCAGAGCATCGGTCTCGACGAATTCTCGATCGGCCGCAGCGACGTCGGCCTGACCGATGCGCAGGTCGTGCAGATCTCGAAGGCGATCAACGAGCGCTTCGTGCTCGGTTACGAGCAAGGGCTGCAATCGGCGAGCAACGCATTCAAGGCGACCATCAACCTGACGCGCTTCTGGTCGGTGTCCGCGTATGGCGGCACGTTCCAGGGCGTCGACCTGAACTACACGCGGCGCTTCGATCGCTGGTTCAGCCAGCGGTGATCAAGGGGCGCGGTCCGGCCCCGCCATGAAAGAAGCCCCGCACGTATCGTGCGGGGCTTTCTTGCTCAGCCAGCGGCGTGTGCTGTTTACTTCACGCGCATGCCGGGCTTCGCGCCGCTGTGCGGCTCGAGGATGTAGAGGCCCGGTTCGGCCTTCTCGTCGGCCGCCGATGCGGCGAGCACCATCCCTTCGGACAGCCCGAACTTCATCTTGCGCGGCGCGAGGTTCGCGACCATCACCGTCAGCTTGCCGACGAGCTGCTCCGGCTGGTAGGCCGACTTGATGCCCGAGAACACGTTGCGGGTCTTTTCCTCGCCGATGTCGAGCGTGAGCTGCAGCAGCTTGTCCGAGCCTTCGACGGCCTGGCACGCGACGATCTTCGCGATGCGCAGGTCGACCTTCGCGAAATCGTCGATCGAGATCGGAGCGTCGTCGGCACCGTTCGCGGCAACCGCCTTCGCGTTCGCCTTGGCGCTCTTCGCGTCCTTCGCGGCGTTGGCGGCGGTCGTGCCCGCGGCAGCGGCGCCCGCTGCGTCGGCCTGCAGCGAATCGCGGTTCGCGGCGAGCAGCGCGTCGATCTGCTTCGGATCGACACGCGTCATCAGGTGCTGGTACGCCTTGATCGGCTGCGCCGACGACAGGGGCTTCGCGGCATCGGCCCACGCGAGCGGCGCGACGCCGAAGAACGCCTCGACCGCTTCGGCCACGCGCGGCATCACCGGCTTCAACGCGAGCGACAGCAGGCGGAACGCCTCGAGGCTCACGCTGCAGGTTTCGTGCAGCGCGACCGCGTTGGCCGGATCCTTCGCGAGTTCCCACGGCTTCGCACCGTCGACGTACGCGTTCACTTCGTCCGCGAGCTCCATCGTCTGGCGCAGCGCGCGGCTGTATTCGCGTCCTTCGTAGTGCGCGGCGATCGACGCGATCGCATCGCGCAGCTTCGCGACGAGCGGATGGTTCATCGCGCTGTCCTGCACGCGGCCGTCGAAACGCTTGATCAGGAAGCCGGCCGCGCGGCTCGCGATGTTCACGTACTTGCCGACGAGGTCGCTGTTCACGCGCGCCTGGAAGTCGTCGAGGTTCAGGTCGATGTCTTCCATCGTCGCGTTCAGCTTCGCGGCGAAGTAGTAGCGCAGCCATTCGGGGTTCAGGCCGGTGTCGATGTAGCTCTGCGCGGTGATGAACGTGCCGCGCGACTTCGACATCTTCGCGCCGTCGACCGTCAGGAAGCCGTGCGCGAACACGTTGGTCGGCGTGCGATGGCCCGAGAATTCGAGCATCGCCGGCCAGAACAGCGTGTGGAAATACAGGATGTCCTTGCCGATGAAGTGATACTGCTCGGCCGTCGAACCCGCGCGGATCCACGCGTCGAAGTCGATGCCCTCGCGGTCGCACAGGTTCTTGAAGCTCGCGTAGTAGCCGACCGGCGCGTCGAGCCACACGTAGAAGTACTTGCCGGGCGCGCCCGGGATCTCGAAGCCGAAGTACGGCGCGTCGCGCGAGATGTCCCAGTCGGCGAGCTTGGCTTCACCGGCGTCGCCGAGCCATTCGCGCATCTTGTTGGTGGCTTCGGGCTGCGCGAGGCCGCTGACCCATTCGCGCAGGAACGACTCGCAGCGCGGGTCGGACAGGCGGAAGAAGTAGTGCGTCGACGTCTTGCGCACCGGCGTCGCACCCGACACCACCGAATACGGGTTCAGCAGTTCGGTCGGCAGGTAGGTCGAGCCGCACACTTCGCAGTTGTCGCCGTACTGGTCCTTCGCGTGGCACTTCGGGCACTCGCCCTTGATGAAGCGGTCCGGCAGGAACATTTCCTTGACCGGGTCGTACGCCTGCTCGATCGCGCGCTCGGCGATCAGGCCGTTTTCCTTCAGCGCGAGATAGATGCTCTCGCTCAGCACGCGGTTCTCGTCCGAATCGGTCGAGTAGAAGTTGTCGAACGACACGCCGAAGCTGTCGAAGTCGCGCTTGTGCTCGGTCCACACGCGGTCGATCAGCTGCTTCGGCGTGAGGCCTTCCTTCTCGGCGCGCAGCATGACCGGCGTGCCGTGCGTGTCGTCGGCGCCGATGTAGTAGACCTCGTGGCCGTGCATTCGCAGCGTCCGCACCCAGATGTCGGTCTGGATGTACTCGACCAGGTGGCCGATGTGGATCTGGCCGTTGGCATAGGGCAGTGCGGACGTAACGAGGATCTGGCGGCGGCCTTGCGGCGCCGTAGCCTGCACGGAAGTCAGGTCGGATGCGGACATAGGGTCTGTAGAAGAACGGCGGAAACGACGGAAACTGCGATTCTAGCAGGGGCGCGCGCCGGTCAGCCGGGGCGGGTGTTCGAGAGCGGGCGCCGCAACGGGCGAGCGGGAGGGGGGCGCGTGCCCGGCAGTGGAATGCTGCGGCGCAGCACACGATTTTCGGGCAAAAAAAACCGGGGCGGATACGGCCCCGGAGCAACAACGACAAGAGGAGAATGGTGACGGGCCGGCAGCGCCAGCCGCGTACCGTAAAGACAGACCGCAGGCCGCGACGGAAGTTCGAAATTTTTTTCGATTTGTTACGGACCCTGCTGGAAGCCTTGTGCGGCGGGGCTGTGCGCGTGGCGCACGGCCCCGTTCCCTCTCGTGGCGATGCTTACTGATGCTGCTGCGGCGCGCGCAGGTAGATCTCGACGCGGCGGTTTTGCGCACGGCCGGCTTCGGTCGCGTTGTCCGCGATCGGGTTCGACGGGCCCATGCCCTGTGCCGACAGACGGCCGCCCGCGACGCCGCGCTGCGCCAGCGCGTTCACGACGCTCTGCGCACGGTTCTGCGACAGCGTCTGGTTCAGCTGTGCCGAACCCGTGCTGTCCGTGTAGCCGATAACCGATCCCGTCAGCTGCGGGTTCTGGTTCAGCGTCGTCGCCAGGTCGTTCAGCAGCGGCGTGAAGGCCGGCGTGATCGCGTACTGGTTCGTCGCGAACGTCACCGAGCTCGGCACGTTCAGCTTCAGCGAGCCGTCCGGCTGCTCGGTCACTTGCGTGCCGGTCTGCGCTGCCGACGGTGCGAGCTTGTTCTTGATCGCCTGCCAGTTGTAGCCGGTCACGCCGCCGACCAGTGCGCCGACGCCCGCGCCGATCGCCGCGCCCTTGCCGCCACCGGCCAGCGCGCCGATGCCCGCGCCCAGCGCCGCACCGGTGCCGGTGCCGACGGCCGCGTTATTGCCTTGCTGCGTGGCGCAGCCTGCCAGCAATGCGCCGGCCAATGCGAAGACGGACAAGCGGGTCGCGATTTTCATGTTCATCTTGGATTCCTCTCTTTCTTGGTTGAACGAGTCGACAACGACGACAAACAACAGTGACGGCTCCCACCACGGGCGCCCGACAAAGGCGGGCGGGCCCGGGCTCGCGGCAGCCGCCGAGGCGGCTGCATGCCCTGTTCGCCAGCGTGGCTGTTCCGGACAGGGTGATGCGTCAGCCTCTACAATATAGGCGGTTGGCGGCCGATTTGGCCCCATAGCATGCCGCACGCGAAGATTGCGCCGCCGCGCGCGTTCGCGCAATGGCGTGCAACAGATTCTTTCACTTTTCCCGATTTTCGCAGCGTAATTTGATATTTTTTGACGTTTGCGCGGGAGAAAAACGTTTTCATGGAGTTTCGATGAGCATTGACCGGGCACAAGTCGACGCCGCGCTGGCGGCGGTCGTCGACCCCAATACCGACCGTCCGTACGCGGCACACAAGGGCGTGCGCAACGTCGCGATCGACGGCGACGCCGTGGCGGTCGACGTGGTGCTCGGCTATCCCGCGCGCAGCCAGCACGACGACGTGCGCGCGCGCATCGCCGCTGCGCTGAAGGCCGTGCCGGGCGTGCGCGACGCGCGTGTCGCCGTGTCGCAGGAGATCGTCGCGCACACGGTGCAGCGCGGCGTGAAGCTGCTGCCGAACGTGAAGAACATCGTCGCGGTCGCGTCGGGCAAGGGCGGCGTCGGCAAGAGCACGACGGCCGTCAACCTCGCGCTCGCGCTCGCCGCGGAAGGCGCATCGGTCGGCATTCTCGACGCCGACATCTACGGTCCGTCGCTGCCGACGATGCTCGGCATTCACGGCCAGCGCCCCGAGTCGCCGGACAACCAGTCGATGAACCCGCTCATCGGCCACGGGCTGCAGGCGAACTCGATCGGCTTTCTGATCGAGGAAGACAATCCGATGGTGTGGCGCGGCCCGATGGCGACGTCGGCGCTCGAGCAACTGCTGCGCCAGACCAACTGGCGCGAGCTCGACTACCTGATCGTCGACATGCCGCCGGGCACCGGCGACATCCAGCTCACGCTCGCGCAGCGCGTGCCGGTGACGGGCGCCGTGATCGTGACGACGCCGCAGGACATCGCGCTGCTCGACGCGAAGAAGGGCCTCAAGATGTTCGAGAAGGTCGGGATTCCGATCCTCGGCATCGTCGAGAACATGAGCATCCACATCTGCTCGAACTGCGGCCACGAGGAGCACATCTTCGGCGCGGGCGGCGCCGAGCGGATGGCGCAGGACTACGGCGTGAACGTGCTCGGCAGCCTGCCGCTCGACATCGCGATCCGCGAGCGCGCCGACAGCGGCACGCCGACGGTCGCGGCCGAGCCCGACGGCGCGCTGGCGCGGCGCTACCGCGACATCGCCCGCGGCGTCGCGCTGGCGATCGCCGAGCGCGCGCGCGACATGACGTCGAAGTTCCCGTCGATCGTTGTTCAAAATACGTAAAACCCTTGCGGGGCGGGGGCTCACGCTGTTTACGGCGCCGCGAGGCGCGGTATCATGGCGACTTTTCCCGGGTCCCTTTACCCACCCGGCACGGCGGCCGCATCAACAGCCGCCAGCCGGCATGAGGATCGAATGAACCAACGACATCACGGCGTGCGCGCCGGCCGCGCGCGGCGCGCGCTGCTGGCCGCCGCCGCGCTGGGCCTGCTGGCCGGCTGTACCTCCTTTTCCTCGTCGCACGAAAAGCGCGCCGACGCGCAGCTGCAGCCGACGGTCGGCTCGCAGGCACGCGGCGCGGTGACGTTCGTCGCACGCCCGGACGGCGTCCAGGTCACGTACAACCTGGTCGGCCTGCCGCCGAACAGCGATCACGCGCTCCAGGTGCACGAGCGCGGCGACTGCAACGCGGGCGACGGCTCGAGCGCCGGCCCGGTGTTCGCGCCGGCTGCCGAGCGCCTGCGCGCGGGCGCGCGGGTCGCCGGCGATCTCGGCAATATCCATGCGGATGCGAACGGCGTCGCGGCCGGTTTCATCGTCGCGCCCGATCTGGCCCTCGATGGCGTGCGCTCCGCGATGAACCGCGCGGCGCTGGTGCACCGCGACCCGAGCGATCCGATCTTTTCGCAGCATGGCGCGGGCGCTGCGCTCGCGTGCGGCGTGATCCGTTGACGGCCGCCGCGTGCGCGAGCCGATGATCGCGTAAAATGTGCGCCTTTCCCGGCCGCCGCCTCGCGGGTACGGCCGTCACCGACTGTCACGCAGCGTTTCCAGGCGCCCCGATATGAAACGACCCCAACGCTCACTTTGTTCGCTGCCCTCCGACGGGGCGGTCAGCCTCTTTGGGACAGCCCGGCGGAGGCTCGCATGAGCATCAAGTCCGACAAGTGGATTCGGCGCATGGCCGAAGAACACAAGATGATCGAGCCGTTCGTGCCCGATCAGGTTCGCGCGTCCGAGGATGGTCGCCGGATCGTCAGCTACGGCACGTCGAGCTACGGCTACGACATCCGCTGCGCGGACGAATTCAAGATCTTCACCAACATCAATTCGACGATCGTCGATCCGAAGAACTTCGACGAGGGCTCGTTTGTCGATTTCAAGGGCGACGTGTGCATCATCCCGCCGAACTCGTTCGCGCTGGCCCGCACCGTCGAATATTTCCGCATCCCGCGCACCGTGCTGACGGTCTGCCTCGGCAAGTCGACGTACGCGCGCTGCGGGATCATCGTCAACGTGACGCCGTTCGAACCCGAGTGGGAAGGCTACGTCACGCTGGAATTCTCGAATACCACGCCGCTGCCGGCGAAGATCTACGCGAACGAAGGCGTCGCGCAGGTGCTGTTCTTCGAAAGCGACGAAGTGTGCGACGTGTCGTACGCCGATCGCGGCGGCAAGTATCAGGGTCAGCGTGGTGTCACGCTGCCGAAAACCTGATCTGGTTGCATATCGTCTCACCGGTTTCCGGGTGACCGCTGCGCGTGACGCGCCGCGGTCGTTCTTTTTGGAGAATCGCCCATGAAGTTTCGTTTTCCCGTCGTCATCATCGACGAAGATTTCCGCTCCGAGAACATCTCGGGCTCCGGCATCCGGGCGTTGGCCGAAGCGATCGAGAAGGAGGGCGTCGAAGTCCTCGGCCTCACGAGCTACGGCGATCTGACGTCGTTCGCGCAGCAGTCGAGCCGCGCGTCGTGCTTCATCCTGTCGATCGACGACGACGAACTCATGCTCGGCGAAACGGGCGCGGATGGCGAGCTCCCCGAGCTGGCGACCGCGATCATCGAGCTGCGCGCGTTCGTGACCGAAGTGCGCCGCCGCAACGCGGACATCCCGATCTTCCTGTACGGCGAGACGCGCACGTCGCGCCATCTGCCGAACGACATCCTGCGCGAACTGCACGGCTTCATCCACATGTTCGAGGACACGCCGGAGTTCGTCGCGCGCCACATCATCCGCGAGGCGAAGGTCTATCTCGACTCGCTCGCGCCGCCGTTCTTCAAGGAGCTGGTCAAGTACGCGGACGAAGGCTCGTACTCGTGGCACTGCCCGGGCCACTCGGGCGGCGTCGCGTTCCTGAAGAACCCGCTCGGCCAGATGTTCCACCAGTTCTTCGGCGAGAACATGCTGCGCGCGGACGTCTGCAATGCAGTTGACGAACTCGGCCAGCTGCTCGACCACACGGGCCCGGTCGCGGCGTCCGAGCGCAACGCGGCGCGCATCTTCAGCGCGGACCACCTGTTCTTCGTGACCAACGGCACGTCGACGTCGAACAAGATCGTCTGGCACGCGACGGTCGCGCCCGGCGACATCGTGCTGGTCGACCGCAACTGCCACAAGTCGATCCTGCACGCGATCACGATGACGGGTGCGATTCCGGTGTTCCTCACGCCGACGCGCAACCACTTCGGCATCATCGGGCCGATCCCGCGCGACGAATTCAAGCCGGAGAACATCCGCAAGAAGATCGAGGCGAACCCGTTCGCACGCGAAGCGCTGCGCGAGAACCCGGACCTGAAGCCGCGCATCCTGACGATCACGCAGAGCACGTACGACGGCGTCGTCTACAACGTCGAGATGATCAAGGACCTGCTCGGCGACCTGCTCGACACGCTGCACTTCGACGAAGCGTGGCTGCCGCATGCGACCTTCCATGACTTCTACCGCGACATGCACGCGATCGGCGACGGCCGTCCGCGCACGGGCGCGCTCGTGTTCGCGACGCACTCGACGCACAAGCTGCTCGCGGGCATCTCGCAGGCGTCGCAGATCGTCGTGCAGGATTCCGAGAACCGCACGTTCGACAAGCACCGCTTCAACGAGGCGTACCTGATGCACACGTCGACGAGCCCGCAGTACGCGATCATCGCGTCGTGCGACGTCGCGGCCGCGATGATGGAGCCGCCGGGCGGCACCGCGCTCGTCGAGGAATCGATCGCCGAGGCGATCGACTTCCGCCGCGCGATGCGCAAGGTCGATGCCGAATACGGCGACGACTGGTTCTTCAGCGTGTGGGGCCCGGACGACCTGTCGGAAGAAGGCATCGGTTCGCGCGAGGACTGGATGCTGAAGCCGAACGACCACTGGCACGGCTTCGGCCCGCTGGCGGAAGGCTTCAACATGCTCGACCCGATCAAGGCGACGATCATCACGCCGGGGCTCGACGTCGACGGCGAGTTCGGCGAGACGGGCATTCCAGCCGCGATCGTCACGAAGTACCTGGCCGAGCACGGGATCATCGTCGAGAAGACCGGCCTGTACTCGTTCTTCATCATGTTCACGATCGGCATCACGAAGGGCCGCTGGAACTCGATGGTGACCGAGCTGCAGCAGTTCAAGGACGACTACGACAACAACCAGCCGCTGTGGCGCGTGCTGCCGGAATTCGTCGCGCAGCATCCGCGCTACGAGCGCGTCGGCCTGCGCGACCTGTGCACGCAGATCCACGACGTGTACCGTGCGAACGACATCGCGCGCCTGACGACGGAGATGTACCTGTCGGACATGGAGCCGGCGCTGAAGCCGTCGGACGCGTTCGCGAAGCTCGCGCACCGCAAGATCGACCGCGTGCCGCTCGACGAGCTCGAAGGCCGCGTGACGAGCATCCTGCTGACGCCGTACCCGCCGGGCATTCCGCTGCTGATCCCGGGCGAGCGCTTCAACAAGACGATCGTGAACTACCTGCGGTTCGCGCGCGACTTCAACGAACGCTTCCCGGGCTTCCACACCGACATCCACGGCCTCGTCGCGGAAGAAGTGAACGGTCGCGTCGAGTACTTCGTCGACTGCGTGCGCGACTGATGGCGGCGCAGGGACGAATCCGGACGATGCGCGCGGCGCTGGCCGCGCTCGTCCTCTGGGCCGCTTGGTCGGCAGGGCCGGCGGGGTTGAATGTCGCGCAGGCGGAAGTGGCGGCGGCCGACCCGATCGACGTCGCGATGCGGCAGTGTCTCGCGCGGCGCGACCGGTCGTCGACGGCCGGCCAGATCCAGTGCATGGGCGAGGCGCAGCAGCAGTGGCAGACGGTGATGGACCGCGCGTACCAGCGCCTGTCGGACGATGCGCCGGACGACGTGAAGCGCGGCTGGCAGGACAGCCAGCGCCACTGGGTCACGTGGCGCAAGGATGAAATTCAGCTGCTGAAGGCCGTGTACGACACGACGCGCGGCACGGCATACGCGATGTCGAGCGCCGACATGCAGCTGCAGCCGGTGCGCGATCGCGCGCTCGCGCTGCGCGCGGCGGCCGACCGCTATGCGCCGCCGCCTGCCGCCGTGCCGGTGGCCGCCACGAGCGGTGCGCAGGGCGGTGTGAGCGCGGCGCCGGGCGCCGCCGCGGCAGTCGGCGCGAAGCCTGCGAACGTGCCGCGCGATCCGGCGATCGGCCGCGTGCGACCGTGCGTGCAGGATGCCGCGTGCGAGCACGCGCTGTTCGATTTGAACCGCTATTACCAGAAGCTGCGTCGCAAGATGCCCGCGCATTCGGCCGCGACGCTCGTGCGCGCGCAACGCGCATGGGTCGCGTTCCGCGATGCGACGGCGCCGCTCGTCGGCGAGGACGGGCGCGTCGACCTGATCGGCGCGCGCATCGCGACGATGAAGCGGCTGTCGGAGACGGCCGGCAACAATTAGGGGCGCCGCGACGCCGGTCAGCCGGCGCGGCAACGCAAAACGGGCACCCGAGGGTGCCCGTTTGCATATGGCGTGCCGCGTGCGGCGCTTACGCGGATTGCTGCGTGTCGAGGCCGCCGAACCATGACGGCACGAGCGCGAGCGCATCGTCGAGCGACGTGAGCACGTGCAGGCTCAGCGCGACGATCTCGGGCGTCGGCGCTTTCAGGTCCGGCACGGTGACGACCGATGCGCCCGCGCCGGCGGCCGACAGCGCGCCGAAGTCGCTGTCCTCGAACGCGACGCACGCGTGCGCCGGCACGCCGAGGCGCTCGGCCGCGAGCCGGTAGACGGCCGGGTCGGGCTTGCCGCGCGCGACTTCGTCGCCGCCCGCGATCGCGTGGAAGAACGGCAGCACGCCGACCGCGTCGAGCCGTGCACGGATCACGTCGCGCGCGGACGATGACGCGACCGCGCACGGGATGCCGGCCTGCGCAAGCGCCTCAAGCAGCGCAAGCGCGCCTGCTTTCAGCGGAAACTTCGGATGCGGTTCAGGCGCGGCGAGCTGTTCGCGCACGAGCAGGCGCACGGCGTCGAACGTGTTGGTGTCGCCGATCAGCCGCGCGAGAATCACCTGGCCTTCGGCGAACGAGCGCCCGACGATCTGCAGGTAGTCGATCTCGGTCAACGTGACGCCGTGCGCGGTCGACACGTCGATCCACGTGTTCATGATGGTCCGCTCGGAATCGACGAGCAGGCCGTCCATGTCGAAGAGCGCGGCGGAGAAGGTCATCGGCGGTATCCGGGAAGCGGGGCAGGCAATGGGCGGCGCGGCGGCCGCCCGAATGAAGGACGGACGCCGGGCTTACGTGCCGAGCGCGGCGCGGGCAGCCTTGACCGCCGCACGCACCTGGTCGGGCGCGGTGCCGCCCGCGTGGTTGCGGCTTGCGACCGAACCTTCGAGCGTCAGGTAGCCGAACACGTCGTCGCCGATCAGGTGCGCGACGTTCGGCAGTTCCTGCTTCATTTCGTCGAGCGTCAGGTCGGCGAGGTCGATCCCGCGGTCGTCGCAGATCCGCACCGCGTGTGCGACGGCTTCGTGCGCGTCGCGGAACGGCAGCCCGCGCTTCACGAGGTAGTCGGCGAGGTCGGTGGCGGTCGAGAAGCCCTGCAGCGCGGCCGCGCGCATCGCGTCCGGCTTCACGGTGATGCCCGCGACCATCTCGGCGAAGATCCGCAGCGTGTCGGCGACGGTGTCGACCGTGTCGAACAGCGGTTCCTTGTCTTCCTGGTTGTCCTTGTTGTACGCGAGCGGCTGGCCCTTCATCAGCGTGAGGAGCGCCATCAGGTGGCCGTTCACGCGGCCCGTCTTGCCGCGCGCGAGCTCGGGCACGTCCGGGTTCTTCTTCTGCGGCATGATCGAGCTGCCGGTGCAGAAGCGATCGGCGATGTCGATGAAGCCGACGCGCGGGCTCATCCACAGCACGAGTTCCTCGGAGAAACGCGACACGTGGGTCATCACGAGCGCGGATGCCGCCGTGAATTCGATCGCGAAGTCGCGATCCGACACCGCGTCGAGCGAGTTCGCGCAGATGCCGTCGAAGCCGAGCGTCTTCGCGACGGCGTGACGGTCGATCGGGTAGCTGGTGCCCGCGAGCGCGGCCGCGCCGAGCGGCAGGCGGTTCACGCGGGTGCGGCAGTCGCGCATGCGTTCCGCGTCGCGCGTGAACATCTCGACGTATGCGAGCAGGTGATGGCCGAACGTGACCGGCTGCGCGACCTGCAGGTGCGTGAAGCCCGGCATGATCGTGTCGGCGTTCTTCTCCGCGAGGTCGATCAGCGCGCCGCGCAGGTCGTTCAGCAGGCCGCCGATGCGGTCGATCTCACCGCGCAGCCACAGACGGATGTCGGTCGCGACCTGGTCGTTGCGCGAGCGGCCCGTGTGCAGGCGCTTGCCCGCATCGCCGATCAGCGCGGTCAGGCGCGCCTCGATGTTCAGGTGGACGTCCTCGAGATCCAGCTGCCATTCGAATTCGCCGCGCTCGATCTCGCCCTTGATCTGCGTCATCCCGCGTTCGATCGCGGCGAGGTCGTCGGCGCTGATGATCTTCTGCGCCGCGAGCATGCTCGCGTGCGCGAGCGAGCCGGCGATGTCGACGAGCGCGAGGCGCTTGTCGAAAAACACCGACGACGTGTAGCGCTTGACCAGCTCCGACATCGGTTCCGAGAAGCGGGCCGACCAGGCCTCGCCCTTTTTGTGCAGTTGGGACGTCATGGCGATTCTTCGAAGGGGAGTTGGGCGGCGTGCGCCGCCGAGGGAATCCCGCAATTCTAACATTCGCGGGGCTGACGGCCGGCGCGCGCCGGCCGCGAACGGGCGTGGATCACCGCGGGCCGCAGGTCAGCGGGCCGATCCGCGGCAGCGTGCCGTCGTCCGGGCGCCGGTACGCGAACGCGACGGCGCAATCGCGGCCGCCGCCGGTGATTTCCAGATGGTTGTTCGCGACGAGGCCGTCGACGAAGGTCAGGCCGTCGTAGCCGACGATCGTGCGCTGACCGCTTTCGACGTGGCGAACCTCGAGCCCGGGCGGCAGCGGCGTGCCGTCCGGCGCGCGCAGCGCGATCGACGCGGCGCTGTAGCGTGTCACGGCGAAGTGCGCGAGCACGCCGGAGCGCGCCTGCGGCACGACGTCGAGCGTCGTGTCGGCGATCCGGGCGTCGGCGGGCAGCGCGGTGCCGTCGATCGCGACGCGATTGCTCTGGTACGCATTCAGGTCGGGCACGAGCAGGTAGCCGGCCCGGTTCGTCTCGCCGATCATCCGGTTCTGGTGCAGTACGGGCACGCGCCCGGTGTCGGTCGAGACGAGCGCGAAGCCGTCGTCGACGCGGCGTGCCGTCATCAGCTGGCCGTTCATCAGCACGATCGCGCCCGTGACGTCGACCGACGCGTTGCGGTGCCCGTCGAACGACTGCGCGAGCAGCGTGACCTCGCCCGCGCGGCCGAGATACTGCAGCTGCCCCTGCGCGTAGCGCATGCCTGCGTTGGCGCCTGCCTGCACGTTCCAGCCGACACCGCCGCCATAGTCGGGCGGCCGTGTCGCGCTCAGCGTATAGGTCGAGTCGCCGTTCTGCCGCCCGGCGTTCACCGACACGGACGTGTTGCCGCCGAGGCCGATGCTCAGGCTCACGAAGAAGCCGCGCGTGTCGCGCTGCCGGAAGTCCTGGAAGCCGCTGAACGTGACCGAGGTCAGCCCGCCGAGATTGACCAGGTACGCGACCGAGCCGATGCGCGACGCGGCGACGCCCGGATACTTGAGGCCGAGATAGCTGAACGACAGCGTCTGCCTGCGCAGGAACGGGAATGAGACCGTGACGCGGTCGGTGGCGCGCGACACCGGCACGCCTTCGCGGCTGCCGAGGTCGCTGTAGTCGCCGAAGGCGCGCAGCGTCTGCGCATCGATGGAGAAGCGCGGCGTCACGTACTGGTAGCCGATGCCGGCCTGCACGCCCGTGCGGCCCGGCGCGCTGAGCGCCAGCGACGCGTTCGCCACGCCGCGTTCGCCCAGACGTGCGAGCGCGCCGGCGCCTGCGTTGTAGACGCCGGTCGTCGCTTCCGCGTGCGCCTCGACGGTCAGCCGCTCGCTGATGCCGTAGCGCAGCGAGCCGCTCGCGGCCGGCGTGCGCGCGTAGTCGAAAGAATCGATGCCATAGGCGCGGCGCAGGAACCCGGCTTCCGCCGAATAGCTGGCGAGGCCGGGGGCGAGCAGGCGAGTGTCGACGTACAGCGGAATGGACGTCGCGATCGAGCGGCCGAGCGCGTCGCGCGTGACGACCGTCGCGTTGCCCGCGCCGGTGATGCCGGGCACGCTGTTGATCACGAACGGCCCGCTCGCCACGTTGCCGCTGAACTGGCGCACGTTGTTCACGTACAGGTCGACCGAGGTCGGCACGACCGCGCTGCCGGACAGCGCGGGCACCGGAAACGTGACCAGATCGGGGCGCAGGCCGAAGTTGCTGCGCCACTGCACGCCGCCGATGCGCAGCGAGCGGGTCCACGACAACGACGACGAAATCGTGTCGCCGATCTGGGTCGTCGTGAGCGTGCCGGGGTTCGAATGACTCCACGACGTGTCGTAGCGCACGTAGCGCCGGCGGTCGTCGTACAGATACGCGACGCCGGTGCTGCTGAATACGCCGTACGGATCGAAATAGCGCGCCTCGCTCCAGACCGCGAGCGGCGCATGGGCGATGGTCTGCGCGTAGGCGTCGTAGTTCAGTACGAAGCCGCGGCCGGACGAGGCGGGCGGCGCGGCCGCGAGGGCGCGCGTATCGAACGTGTGCGGGATGCGCAGCGCATCGGGCACGCGCAGGTCGAGCGTCTGCCGGCCCGCGTCGTAGTCGTAGCGCAGCCCGGCGAGCGTGTCGAGCGCGACGAGCGCGTTCGCCGGCTCCGGCGTGCGGTCGTTCGTCCGGTCGTTCGTCGCGATACCCAGGTCGTTCAGGTCGGCGGAGGCCGCGTACAGGCGTCCGCCGATTTGCTGGAAGCGTGCGATCCGGTGCGTCGGTTCGCCATTGACCGATACGTCGAGAAACAATGCGTCGGATGCGGGCGAGGGCGCCGGCGCGGGCACGGGCATGGGCGCAGGCACGGTTACGGGTACGGGCACCGGCACCAGCACGGGCGCGGCTGTCACCTGCACCGGCGCCGTTTGCGCGCAGGCGGTGCCTGCACGCAGTGCCAGCGCCAGTGCAAGCGCCGCTGCGGCGGGCCGCGCGTATCGTGCGGGGCCGGCAGCCTGGAGGGCCGTGCGCGTCGTCGGAACGGGCAACGTCGTGCGATCCTTCCGAGCCGGATCAGGGCGGTGTCAGCCGCGCTTCGACCGGCTGCGCGTTGACGGTCGCCTGGATCCTGACGAACGTCGCCGGGCCCGCATCCAGCTTGAGCGGCCAGCGCCGCGTGCTGCCCGCGAGCGCATAGCCGAGCAGGCCGCGCGTGACGTCATGCACGGCGCCGCGCGCGTCGATGAGCCGAACCGCGGAAATCTGCGCGCGCCGTCCACCGCGGTTGTCGACCGCAAGCCGTGTGCCCGCGCCGTCACGCTCGACGCGCCAGTCAAGTATTGGCGACACCGGTGCGCCATCGGGCTCGACGAATACGGGCACGGAATAGCGCAGCCGGATCGTGACGCCGTTCGCGACCGGCGTGCCGGGTGCGGGCAGTTCATCGATCAGCACGCGATAGCTTTCTTCGGCAGGCGGCGCGCCGCGGCCCGCGCGCACGAGCCGGATCAGCTGCTCGGCGTTCGCGCCGATCTGCAGCAGCGGCGGCGACGCGGCGAGCATGTCGGTCGGCGTCATCACGTCGTCGCCGTTTTGCTGCGTCCAGCGATAGGTGCGGACCTGGCCGTAGATCGGCTGTCCGCCAGGATTGCTGAGCGTCATGCTCGCGGCGGCCGCCGACGGCGCCAGCTCGATCGTCACGGGCGTGATCTGCAGCGTGGCGGCGGATGCGGCCGCGCACGCCGACACGACGCACAGCGCGGCCAATGCGCGCGGGAGCCATGCCATGGCGCGTCAGAAGTACACGGTGGCGGTGACAGAGGCCTGGTAGGTGTCGGGCGTCGGCGTCGCTTGCGCGGGCACCTGGCCGTACACGTTCAGCACTTGCGCGGAACCGGTGCCGGTGCCGCCGACCGTGTCGGTGCCCTGCGTGTTGCCCCAGATCGTCGTGTGGCCCGAGTCCTGGTAGAGCTGATAGCCGACCGTCGTGCTGGTATTGCCGGTCGTCGTGCCGCCCATCAGCCGGCTGGCGACCGTCGAGCCGGTTACCGTGCCGCCGTCGAGTCCGACGTTGTACGGTGTCGAGTTCGTGCAGGTGACGGAGACCGTGGTCTGCTGGTTGACTGCCGACGCGAGCACGCCGGCCGTGCCGAACGCGAGGGGGTTCGCGGCGATCGTGCAGTTGGCCTGGATCGTGAGCGTGACGGTGAATTGGGCGGTAGCGGTGCCGTTCGAATAGACTGCCGCAATGGCGACGGGCTGCAGCGCGGGCGCGAATGCGACGCTGGCCGCGAGCAGGGCCGAGAGAACACGACGTCGGGAATCGTTCATTATGATGGTCTCCTGCCGTTCAAGGGGTCGCCCGGACGCGGAGTGCCTGCCGCGTGGTCTGTTGCCGGTCGCCGTAACCGCTCTGTCGTTGTTGGAAGACTACTCCACGGATTCAGGCGCGCGCAATCGAGAAAACGCTGACCGGAACGCATTGTTTTGGGTTGCGAACCGATTGGCAGCGGCCGATTTGACATGGATCAAAACAGTGCGAACGATTGATGCGCAGCCGGATACGATGGGGCGCCGAACGGGCCGCAAGCCCGGTCGAGCGGACGAGCATGTTCGGAGGGAACGCATGGCGGATGACGAATTCGACACGGCGCGACGCTGGATCCGCGCGCTAGCGTGCGTGCTGCTGGCCGCGCTGCTCGGCATGCCGTGGATGCCGGCCCGGGCGGACACGTGTTCGGTGACGCCGCCGGCGCCGAGCTTCGGCTCGGTCAGTCCGATCACGCTGCAGGCTTATACGACGAACAGCACGATGACGGTCAGTTGCACGTGGGATGCACTGAGTCTGAACACCGGCGTGCTCGTTTGCGTGAACCTCGGCGGCACGAGCCCGCGCTACCTGACCAACGGGACGAACCAGATGCAGTACGACCTGTATCAGGACGCCGGCTATTCGCAGCCCTGGGGCGCCGTCAGTGCCGGCACGACGCCGATCTCCGTGTCGTTGACGAAACCTGTGCTCGGCACGACCGCGAGTACCAACGTGACCATCTATGGCCGCATCGCGTCGAACCAGCCGACCGTGCCGACCGTGAACAATGCCAGCACCGTCTATACGCAAAGTTTCGCCGGCAACCAGGCCGCCTACAGCTTCAGTTTTTCGCTGCTCGGCGTGCAGCCAACGCCGTGCGTGTCGCAGTCGACGGCCGGCACGATGAGCTTTGCCGCTACCGCCACCGTCGTCAACAACTGCATTATCAGCGCGACCGGCGTGGCGTTTCCGGCGGCGGGCGTGCTGACGTCGGCGCTGAGCGCGAGCGGCTCGATCAGTGCGCGCTGCACGAACGGCGATGCATTCCAGATTGCGTTGAACGGCGGGGTCAGCGGCAGTGTCGTCGCACGCACGATGCAGCGCACGGGCGGCGGCTCGGTCAGCTATCAGCTCTATCAGGACAGCGGCCACACGCAGCCGTGGGGCGACGGCACCGGCGGCACGTCGATGGCGACCGGCACCGGCAGCGGGTTCGCGCAGGCGATCACCGTGTACGGCAGCGTCCCCGCGCAGGCGACGCCGGCGCCCGGCAACTACAGCGACACCATTACCGCGACGATCAGCTTCTGAGTCGCGTCAATCGCGCACCAGCACGACGAGCTTCAGGTCCTCGCGGTGCGCGGGCTTCAGCGTGATCTGCTGGTACACGAGCCGGCCGTCGGCCGGGTGGTCGAACTCGCGCAGGCCGCCTTCGCGCTCGAACACGTCCTGCGACGCCCAGTACTGCGCGAACGCGTCACTGCCGGCCATCAGCGCGTCGATCAGCGCGCGGGTCGGCGCGTCGGCGAGGTGGCGGATCGAGTCGGCGCGGAATTCGGCCGCGAGCCGGCGAGCGCGGGTTTCCCAGTCGACGATCAGCGTGCGCGCGGCCGGCGCCATGAACGTGAAGCGCAGCAGGTTGCGGTCGTGCTCGCCGTCGAGCCAGCCCGTGAACAGCGCGGCGGCCGGCGCATTCCACGCAAGGGCGTTCCATTGCCGGTCGAGCACGTAGGCGGGCGTGGCGATCGCGGCGACGGTCGCCGCGAGCGTCGGCGGCAGGTCGCCGGCCGCGACGTCGGGCTCGGCCGGATCGCGCTGCGCGGCCAGTTCGAACAGGTACGCGCGTTCGGCCTTCGACAACTGCAGTGCGACGGCGATCCGCGCGAGCGCGTCGGCCGACGCCGACACCGGGCGGCCCTGCTCGATCCACGTGTACCAGGTGGGGCTGACGCCGCATAGCTGCGCGACTTCCTCGCGCCGCAGCCCCGGCGTGCGGCGGCGCGGGCCGGGCGGCAGGCCGACGGCCTGCGGCGACAGCCGTTCGCGGTGCGCGCGGATGAATTCGCCGAGCGCGCGGGCGGGCGTGGCGTCGAGCGGCGGGGTGGGGGCGGAGGACGGCTGGTTCATGCGGAAAACGGCGAAAACGGCTGAAACGACAAAAAAGGCGCGGGATGCGCGGCGAAGATCGGGCCGGAAATCAGGCAGGTGTAACAAATACCAGAATAACCGCTTAACTTGTACTGGTACAAGCGCGGCCCTATTGTAGCGATTCGCGCGCTGACAGGCAGCGGGCGCCCCACCCAACGAAGGAGCGAACGATGAAACACCACGACCAGGTCGCCGACGCATTCGGCACGACGGCCGCCGCCTACCTGACGAGCACGGTCCACGCGACGGGCGCCGATCTGCAGGCACTGGCGGACGCCGTGCGCGCGACGCCCGACGGCGCGGTGCTCGATCTCGGCTGCGGCGCGGGCCACGCGAGCTTCGCGGTCGCGCCGCACGTGCGCGACGTGGTCGCCTACGATCTCGCCGCGCCGATGCTCGCGACCGTCGACGCCGCCGCGCGCGAGCGCGGGCTCGCGAACATCCGCACGCAGCAGGGCCCGGCCGAGCGGCTGCCGTTCGACGCCGGCACCTTCGACTGGGTGGTCAGCCGGATGAGTGCGCACCACTGGCACGACGTGCGCGCGGCGCTCGCCGAAGTGCGGCGCGTGCTGAAGCCGGGCGGTCGCGTGCTGATGATCGACATTGCGGGCAATGACCATCCGCTGCTCGACACGTATCTGCAGGCCGCGGAAGTGCTGCGCGACGCGTCCCACGTCCGCGACTACCGTGCCGACGAATGGCTCGCGATGTTCCGCGGCGCAGGTTTCGATGCACACGTGCAGAGCCGCTGGCGCCTGCCGATCGATTTCGAGACGTGGGTCGAGCGGATCCGCACGCCGGCCGACAGCGTCGCGGGCATCCGCGCGCTGTGGGCGCATGCGCCCGACGAGGTGCGCGGCTACTACGCGGTGCAGCCGGACGCATCGTTCGAGCACGACGCGTTGCTGATCGACGCGCGATGAATCGGCACGGCGGCCGCGTCGTCGTACGGCCGTGCCGTCGTACCGCCGCGCCGTCGCGCCGGTCGATGAAAAAAGCCGCGATACGCGTGACGCGCGTATCGCGGCTTTCGTATCGCGATGCCGGCGCGGCGCGGGGCGAGCCCGCGCCGCGCGCGGATCAGCCCGTGTTGCGCAGGCCGGCCGCGATCCCGTTGATGGTCAGGTGAATCCCGCGGCGCAGCCGCGCGTTCGTGTCGCCCGCGCGGTGACGCTTGATCAGCTCGACCTGCAAGTGGTTCAGCGGATCGAGATACGGGAAGCGGTTCTTGATCGAACGCGCGAGCAGCGGGTTGGTCGCGAGGCGGCCTTCGTGCCCGGTGATTTCCGCGAGCGCCTGCGACGTGCGCTCCCATTCCGCGACGATCCGCTCGAATACATGCTTGCGCAGCTTGCGGTCGGCGACCAGCTGCGCATAGCGCGACGCGACCGCGAGATCGGTCTTCGCGAGCACCATGTCCATGTTCGACAGCAGGTTCGCGAAGAACGGCCAGGTCTTGTTCATCTTCTTGAGCAGCGTCAGGCGCTTCGTGCGTTCGGCCGCGTCCGGCGCGCCGTCGAGATACGCGCTCACCGCGCTGCCGAAGCCGTACCAGCCCGTCAGCAGCAGCCGGCACTGACCCCACGAGAAGCCCCACGGAATCGCGCGGAGATCCTCGATCTTGCGGTTCTTCGGATCCTGCAGCTTGCGCGAGGCCGGGCGGCTGCCGATGTTCAGCTCCGCGATCTCGGTGATCGGCGTCGACGAGAAGAAGTAGTCGGTGAAGCCGGGCGTTTCATAGACGAGCGCGCGATACGACGCCATCGCGGCGTCCGACAGCGTCTGCATCGCGGCTTCGAACGCGGGCAGTTGCGCGGGCGCGTTCGACTGCGGCAGCAACGACGCCTCGAGCGTCGCGGCGACCACCGTCTCGAGGTTGCGCCGGCCGATTTCGGGGTTCGCGAACTTGCTCGCGATCACCTCGCCCTGTTCGGTCAGGCGGATCTGGCCGTTCACGGTACCAGGCGGCTGCGACAGGATCGCCTGGTAGGTCGGGCCGCCCCCGCGGCCCACCGTGCCGCCTCGGCCATGGAACAGCCGCAGGGTGATCTTGCGTTCGCGGAACACGTCGACGAGCGCGAGTTCGGCGCGATACAGCTCCCAGTTCGACGTCAGGAAGCCGCCGTCCTTGTTGCTGTCCGAGTAGCCGAGCATCACCTCCTGCTCGGCGCCCTGGTGCGCGATCAGCGCGTCGATGCCCGGCAGCGCGAAGTATTCGCGCATGATGCGCGCGGCATCGCGCAGGTCGGGGATCGTCTCGAACAGCGGGATCACCATCAGGCCGTTCTTCGCATGGCTGCCGAGCGGGCCTTCGAGCAGCCCCGTTTCCTTCTGCAGCAGCAGCACCTCGACGAGGTCGCTGACGGTTTCCGTATGCGAGATGATGTAGTTGCGCACCGCGCGCGCGCCGAACTGCGCGCGCACCTCGCGGGCCTTCTCGAACACGCCGAGCTCGCTCTGCGCGAGCGCCGAGTATTCGAGGTACGGCGAGCGCAGCGGGCGCGGATCGGCGAGCGCGGCCAGCAGCACGCGCAGCTTGTCTTCCTCGGCGAGCGCCGCGTAGTCGGCTTCGACGCCGGCACGCGCGAACAGCTCGGCGACCACGGCTTCGTGGATGTCGGAGCTCTGGCGCAGGTCGATGCTCGCGAGATGGAAGCCGAACACTTCGGCCGCGCGCACCAGCGGAGTCAGGCGCGGCGCGGCGAGCGACGCGCCGTGGTGTTCTTCGAGCGATGCGGTCAGCACCTTCAGGTCGGCGACGAACGCTTCGGAATCCGCGTACGGAATCGCGCGCACCGGCGGCGCGCCGCGGCCCGCGCTGCGCACCGGCACCGTGCCTTCGCCAAGGCGCACACGCGCGCTGGCGGCGAGCCGCGTGTAGATGCCGATCAGCGCGCGGCGATACGGTTCGTCGACGCGGTGCGGTGACTGGTCGGGGGAGGCTGCCGCGAGCGCCTTCACCGCGTCGTTCGCGCCGACCAGCAGGTTCGACACCGACAGCTCCGCGCCGAGCTTGTGCACCTGTTCCAGATAATGTTCGAGGATCACCGCGGCCTGGCGGTTGATCGCCTCGTCGAGCGTGGGGCCCGTGACGTTCGGGTTGCCGTCGCGATCGCCGCCGATCCAGCTGCCCATCTGGAAGAACGCGGGCACGCGCGCCGGCAGGCCGTGCTCGGCGAGCGCGGCCTCGATGTCGCCGTACAGCGCGGGCAGCTCGTCGAGGAACGTCGCGCGGTAGTACGACAGCGCGTTCTCGATCTCGTCGCCGACCGTCAGGCGCGAGTCGCGCAGCATGCGGGTCTGCCACAGCGCGGTCACGCGCGCGCGCAGCATCGATTCGTTGTACGAGCGTTCGCGCGCGGTGAGCGGCTGGTCGCGCTCGGCGAGCAGCCGCGCGATGTCGTGCTGCGCGTCGAGGATGCTCTTGCGCTGCACTTCGGTCGGGTGCGCGGTCAGCACCGGCACGATCAGCGCATCGTCGAAGAAGCGCTGCAGCAGGCGCTTCGACGCGTTGCCGGTCGTCTTCAGCTGTTCGAGCGCGTACGCGACGGTGCCGGGCTGCGGCGCGGAGCCGGCCAGCGCATGGATGCGACGGCGGCGGTTGTGGTGGCGGTCTTCCGCGATGTTCGCGAGGTGCGAGAAATAGCTGAACGCGCGCACGACGCTCACGGTCTGCTCCGGCGTCAGCTTGCGCAGCTTCTTTTCCAAGGTTTGCGCGGCTTCGCTGTCGTCTTCGCGACGGAACTTCACCGCGGTCTGGCGGATCGTTTCGACGACGTCGAACACGGTGTCGCCTTCCTGTTCGCGCACCACGTCGCCGAGCAGGCGGCCGAGGAAGCGGATGTCCTCGAACAGCGGGCCGTCCTTGTCCTCGCGCGTGCGCACGCCGGGCTTCGCCGTGCGGGCAGCCGGGCCCGAGGTCTTGATCGCGCGTTTTGTCCGAGGTATCGGGTCTTTCGGTTTCGTTGCCGTTTTCGCACGGCCGTTCGCGGCGGTGGCGATGGTACCCGTCTGGGCGTCGGAGGAGGGCAGGGCAGCATTGCGGCGCGTCGTACGCGCCGATCCGGAAGACTTCACGATGGGTTTCCTTGGGAAAGCTCGAGTCAAAAGGGACTGCGGGGACTGCGGAAACTACGGGAACTGCGGTCAAGCAACCAGCTACGTGCGGCACATCCGCGCATCGGTGTCGCCGCCCGCGCCGAAGCGCGGCGGGCGTGGGCTCCGGGCCCGGGCGGGCCGAAGCGTGCGTGCTACCATTGTTCGATCTTCCATCCCGTCCTTCGATGTTCCAGCAATGAATTCCGAGACTATTTCGGCACAAGCCCCTGCGACGCTGACGATTGCTTCGCGCGAGAGCCGCCTGGCGATGTGGCAAGCCGAACATGTGCGTGATGCGCTGCGCAAATTATATCCAGCTTGCGACGTGAAAATCCTCGGGATGACGACCCGCGGCGACCAGATTCTCGATCGTACGCTGTCGAAGGTCGGCGGCAAGGGCCTGTTCGTGAAGGAGCTGGAGAACGCGCTCGCCGACGGTCGCGCCGACCTGGCCGTGCATTCGCTGAAGGACGTGCCGATGGCGCTGCCCGACGGCTTCGCGCTCACCGCGATCATGGAGCGCGAGGATCCGCGCGATGCGTTCGTGTCGAACGACTACGCGTCGCTCGACGCGCTGCCGGCCGGCGCCGTCGTCGGCACGTCGAGCCTGCGCCGCGAGGCGATGCTGCGCGCGCGCTATCCGCACCTCGACGTGCTGCCGCTGCGCGGCAACCTCGACACGCGCCTGGCGAAGCTCGATCGCGGCGACTATGCGGCGATCATTCTCGCGGCCGCAGGCCTCAAGCGCCTCGGCCTCGAAGCGCGAATCCGTACACTGATCGACGTCGAGGACAGCCCGCCCGCCGCCGGTCAGGGCGCGCTCGGCATCGAAATCGCCGCGCACCGCACGGATGTCGCCGCATGGCTCGCACCGCTGCACGACCCGAAGACCGCGCTCGCGGTCGAGGCCGAGCGGATGGTGTCGCGCGCACTCGGCGGCAGCTGCGAAGTGCCGCTCGCCGCGCACGCGGTATGGCGCGCCGGCGAGCTGTACCTGACGGGCCGCGTGTCGACGACCGACGGCCAGCGCGTGCTGACCGCCGA